>Ga0257126_1000991_pt1 | contig 21394 bp, 51 predicted proteins | sample SI060_120mmetaG_FD_190151 | JGI IMG/M metagenome (GOLD analysis project Ga0257126, IMG submission 190151) | Marine microbial communities from Saanich Inlet, British Columbia, Canada - SI060_120m | ecosystem: Environmental > Aquatic > Marine > Inlet | place: Canada: British Columbia | collected... | reverse complement strand
GTCAAGAGTTCTTTGATAAGTATTTTTATGTTGCGAAAGAACTTGGTGAAGGTGCTAAAGCAGAAGACATCCTTAAAATTATGGAGTCTCTTGCTGGTGTTGTTATGAAGAAAAGATCTGAAACTAAAGTAGGACCTTTTGGATTCAATAAAAAAGTCAATGAGGATGGAGCACCAGTGATTAAAACTCCTGAAGATGCACCATCAGGAACTGTTGCGATTTATGATAATTTGAACCAACAATGGGGAGCATATGACCTCTGAAAGTGAAGTTACTATACCTGAAGGTGCCGAACTTATTGATGAGTGTTTCTATGTTTGGGCAACTCGTTACGGTTTGTTTTCTTCGATGACAAAAGAAGGTCGTCAAATGCTTACGGGTGCTGTTAGGGATAATGTAATCATCATGACCCGATTTCATCTCCAATGTGAGCAGGATGGAACACTAGATGATCATACAATAGTTGTTTCTGGTGGAGGATCCTACAAGGATTTGTAATTATCTAAATAATGATGCTTAATCGTGGTTGTTTAAGCAAACAAAGGGGTCTTAGAGATCCCTTTTCTAATAAATAATAATAACCACGATTAAATCAGATGAAATACTACACTTACGCATATTTGCGTGAAGATGGAACTCCCTACTATGTTGGTAAAGGAACGGGAAGAAGAATAGATAATCCTAACACTCATTATTCAGGTTTGCCTCCAAAAAATAAAAGAGTATTTTTGAAACAAAACCTTACTGAAGAAGAAGCATTTAAGCACGAAAAGTATATGATTGCCATATTTGGTAGAAAGGATTTGGGCACAGGGATTTTGAGAAATTTAACTGATGGTGGAGATGGAAAATCTGGTTGGAAGATGAGTGAGGAGACGAAAGAAAAGATTGGGAAATCAAATACTGGTAAGAGACGTAGTGATGAAGATAAGAAAAAAATGAGTAAATCTGCAAAAAATAGAACAAGTATTCATGGAATGCTTGGTAAAACTCATACAAAAGAAATTAGAGAGAAGTTAAGTAAGTTGTATAAAGGTAGACCATTTCCAGGAAATCGCCATAGTCAAAAAGGCACAACATGGTGGAATGATGGACAAATCACTAAACGTAGTGTAGAATGTCCAGGTAAACAGTTTGTTCCTGGTAGAATACCATTAGGACCATATAAAAGGAGGTGATTACCATTTATTCAGAGTTGAATTGTTTTGAAAAAGCATTACAGCATTTTGGAACGAGAGTAGAAATCATTACTGCTATGGAAATGGCAAATAAACTTTCATCAGAAGATGCATATCAAATGATTAAATCTGAGATGAAAGAAATGAAAAAAGTTCGTAGGAAACAGAAAGATGACTGATTCTCTTAAAGTTCATCAGAATGAAGATGGTTCATTTGATCTTGAATGGGATAAAGAAGATCCTAACTGGAGTTGGTTAAATACAATGACCAGTAAGGAAATCCAATCTTTCATGGAACAGGCAATTAAAGATGAACTTAACTCTAACGAATAAAAAAATGGCACTCTCACAATCAGTTGAAGAATCACTTAAAGAAGCAGAACAATCACTTCGTAATGCACTTGCATTTGCTGCAAGACAAGAAAGACCAATGGTTTGTAGTGTCATTGCAGAAATGATTAGTAAAATAGAATCAGTCATTCAAACTGATGAAATTCTTGACAAATTTGAAAATCGTAAACCTGGAGACAGTGGTATGTTTGGTTCTTGGTTCAATACTGATGAATAAATCTGAATAAAATGTTAAATTTATAGATACTATTGGATTCTAATGTTAGAATATCAACACAGGATAAGAAATCTATGACTTTACCAAAAAATGGCAAGAAATTGACTGAAAATGAAGAAAAAAGTATGAAAATTGCCCTAAAAGAGGCAGGTATTCGTTCAATTCATCCTGAAAGAATGGAAGCTCTTGCTGATTATTTGGTAGAAAAGGCAAAAAGTCAAAATAAATAAAAGTATAAGAACAATAACACAATGGAAAATATCGAAACTCACATCGCAAAGGACAAAGAAATCCTTGAAAACCCAACAATCTCTCCACAACAAAGGAGACATATTGAAGGTGAGCTACATGAACTAGAAGATTATGTAGAACATCACAAGGCAGAGATTGAGGCAGGTGATCATCATGACCCGACACCATTAGAACTGTATTGTGATGCTAACCCATCAGAACCCGAATGTCTGGTTTATGAAGACTGATTGAGACAGTTTAAGAGGTGTCACACTGACCCTTACAGGGTCTTTTTTATGCCTTATAATACAGAGGTAATCAAGCAAAGGCACCATGGGCACCAGATCACGTATCGGCATCCAACTTCAAGATGAGAGCATCGTTTCTGTCTACTGCCATTATGATGGTTATCCTGCGTTCAATGGTAAAGTTCTGCGTGACAACTATGATACCGTTGAGAAAGTAAAAGAACTGATTGATGGTGGTAATATGTCCTGCACCTGGACTAATGCCGGTTGGGGTAATGAAACTCTGCCTGAGTCTGGTGCTTTGTATTACACTATGCGTGGTGAATCTCTTGAAGATAATGCACCACGTCTTGATAAAGACATGGAAGAGTTCTTCTCTGATGGTGAAGAATACTCCTATATCTTCCGTAATGGTAACTGGTTTGCCTATGATATGAACTATTTCGATGATATGGTAGCACCAGAACCTGTGGAAATCCCTGCTGGACCACTTGCCTAAGTGTCCCAATGCATCCTGAAACCCTCTCAGGATGCTCTATAATACATTCATACAAGGGAGACCACCCATGACTGCCACCTTCACCGACTACGTTGCTCAGAAAGATGCTCAGAACACCATCCAACTCAATGTCACTAAGTATGGTCTGATGCTTTGTGATGCTCTTCAGCAAAGTCATCAACGTCAGTATCCAAATAGTGGTCGCAACTATTCTTATGCACTAATCTCTGGTCGTAAGTATCATAAAGTGATGCAGTGTGTCGATGGTCAGACTGAATCAGTTCACTGCTTCATTGATAGGAAAACTGGTTCCGTATACAAAGCAGCAAGCATTAAAGCACCTGCTAAAGGAGAACGATTTAATCTCTTAATTATCAAAGATCGTGAGTGGTTGCTGGAAAATGCGACATGGTATGGGTCATATCTTTACATGAAGTGATTATGAATTACACTAAAGCACAACTGATTGATGCACTTGTACATGAGTGGGACTATCTCTGCCATGATGATTATGACCCAGAAGATCCAACACCAGAAGAATATCGTAAAGAGATGGAAGAACTTACAATCGAACAATTGATTGAAGAAACATCAACTGACGAAATTTACACTCTTGACGATTTTATGGAGACTCATGGATGATGAAAGTATCATGTGATCGATGGATTGTCTCATGGAAACGTGAGAAGAAAAATGGTTACACTTCAACTCAGGAGGTTGTAGTTTATGGAATTGAAAATGTCAAGCACGTCATTGACACAATGGTTCCGAATGATGAATGGAGTGTAAGACCGGCATGACATCTAAAGAAAAACTTTTATTCATCTCATCATTTATCTAATTTTTAAACTACTGAAAATCATGATTATTGCTCCTTTTGTTTTTCTTACTACAATTAGCATTGTTGTAAGTGTTTACCTTTATAAAGAGGTGAAAGAGTGTGAAAGACGAATCCGTTTTTTGATTAAAAGAAATAAAAAGTTGGTTGATAATTTTTATCAACTTGATGATACAATCACTTTATCTGACACTATAGAAGAATGTCTTGATAAAAGAATGTTAAATGTTAGATGGAAGGTTCAGCAGATGAAAGATTCAATTGAAAAATGACATCTAAAGAAAAACTTTTATTCATCTCATCATTTTTCGTCTTCATGAATTGGGGAGCACGATTGACCTATGTTCTACTGAGTGGTCTATAAATGAGTTCCATCTACCACTTTGGATACGGTTATTCTAAGATCATCTGTGAGGATGTTACCTCTTGGTTTTTGAATGAATATTTTCCACGACATAAAATTGATGTGGACATTATTCATAAAGGACTGAAACGTGATGGTGTTGTTGGTTATTGTGATGTGATTGATGGATATTATCGACCACGACACTTCCTGATTGAACTTCAGGCACATATGGATAAGGAAACATATATAAAAACTCTTTTTCATGAACTGACCCATATGGCACAGTGGATACGTGGTGACCTGCGATCCCGATATGGAAAATTGTGTTATTCACTCGAACCAGTGAGTAATTACGATTATGAGGATCAACCACATGAAATTGAGGCACGGGAGGAAGAAGTAAGGTTATATGATCAGTGGTTAAATGAGAAATAAAGTGTGCCAGTCGAACAAGTGTCACAGCAGGGGTTTCAGAACCGTCTGATGGCATTATAATAACAAAGTAATCGAGAGACACCCATGCAACTCCGTCCCTATCAGCAGGAAATGCTTGATGCGATGGCAGCAAACAACAAAGGTTATCTGACCGCTGGCACTGGTGCTGGCAAGACTTTCACTTTCATCACTGATTGCCGTCGATTCTTGACACCTGGCAATGTGATTGTTGTTGTTGCTCCTCAACATCTGCTGTCTGAACAACTGTTTAATGAGTTCGATGAGCATCTCTCTGATGCAGATTTCGTTTATCGTCAAGTATCTTCCGATTCTAGGACTTGGCAGCGTAATCGTAACAATCTCAAGTTCCGTATAAAGGTACAACCTCAGTCATCAACTACAACCATCGATGAGATCGAAGAGATCTATTCTATTGCACAGAAAGCACAGCAACCGCTGATTCTTTTCAGCACATATAAAAGTCTGAAACGTGTGGTTGCTGCTAACATTCCTGTGACTGTTGCCTATTTCGATGAAGCACATAATGCAGCAGATAATGATTCTTTCGACGCTGTAGAGGATATCAGTGCCCTTGCAAATCATGCTTACTACTTTACTGCAACCCCTCGTCGCAGTGAGTCAACAACTGGCAGAGGTTTCGATAACTCTGCTGTGTATGGTGAGCACATTGCTAACATTAAGTTTGGTGATCTTGTAGAGTCTGGCTCTATTGTTGAACCTGTGCTGCATCTGCAAGTTAGCAACGCTGAGAAGAGGAATCTTGATGAGATTTCTGCTGATGTTGACACTCTGATGGAGACAGTTAATTACTATGAGACCGAGCATTACGAGACTGGAGCACACAAGATTCTGGTTGCATGTCGCGGCACTGCTAACATTCAGGGTATGCGCCTTGCTATGATTAAGTGGGCAAATGACAAGGGTTACGATCTTCTGTCTGTTGACAGTGTGAACGGTGGATATATGAATGAGACACAGATCTCTTCTCCTAATGCTAAAGGTAAGTTCCTTGCTAAACTTAATGAACTGGGCGAAGACTTGACCCGCAAAATGATTGTTCTCCACTACGATATGCTCGGTGAGGGTATCGATGTCAAGGCATTCACAGGTACAGTTTTCATGCGCAATATCTGCTCTAATATCAAAGCAGTTCAGGCAATGGGTCGTGTAATTCGTTCCTCCCCTGGCAAAAAGTATGGCATTGTAACTATCATTCAGCATGGCGATGATACTGACGATGCTTGGTACTGCATGGCAGGAATTGTCAATCAATTGCTCACTCAAGGTGTGCCAGTTGATGAGATCGTGACTGAGGTATCTGGTCGCGGTAAGGAAGATGAGATCGTCGAAGATCTGACCAAAAACCTTAAGCAACGTGTTGCAGACTATGATATTCAATGGCAGCACAGTATGATGATTCAGGATCTTCTTTCTAGTGGTGATCCTCTGGACATTCTCGGATGAGTGTGCCAGTTGATCAAACTGTCCACCACTCCATCACAGGGGTGGTTTTTTATTGTATAATGACTTCAGTTCAAACAAACAGCATCATGTATGTGACCGAGGCATCTTATGCACAGAAACGGGAAGCATTGCTTTCTTATTACAAGAAAGGCATCAAACCTGTTGACGGTAGGCAACCAATTCCTGAGGATCTTGCACAGCAGATGGTGCAAGAATTGAATGATCGTGGTATCTCTAAGGATGCAACAATCGGTGTTGTTGATACTTTCTTGACGCTGACTCTGACTCTGATTGAGCACGGATATACTAACATTGTTTATCTTGAGAATACACATTCTGACTTGACAGATAGTCAGAATCAGTATTATGATATTATGAAGAAAGGATGTGTGAAACTCGGTGTTACATACTATGTCCCTCCTATGAACAACTGGACTCGCTGCAATATGAACTTCACTGCAACACTTGGCAACCCACCATATCAGGGTAATTCTAACTCTAAGCGTTGGGTGTTGTGGCATCAATTCTTACAGACTGCGGTTGAGAATAGTGAATATGTTTCCTATGTGATTCCTGCATCGATTACATCTCCCGGCAAGATGTGGAATCTGATTTGTAATAATCTTGTCAAGATTGATCTCACTGTTGGTGATCATTTCCCTGGCGTTGGTTCTACTTTCTGCCGTATTGTATGGGATCCTAAGTATACTGGCAACACTGAAGTTATTGCCACTGATGGTGTTTTTTCTCTTGACTTGTCTACCTATGACTTTCTTCCTAAAGTTGTCAATGAGCACAATCTGAGTCTTTACAAGTTCTTTACCAATAATCGTAAATGGCAGAGAACCACAGAATATCACACAACTCATAAATCTAAGTGGGCAAGTGAAGAAGGTGTGGAAGTATGGCACACTACTGCACAATCATTCAAGACTACTGTTCATCATCCTAACAATGACAAGATCCGAGTTGGTATTAGTCTCAGCGGTTATCCTATATTTCGTGTGATGCAAAATATGGGTGGCACTGCAACAATCGTATGGACAGAATGTGAGACAGTAGAAGAAGCACAAGACTTGGCAGATTATCTTAATGGTCCTGATATTCAAGAGATCATGAATGTTTTCAAGTGGTCCGGTTGGAATAAACTGGAAGTCATCAAATTGCTCGGTTGATTATCATGAAACTCATTCACACATTTGGTTACGATTGCGAAGAGATTGACTCGCTAATCTCTGAGAACACACTAGACAAGTTCCTTAAAAAGTTGGTTGCTGCCGGTAAGAAACAAGACCCTGATTTCTATGACCCATTGAAATATATGGGAGACGGATTTGAATGGTTCATTGAGTATTTCTTCAAGGTGTTGGATAAAGACCATACGCTAACATATACGTCAGACTATACACCAAACACGGATTATGACCGTGGTATTGATGGACGTGGCATCAGCACATTAGACGGACTGCCTAACGTCATTCAGCATAAGTTCAAGGCAGACCGTAACACCTATCTGACAAATAAGGACAATATCAGTAACGTTGCTGCTGACGCGACCATGAATGAAGGGTTGCAATACAATGGCAAAAATGTTATTATTGTCACTAGTTGTAAGGGTGTTCACCCTAAACATGCAATGGCAAATGTTCATTGTATCTCCCGAGAACAGATTGCACTACGTGTTGATAACAACGTGCCTTTCTGGGATACACTCCGCACCATCGTAAGTGAGCAGAATGCCAAGTAAAAACACACACAATGAATCAGTCGGGTCAGAGATTGCAAGATCTGATGAACGTATTGATCAGACAGGAGAAGTATTCACACCCATGGAATTGTGTACCGAAATGGCATCAGAGATTCCTGAATCTGTCCTGATGAATGAGAACAGCACATTTCTTGACAACGCAGCAGGGTCAGGGAACTTCATGCTAGCACTGCAGACAGAATTATTGAAATATCATTCTTTATCACATATCAATGACAATATGCTCTATGCTGTAGAGTTAATGGCAGATAATCATGCAGAAATGTGCAATAGACTGGGTGTTTCGGTCGATCATCCACATTTTGTATGTGCGAATGCCTTGGAATATGGTTATTCTTTCGGTCAACCAGTTGGATTGGAGAATGAATTGGGTAAGATTGATGCACCTGAAATATACGTGCCATCAACTATAGACAAAACCAGTCAGGCGGCACCATTATGCTGACAGTTGAAGAGGTGGCACAAGGCATGTTGAAACCCCACCAGGATGCCTTATAATACAGAGGTAATCAAGGGAACACCACTCACATGCAACTCACCACATCAATCGGCACCGTTGTTGACTTCTTCCCTGAGGCATTCATTGCTGAAGCAGATGATGTTAAAGGTATGAAAGTCGTTGTCAAACGCTTCCAGAAGCGTGTCACCTTCGATACTAGTAGTCTCAAGTCTTATTCAACGGTGACAGCACTCGAAGCACGTCATGAATGGACAGAACGCATTGCAAATGGTGCGAAGGTAACTGACTTCAACCTAGATCAAATGCCACGATCCGAGTATGCTCCAATGGCAGTTGGATGAACCACTTGGGGCAGTGTCCACTCTGCCCTCACTCTGCCCCCACTCTGTCCTATAATAACGGAGTAAACAAACAACCACATGACTAATTTCCCAACAAAAACATTGCTTTTCATTCAAGTTGTTGCGACGGTTTTTACTTTGGTTGGTACTTATGTAAACCTGCACCGCTACTACGGTACCGCTACTACGGTTAAAGATGTTATAGTACAAACTCAAACCACTTACTAGACCGTCCACTCTGCCCTATACTATTCACATACAAGATAAACCACCATGACTACTGACACTGAAATCAAAAAAGTTGTTGATGATCTTTTGATTAGTATTGCTCAGAAACACTTTCCAAGTGTCGAAACATTAGAAGTCAGAAACTCTGATAGTCTGGACTTTCATGAGGTTTATGTGGAGTCAATCAGAGACGCACTTAAGGATGCTTTCATTTCTGGTATGTTTGCTGGTATGTCAAGAGTGGCATGACAACTGAGGAACTGGCACAGCAGGGGGCACTGCTGACCCCACTCTGCCCTATAATAAGCACATAAGCAACCGATCCCATGAAGATGTCACCCGCACTCAAAGCACGACTTGCTCAACCCGAATCCAGAGCAGAGTATGCTTTTAAGTTTATCTCACAATGGACAAAGGATGGTGCCAGTGGTCATGCAATGAATGTATGGTCTGAATGGTTGGACGTTGTGAATGAAACAGTTGAACCCACCGAACTTTACTAAATGAAAGTTATTCAATACGGTCTTTCTGGTATTATTATTTGTTTTGCGATTGGAAGTTATCTCAACTTCCTTGCAGAACGTGACACACAGATGATGAATTATTATGACTCAACAATCGAATCAAGAGTTCGTGAATGATCTGTTTGATAAACTCTTTAAGCACACAGACACGGACATGATTGATTTGCACGATGATGATACGTGCTGTGACCATCTTGAATTTGAACAACTTGCTCTTGATTTCTGATGACTGATTTAACTTTTTCTGGTGTATTTCTAACAGTTGAGGAGCACAATTGCATGTATACGGTTTGTAGTGAGGGTGAATTATTCCGTGTTCCATTTAATCATCTCAACTTAAACTTTGATGAGTTTGAGATTATAGATTTTTGGGATGATGATGTGGATGCAGAACAATTAGAGGAGATACAATCAAAGTTAATTGATATGATGCAAATGGCAGGATTGTATTTCAAATCACAACCAGTTGAATTATCATGAATGTATCTCATATGATTGAAAGACTTGAAGATGCGATTCAAGTATGTTATGATGTTGGTAAGGATGAAAACAAAGGTTATCCTTATGCGACTGGTTATGCTCAGGTTACAATGAAAGAAACCGTATGGCAGTTAAAGGAGTTAATGAATGAAAAAGACAGAGGTTAACATTGAACTGAATGTACATGAATTAGATATTATACTCAAGTCACTTGAATTGATAGAGAGTATAGATCAGATACAGATTAATCGATCATCAGGTAGTATTGATACTTTGTATGATCGGTTATATGATTATTATGTTACACTAGACACAACAAACGTCAAACTCAATTATGAATCTTATGTTGAACAATCTTTCTAAAGGAACACCAGTCACCCCACAAACGAATCCAGAGTTATGGTATTCATGGTATACAGTAGTCAAGGAGGATGCCCCTGAGGTATTGGATGAATTTATTGAAAACACTGCTGCCAAAATGGAAATTACAGTTGATTATCTCATGAAGGAGTTCTTATGACTAAGTATGTGTATTTGATTGATCATTGGTCTCTTAATGGGTTAATTGTCTTGATTGCAGAGAATGATATGAGAGCATTTTCACTTGTGATTACAGACCCAGAGATTAAATTTAAGGATGAGAATACTGATGCAGTGATGAATGAGATTACTAATGCCACAAAGTTAATGTTGTCTGATGATTATGAATGTGGTATAATTAGTGCAATGGTAATCGAATAATATGGAAGAATTATATAAACTCCAAGAAGAAGAAACAATGGGTTGGGTTGATATCACGGGACCATTAACAAAGGAAGAATGTAAGAAGTATTATGATGCACAATTAAATGAAGGTACAAGTCCAAAACGATTAAAGGTTGTAAGAGTCCAATGATTGATTTCCCACATCTACCACCCAAAGGTTTTTCTTATTCATTTGAATCATTTAATGCAAGGTATGATGCAGTATGGATAATCAATCATGCAGAGTTCTCTTATAGAGATACACCACCAAAAGCAATATGGGGATTCTATTCATCAAAGAAGGGAAAGTATTATGCACCAATTAATTCAAAGAAGGTAGGTAAGGAAGTATCAATTAAGGATACAACTCCTTATAGTTCGATGAAGAAGAATCTAAATTCATTAGAAGCATTATTATACTCATGAGTTATCAACCAAAGGTGAATGATTATGTAAGATGGAATCATCATGGTGTGATACATGAAGGATGGGTCTATTTTGTTGATAGTTTGTATATTACGATTGAGACAGGAGTGAAACCTAAACCCAATTGTGAGTATACCCGTGATGAGAAACATAAGTTCATTCATACTCTGCTTTGTTGTTATCCTCATCAATGGAAGGATCTTACTTATGTGAAGAGTCGAAAGAGTGTTTATGAGACAGAATAAGAACTGTCACACCTAACCCCCACAGGGCACCTAGATGCCTTATACTCATTACAACCAAAGGAACTCATGAAAACATTCTTCACTGATTATTCAAATGATGTTACATTCTGCCTTGATGATGTCATAGCAGTTGAGAAAAGTGAGAAAAGTTACAAATATACAACTGTTCCATCGATTAAAGTCACTCTTGTTAGAAGTGGAGTATCAAAAGAGGTTGAGATTGTCTTCTTTGAAGATGATTACATAAAAAGAAGTGAGGAGTTCAAACAACTGAATAGAGAACTATTCTTGAGAAAAAACACTTTATAAAATGTCCACCTAACCCTTCTTCACAAAACATCATGTTCAAAAAACTATTCACCAACTTCAAAACAGAAAAGGAATTAATTTTACATATCATTGATTGCTATTCAGATGAATCAGTTATGCAAGAGTATAATAGGGTTGCCCGTAAAGAATGGAAAAAGAAGTATTATAAAAATTGTAGGACATATCAAGTATACGCATATGATAGTTGGTTAATGAGACATCTTGCAAAAACATCTGATGATGAAGATATCATTCGTGCTCTTTTTGGAATTCGTGGATCCAATCTCTTGTATGATTCCAGATCCAGTGCCATGCCTATGTCTGTAAATGAAAATCTTCCTGATGATATATTTGATCATTGTCTTATCTGGAATAGTGATGACATAAAACAATTAACACGTATGTCAAAGGTAAAGTATAAGATTAATGGAGAGATTAAAAATACAAAGATTACTAATCATATTAATGGATTAATTGCCATCAAAAGAAAGGAGAAAGAAGATAAGACGAAGGATAAACTTAGGGCATTTCTGATTACTGCTGATGCGACTAAGAGTGTATGGACAGGTGATTCTATTGATGATGTAGTAGAAGCAACTATCACTGAGAATGTAGATGAACAAGTGCTTAATTATATGAACAAACTATTTGGTGATAAAAAATGATTAACTTGGTTTCGGTAATTGATTCATTACTTTACGCAAACCATACTGATTGATATATTGTTCTAATGAACCTTCTATTATACTATTCATAAATTCATAGGAAGTAGGAACTGGAAGACCTTTTCTTATAGAAGCAGAGTGAACTTCTTTTATCTTTGCTATTATGTAAGAATCTAATTTAAATCCATTCACTTTATCATTATGAGATATATTCTTTTCTCTACTTACCCATTCTAAGTTTTCTAATGTATTATCAGTACTATTACGATTGATATGATTAACTTGCATTGTGATGTCATCAGTTGGAATGAATGCTAATGCAACTAATCTATGAACTAAGAAATTCTTTAAAGGTTTGCTTTTATCCTTAGGTGTTAATACAACAGATCTATATCCATGATTCTTCTTTTTCCATCCGGGGGAAAGCATCTTTGGTTTCTTTTTCTTAAATGACCATACATTACCTTCCACATCAATACCATAACCTTCATAATCTTTCAGATGTTTTGTATTCTCAAACCTTATAAATCTGGATTGCATTGCTTATAGTTTACCACTGTTTTTATTTAGTGGTAAAGATTATTACATTATTGTTTAATTATTGTTTTTATTTGATTTAGTGTTCTGAAAAGAGTTATAAATACTCTGATTTTTATGAGAATTGAATACTTATTTGTGGAAATCTAATACTCTTATAAACCTTCTGATAAACCTCTTATAAATCCCAGATCTTATGATAAACCCCTTATAAACCTCTCAGATCTTATGCAACCTTTATCTGCGAGCATAGCACAAGACGGCAGTTTTGTCAACCACCCCGCATAAAAACTCTGAGACCCACACATTTTTCTCGTCGAGATTGATAAATAATGCTTATGAATGCCGCACGAGATCACACTTGACATACGTGCGAGATGTCTGTATAATATACAAGTAACATACAAATCTCTACGAGACCCCATGTATTACGAAGACCACGAGTTACAGTATCATTATAACAACGAGTCTTATACGTACTATAAGGACGAGATGTATGAGCATTATGTACGAGATACACATAACACATATACACTACGAGATACACATAACACCCAGGATACATACGAGATAGATGATGAGTACGCACGAGATACATGTGATTACGTAGAGCTTGCGTATAAACATTACGCATAACATACGAGATATACATATACACTACGAGATATGTGTACACATAACACATTATAACACACATCACACGAGATACACATGTACGCACACAAACGCATCATAAGTGTTACATTAGACATCGAGTGTTATGATGATTTAAATCTAGAAGATATCAATTGGAATGATATCTTAGGACTAGAAGGTGACGAGAATGTTGATATTAGCATCAGAGAGACTGTAGACGTGTATTAGTGTGCCAGTTCCTCTACTGGCACCGGAGAACCTTATAAGACCCATTAGAAGACCTTATGGGTGTGACAGTAGAGGAACTGGCACACTAGATGGTCACTGACCTCAAAATCGTGTATTGTAGTTAAGTCATCAGGAATTCACCTCAAAAATGATTAACAACGACACACTTGAGATGTTAATGAGCAGAGAACAGTTAATGGAAGATATCATCGCAATTGTTGATGGTGAACTTAGTGGCATTATAAGTGATCGATTGAGTGATGAATTGACAACGCGACTATGTGATGCTGTCTGTAAGAATTTCCCTACTAAGTAACACTAACTGTGGTATCACTAAATGATGCCCAGGTCAGCTGCCTCCCAATCGGTAAAGTGTCACAAGGTCACGGCACAGGGTCCAAAATCGTGTATTCTAGTTAAGTCATCAGAAATTCACCAAATGAGTATGCTCAATGTCCATGACGAAGCAATTCGTAGGTTAGCATCAGGTTTCGTAGAAGAGTTTGCTGAGTTTGCTGCAGCAGATGAGAGAATGCACGAGTTAATGATGGATCTTGCTTCGGAGTTTGTTGATACTAATCTTCCAATTGTAAAGGAAGATGATTCTATCGATGTTGCTCACGAGTTAATGATGGGCATCACGATTCGTACTGTGTGACAGTCAAGGAACTATCACAAGGTTTCGGCACAGACCTCAAAATCGTGTATTGTAGTTAAGTCATCAGGAATTCACCAAATGGAAGGTTACAACGGTTGGGCAAATTGGGAAACCTGGAATGTTGCTCTCTGGATCGGAAATGATTGTGGTTTGTATGAACTAGCATGTGACATTGCAAGGGATGGTGGAACTTACGGACACATGGTAAGTATCATCCACGATGCTGGTAGTAAAGAAACACCGGACGGATGTAAGTGGGATGATGTAAAGATAGACGGAATCGAGGTTAATAACATGATGAAAGAACTTATAGACTAAGTAACACTTACTCATTCACTCACTCTAATCAGGAACAAAAATGAAAGTTTACGTCGTATACACCGTGATCATTGGTGACAGATATGATTTTGAAGATGCTGAGGGATGTAAAGTTTTTTCTGATTATTCTGATGCTGAACGTTATAAGGAAGAAAAAATTACGTCTGAATACGAAATTGAAAATGTGAAAATCGTTGAGAAAGTTATACAGTAACACTTAATCAACTCACACTCACTAACACTTTTTAAAATGGATTACGACACTTTCGACACTGACATTTTCTCTGAGATTAATGACATGCCCGGTGAGATTTATGATGTGATTGAATACAAAGAAGAGTATGAAGATGATAAGAAGTTTGATGTGGAAGGATATCTCAACGGTAAGATAGATTACTGATGAAATTTACTCTCGTTCGTTTTAAAGGTCGGTGGGTGAAAGTATCGAACAAACTATCACCCCCAACTAACTGGGTTACAGTTATTAACTCACCTCACACTAAGTAACACAAACCGGTCAGCCGCGAGTGGACAGTCGGTCAAACTGGCACAAGGTTCCGGCACAGACCTCAAAATCGTGTATTGTAGAAGGGTCAAAGAAATGAGTTCGATTTTGGTTTACACAGTTCATTGCCCTGAGTTCAACGAAACGGAGCATTGCTCCTCTCAGGATCATGCTATCGATGTTGCTTATTCGATGTTCGAAGAGTTTAATTCCATTGTCTGGGTTGAAGATTACCTCGGACATACTGTTATTGAATTAGGTGATCATATGGGAACTTACTCACACTAACTAACACTTACTCATTCATTCTTTAACTAACAAAATGTCAACTCCAATCTTCAACCTTTCCCCTGAATTCCAAGCAACTTGGAATGATATCATGGGGCAAATGATTGCCTTCGTGAATGATACAAATGCCGATGTAGATATGGCATATGATTGGGTATGTGAGATGCTGGAAATCAATTCCTTTGTTGATAACGAAACGGCATGGGATTCTTTTTACGATACCTGGACATCTTGTGATAATCGTAATGATTTGAGCAACTATGTGCTCTGCTAAGTAACACTTACTCATTCATTCATTCATTCACTAAATCACATGCCTGTCTGGAATTGCTACGGTTACGACACTAAAAAACAGATGCGCGACGTGCTTTCTTACATGATAGAAACTGCTGACGAAGCATATGCAAGATGCAAAGAATTGCATCCAAACTTTGAGATTTATACTGTAAAACTTAGACCTGAGTAACACTTACTCAACTCACTAACTAACACTAACTGGAGTATCACTAAATGATACTCAGAGCGGCCGAGAGTGGACAGTCGGTCAAACTGGCACAAGGTTCCGGCACAGACCTCAAAATCGTGTATTCTATAGAAGTGGAGGGGACAGCACCTCACCACACCTCTCAGACCTTTCTACCTGCCTCTCATGCGCAAAATCGAAACCCAGATGATCCAAGCAATCAAAGATAACACTAACTGGACATCTGCGAACACAACAGTCACCCTTGAAGATGGTATCTCAAAGGTTTATCTTCATGGCAACTTGATTGCTGAGATTGATGAAGATTCACTGAAACTTTATGATGGTGGTTATCAATCACAGACCACAAAATCCCGTCTAAATGCACTTCTTAACGCATTTGGATATACCTGTGGAACAAAGAATGAGCGGGTATATCAACAGAATTGGACCTGGTTTGTTCGTGTCTTTAATGAAACATTCAACGAAATGCAAACCGTTAAGTTCACTTCAGGTATGCGTCTTGCATGATTAAAACTAAAAAAGAATGGGCATCATGTTATGCCCGATTTTACTCAATCGTTCTCATTCTCATCATTCTCTAATATGTTCCGCATTGCCTCTTCAATCACTACCCGTCGCACTTTGTGGGTTTCCAGTGATAACGTAGCAGTTCCTGCTTATATCCATGCCGGTGCATGTTCGTCCTTCAAAGGTAGTGACCCCGGCAAATATCGTTGCAATCCTGAGGCAAAGAATATTTCCTTCCCTATCTGATACAAACTCCCCACCTTATTCATTCACTTTTTTCTCAACATTATGCAAAACAAGCACATCGAACATCCCGAAGATTCCATTCTCACCGGTGATTTAAGTGCTCTTGATTGTCTACGTAATGAGGGCAATCTGTCAGTAAAGATGGATGGGGCACCGGCAATCGTATGGGGAAAGAATCCTGCGACCGGTAATTTCTTCGTGGGTACAAAGTCCGTATTCAACAAAGTAAAGATCAAAATCAACGAATCGCATCAGGACATTAATAGGAACCACACGGGCAACGTTGCAGCAATCCTCCATAATTGCCTTGACTATCTTCCACTAACTGACGGCATCTTTCAGGGTGACTTCATCGGAATCGGTGGCACTGATGAATACACACCGAACACAATCACCTATCAGTTCGATAACATTGTAGAAGAGGAGATTATCATTGCCCCTCATACGTATTACACAGCAGAGAGTGATTTAAGGGATGCAATCGCACACCCGATGAACTTCACTATTACAGATACATTCTATTGTAAGTTTGTAAAACCCAGAGCAACGATTGCATCCGGTCGTTATGATGATGGACTGAAGAGATTCCATGACTTAGACGATGTAATTTCTTTTGCTAAGGTAATGGCACAGAACGTTGAGTTTGTAACAGATAAGGATGCCAAACTGATTAAACAGGAACTTAATTCTTGTATTCGTGAGAATCGTCCTGTCATTGCTTCTACCTTTATGAATGAGAAACTCATCAGTTTCTGGTTATTAGTTAAGTCAATAAAAGAAGATGCTATCTATCTCTGTCGGAATAATGGTCCAAAGGCATACATCGGACAAACTCCAATCGGTGGTGAGGGTTATGTCTACTCTAATGAGTATGGTACATTTAAGTTAGTTAATCGTGAGCAGTTCAGTTATGCTAACTTTAACAACACTAAATTCTCCATATCATGAAATACAAAAAAGAAGTACGCATCTTTATGGATTCTATGGGTTATGACTTAGAACGTCAAAGGACACATTTAGTCTTTAGGCATTACATAGGATTTACTTATACTGCCCCTTCATCACCATCATGTCCTCATGCTATGAATCAAGTTAGGAGGGGAGTTCGCAGGCAGTTGATAGATAGGGGCATTCGTTCGTGATACAGCAGTGGGGGGTGATTGCCCCCCTTATGTTATGCGTTGCCGTGCCCGTATATAAAAACCCCCTACTACTTTAAGCTATAAACGACCCAAAGTCCGATCTCAATATCACTTTAATAAAAAAATTTTTCATATATAAAAACAAGGCACAAGGTTCAAAGATATGCAAAAAAATCCGCAGGAAAATTTTACGACTGTAGAGATCGACCCAGTAAGTGGGGAATATATTATTACGATACCGGAATGGGTATGTGATGAGAAGGGGTGGTACGAGGGAACAGAAGTAAACATCGAGGTAGAGAATGATTGTATTATAATTCGAAGTCTTGACTGAGTATAGATAGAGTGTTATGATAGTGACGTAGTTCAATTAAAGTTATGGCTAAAGGATTTACAGTAAAAGCAAAGACTCCCAAAGCAACTGAGAGTGCTCCAGAATGGGACTATGAGAAAGCAAAGGAAATGGTAAGAGGCAAGTCCATTGTCTTTTGTTTACCTGGTAGAGGAGTTTCTTATACGTATCTCAAAAACTTTGTACAACTTTGTTTTGATTTAGTACAGGCCGGAGCAAGTATCCAGATTTCGCAAGATTATTCATCGATGGTAAACTTTGCAAGATGCAAATGTTTAGGTGCGAATGTATTGCGAGGACCGGATCAAATTCCATGGGATGGCAAGTTAAATTATGATTGGCAATTATGGATTGACAGTGACATTGTGTTTAACTCAGAGAAGTTTTGGCAATTAGTACTAATGGATGAAGACATTGCGAGTGGATGGTATATGACTGAGGATGGTAAGACCACATCAGTTGCACACTGGTTAGATGAGGAGGACTTCCGTAAAAGTGGTGGAGTGATGAATCATGAAACCGGGGAGAGTATTACAAAGCGTCGTAAACCGTTCACTGTAGACTATGCAGGATTTGGATGGTTGCTAATTAAGCACGGAGTATTTGAGGACGAAGGTATTAAGTATCCATGGTTTGCTCCGAAGATGCAAGTCTTTGAGAGTGGAGAGGTGCAGGATATGTGTGGAGAGGATGTATCATTCTGTCTCGATGCTATCGAAGCAGGATTTAAGATATGGTGTGATCCACGGATTCGTGTTGGACATGAGAAGACAAGAGTGATCTGATGGGGCTGACAGAATATACAATTCTCCATAAAGGGAAAGTTCTGTATAAGAACTTGACGGAGGAGGAGTATTTTGATAAGATGGAGGACCTTTCGATAGAGTATTATCAGAAAGGTTCTCCAAGACCAGAAGATTTAGAAACACAAATCAAAAAGTATTAAGGAGTTATTATGGCAGTACGTTCAAAGGTTGGATTAAGTGGTAACGGTTTTATAGAAGGGAAGCCGAAGAAAACTCGTCAGGGATGTGGGAAGCACACGAAGTATGCCGCGACTTCTCGTAATGGGAAGCGTAAGATGTATCGTGGACAAGGACGAGGATAATATATAAGTGTAGTTTTATTGTCACTATATGGCATGTTTGATTGTAAATCTTCCATCACAGGAAGTATGGGTTCGTAAAGAATATCTAACGGATCATCAAAGTGGACATGGTGAATTTGTAAAGGGCGTTTGGGTATCGGTTAAATCGATTCCTGGACGTGCTTTTTATTTTGAGACCTATCTACCAGAATATGCGGCAATGTATGATAAATTGCCCATCAGTGCCTTTGTAGCAGACCCTGAGACACCAAGTCCGGACATGAACTTACCAAACCTACAGTTTTGGAATTGTATGGACTACGGGGTTGTCTCGGTGGATAAGAAGTTTATTGGTTCAATGGACTTTGAATGCTATACCCGTGACTATGGCAATGTCAAAGGTACTTATATTTGTACCATTGATAACTATCATCATGATCCAGACTATGTTGATTGGGCTACCAGTGAAAATCCTGCCGAACATAAGTCACATAACCTGATTGAACTTGAGAATGGGCAATATGCACTGTATCCAAACAATAGATTACGTATTTTTGACAATAGTTTGACACCTGTCGAACCAAAAATGCCGGATTTTAAGGTTTCGACTCAATATTATCAAGTTGAAAATGGGTTTGAACGACTTGGAATGGGACGTGAGGACGAATATTTCTGGAAGACTGCACAGGAACGTGAAAATTCATCCGAAGAGGGTGAAAAATAAATAAGAATAGGGATAGTAACCCCTCAAAAAGTTCTGATTTTACTAATCAGGAGCAAAATGGGCAATTCACCAGTCGATAGAAGTACAAATTACATGAAAGAAGTGTGGGGAACAACAAGTTTGACCACAGATTACTGGTCATTACCTAAAAAAACTGAAGATCCTGAAGAAAGAGTAATTCAGGAGATTATGCATGATGATTTGAAGAAAGGGCAGAAGAATCTTCAGGAATAGAGTATAAATATAATTAAGAAAACTCTTTAACAATGGCAATTCAGAGGATATCACGGTCATTCAAGGACATTAGTTTGTCTTTTGAGCCTCATCCTGTGACAAAAGATCTTCCTATTCTTAAAAATGAGAACGCAATTCGTCGTTCCGTAAGAAATATAGTAGAAACTATCCCAACAGAGAGATTTTTTAACTCTTTGTTGGGTTCTGATGTAAGAAGAAGCCTATTCGAGTTCGTTGATTTTGGTACTGCATCAGTTATTCAGGACCAAATTGAAATTGCAATTAATAATTTTGAAGATAGAGTCGAAAATTTGATCGTTCAGGTAGATCCAATAGCAGACGAAAATACATTTAATGTAACAGTTATATTTGATATTATTGGTCAAGAGTTTCCGACACAAGAATATTCATTCCTCCTAGAGGCAACCAGATAAAATGCCTTTTACAAAATATACAAATCTAGATTTTGATCAGATAAAAACTTCTATCAAAGATTACCTCCGTGCTAACTCTACATTCACGGACTTTGACTTTGAAGGATCAAATTTTTCAGTTTTAATTGATACGTTAGCATATAATACTTACATTACTGCATTCAATTCGAATATGGTTGTGAATGAATCCTTTTTGGATTCAGCAACTCTTCGAGAGAATGTAGTTTCTCTGGCAGGTAACATTGGATATGTTCCCCGTTCCAGAGTCGCATCAACGGCACAAATATCATTTAATGTAATAACCAGCACAGACACTCCTACATTGACCCTTAAGGCAGGCATAGTGTGTGTAGGGAGTGCTAATGATACTACATATACCTTTGCCGTGTCAGAAGACGTTACAGCAAACGTTGTGGACGGTATAGCATCCTTTAACAACCTCAATGTTTATCAGGGAATATTCCTAACTAAACAATTTCAATATGATGGTTCTTTGGATCAAAGATTTGTTCTGAATAATTCTTTCATTGATACATCAACACTTAAGGTATACATTAAAAAAACAGAACAAGATGGACTTGGTATTGAATATTTCCTTTCAGAAAATATTTTTGATGTAGATAAAAACTCTAGAATTTTCTTCATTAATGAAGTTCAAGATGAAAAATATGAATTACGATTTGGTGATGGTCTTATTGGTAAAAAACTTGGTGATGCTGTTGGTTCTGATGGAACTATAATTACTGCCAACTATATTATTACAGATGGAAGAGATGGCAATGGTGCTTCTAGTTTTTCATTCTCTGGAACATTAGAAACTGCGACTGGTGCGGTTATTGATCCAGGAACTGTTACGATCACAACTAATCAATCGTCAATCAATGGTGGGGATATTGAACCAATAGATTCAATTAAATATTATGCACCAAGATTATATTCGTCTCAATACAGAGCTGTTACATCAAGAGACTATGAAGCAATTATAAAAAGAAT
>Ga0257126_1000985_pt1 | contig 21512 bp, 21 predicted proteins | sample SI060_120mmetaG_FD_190151 | JGI IMG/M metagenome (GOLD analysis project Ga0257126, IMG submission 190151) | Marine microbial communities from Saanich Inlet, British Columbia, Canada - SI060_120m | ecosystem: Environmental > Aquatic > Marine > Inlet | place: Canada: British Columbia | collected... | reverse complement strand
ATCTTCCTGTTCATCTTCGGGTCCATCTTCCTGTTCCTCTTCTTCTTCTACTCCATCTTCCTGTTCCTCTTCTTCTTCTACTCCATCTTCCTGTTCCTCTTCTTCTTCTACTCCATCTTCCTGTTCATCTTCAGGTTCATCTTCAGGTTCATCTTTTAATTGAATCTTTTGTTTGTGTTTTTTTTCTTCACCATCTCCCCAAGCAACTTTTTTACCATCCCACAAACCAACTAAATTATCATCTGTATCATATAATTCTTGATTTTCTAAATTATGTTGATAGGGTATATTATCTAAAACAAGTGTTTCTTTTGTGATATTTAAATCATATTTATTATCTGATATTTCATCATCAAAAAATGTTAATGTTTTATCATCCACTTTCTTTTTATCATCAACTTTATTTTTATCATCCACTTTCTTATCTACTTTTTGTTTCTCATTATTCCAACCATCCATACCTTCTGGATATTCGGTAACATTCACAAACCCCGCATTCATTAAATGTTTTATTAATTGATCTGAAGCGGAACATTTTGAATTGGCACAATAAGTTACAATAGGTAAGGTTTCCATGGTTAATTTTTTATCTTTAATTAATGATTGTAATTTAGGAAAATCAGATAATATATTTCGTAAAAATATTTTTACTTTCTTTTTACGATTTGTAACAGTTAATGAATCATAGGGTAAATTATATGTATCTGGTATATGATCATTTTCATAAGAATCTTTTGGCAATGCGTTTAATACAATATGAGTTTTTGATTTTAATATTTCTTGTAAATCATCTTTTGTAATATGACAAGTCACAACTAATGTTTTTACTTTATCATCCCATACATTCTTTTTTGTTAAGCTTACATAATGAACATGTCTTGGATAAACAACTTTATCCACTTCATAAGGTTGAGGACAATTTAATGTAAATGTAACATCACCATTTTTATCAGACTTGACTAACCCATAATTTAACCCATATGCTTTTTGGGCTTTTTTAATCATTGTTGGTTTTGTTTGAGAATCAGCTGCCCAATAAAATGTCCATGTATTTTTTGGAACCTTTGTTTTAACTTTTACTTCTTTATCAGTAATGTCAGGTGTTTCTTCTTTTAAATCAACTTTATTTGGATTAAATCGATCATCACATGTTAATACTTTATGATAACGAGAATAATTTCCTTTTTGTTTATACCACATAGGAATTGTTTCTTCCATATCGGATTCTAAATCATCAACCATAGTTGATTTACAATCTAAACATTTTTTCATATTATATATAATTGATATAATAATATTATTTATAAAAAAAATCTTATTAAAACCATTTCACATTAATATGTTTATTTAATAATTCTTTGGAATGTTTAATAATTTGTTTATATCGTTTTGTTTTATTATCTTCCATGATAATTTGTTTTATTTCTGTAGGGACGTTTTCATCTCCATTTTCACCAACTACAAAACAATTATAATTTTTCTTAAAAGTATCTCCTTTTGATACCCAATCATGATGTAATATTAATGCACAATCATGATAAATTGCCTCTAAAAATGTATATTGTGTTCCACCACCATCTCCTTTGATTATACTCATATCAACTACAAATTTACAACTATTTAATAAATCTTTATCATTATGTTGGAGGGGCAGATTCTTGGGATATTTACCTTTCCAAAACAATTCAAACTCTAATTCTTTTAATTTATGATGAACATACAATCTATTTTCAGCACCGAAAATTTGTATTTGTTTCTCTGTATTTTCAATTAACATATTTGCTTTTAAAATTAAATCTGTATGTTTGTCAAAATCAATTCGAGATATTGATAATGATTCATAATCAGAAATTCCTTCCGATTTTTCATAATTATAAAATGGATGAATCTTAAATGTTGATTTAATATTATATACATCTTTTAAATATGTTTGAACAGTTTCTCGTATAGTAATTACATTAAACTTATGTAAAAATTTAGGTAATGGATTATCTTTTCCTTTTAACTCAGTAGGGTCATGGATAATAATGGTTGTATTTTCGGGAAATAAATATAAATATTTCCAATAATGCTTATCAAGTGCTGTAATTACCAAGTTTGGTTTCAGTAATATATCATCAATACGTAAATTTTGATATTTCACATTGTAACCATAATCTCTTTGAAATGTTTCGGTTCGTTTCCCTATTTTATATAATTCACAATTGTATTTCAAACATAAATGAGCTGTAAATGTAACCCATCCACCATATACAGGTTTTGCCATATAAACTAATGTTGTCATTGATAATATAACGAAAAGAAAAGATATTAATTTTAAAAACGTATTATTTAAAAAAATGAAAAATAAACCGTTTTAATATCTTTACCACCACCTCCATCTTGTGTATTATCTTCTGTTTTTCTTTTTTTATCAACAATAACTTTATCAACAATAACTTTATCAACATTATCTTCTACAATTTCATCACCTTTTTCTTCTTCTTCATCATCATCTTCTTGTTTTTCTTCTTCTTCTAGATCTTTAGGAACATCTTCTTCTTCAAGATCTTTAGGAACTTCATCTTCATCACCATCATCATCATCAACGAGTATAAAATCTTCTTTTTCTAAATTTGGAGGATTTTCATCACTATTTTCATCATCAATCTTAATGTCTATATTGCTATCATTATCATTTTTTATTTCTTCATATTTTTCTTGAAGTGTTTGTTTTTCTTGGATTTTTATTTTTTTATATTCAATTGGTTTTTTTGTTTCATTATCTTGTAAATTTAAATAATTATCATCATATATAGTTGTTGTTGGGACTAATGAATCATAGGTATTTTTATCTTTTTTAAATTTTTGAATCATTTTTGCTCGTTTTAATAAATAAGAATTTAAAAGCATAATTTGAATAATACTATATATAATAAATATTTAAAAAAATCTTAAATGCTGAAACAATATTATCAAGAAAATAATGTCGAAGTTGGTATTGATGAAGCTGGTAGAGGGTGTTTATATGGTCCTGTTTGTGTGGCAGCTGTTATATGGCCTGAAGTAGATCCCAATCCAGATATTATTTTAAAAGATTCAAAAAAATGTTCTGAAAAATATAGGAAACAATGTTATGATTATATTATTCATAATTGTATTGATTACTCGATACAATTAGTGTCTCACGAAGAAATTGATAAAAAAAATATCCTTGAATGTACTTTAGATGGAATGCATTTGTGTTTGGATGATATTTCAAAAAGAAAATCATTTGATACAATATTAGTTGATGGAACCCAATTTAAACAATATTTCAGTACTGAAAAAGATGAATTTATAAATCATAAATGTATTGTAAAAGGTGATAATACTTATAAAAGTATCGCTGCTGCAAGTATTCTTGCGAAAACATATCGTGATAATTATATTATAGAATTAGTTGAAAATAATCATGAATTAAAGAAATATGGTTTAGAAAAACATAAAGGTTATGGAACCAAACTTCATATGGAAGCTATCAAAGAATTTGGGGTTGTTGAAGGACATCGTCGTTCATTTAAACCATGTTATTAACTAATTTGATAATTAAGTAAATTTATTTACTAAACAATATATGAATTATACCAAAAATGATGTGCTTTCGTTTCAAAAAAAATAAAGTTTATCATGAACCCAAAGATGTTAAGCAAAAAAAAACAATAATGGATGAATCACTCAGTCAAGAAGATTTTTCATCTCTCTTTTGGAAAGAAGCTTTAACATGTGGATATTGTAAACATTCATTTATATTAAAAGATCATGAGATTGTTGCTTATTGTGGGGGATGTTATAAATTTTTACATTGTGGAATTGCTGGAAAATGTGTGGGTCCGAATTGTAATTATTATATTAATAATAAAATACATAAAGATTCTTGGTGTTTGAATTGTATTCCTAAAGATATTATTATCAATATGGAAAATGTAGGTGATATTAATTGTGATTGTTTGTGTCAAGAATGTTATGATGATCCCAAAACACCGAATAAATATAAACGAAAATATATTTAATCAAAATTTAAAATAACTTTTTCACGATTTTTAGTTTCAATATCAATAGGAGTAGAAATCACTTGATAAAATAAATGTTTGACACCTTTGACATATTTTTCTTTTGAATTTAATGTATAACAATGAACTTTTAAAAATTGTCTTAAAATTGTGATACATTTTTTTTCATTTAAGTCAACTAAATATTTTTTTGCTTTACATGGTATATAGTATTCATATATTTCATCTATAATTTCATTTATTTTTTCAACCGTTTTTAATTCAATTAAATTTTCACGAGTAAATGAATGATTATCATTTAATTCTTTAATTCCAAAAAAAGATAATATTTTTTTTGTTATTTTTATATCCGGAGAATTTTTAAATAATTGATTCTTCATATTTTAAAAATATATTTTAATTCTTAAATTTTATTTAAAATAATTTAAAATAAAAAACATTCAATTATAATATAAATAAAACTATGTCTCAAATTAAAAATAACCCTGTTAATGTTTGGGATATCATTGATACATATTTTCGTGATACACCCTATTATAAATCACAACATCAAATTGATTCATTTAATGAATTTATTTTTTCAGAAGAAAATGGAATACGTAAGATTATTAAACGTGAAAATCCATTTATTCTTTTTAAAGGTGAAACTTCAGATAAAAACAAATTTTTATATGAAATAAAAATTTATTTTGGAGAAACTCTTGATTCATCTGGAAATCCAAAAAGTGGTATTGAAAATATATTCATATCTGCCCCAACAATTCAAAAAGATAAAGAAAATTCAACATATATGTATCCAAATGAGGCTAGATTAAAAAATTTAACTTATCAAAGTAATATCTTATGTAATATTGGTTGTCATTTTATTTTTCATGAAGATGAAGAAAAAGATAATATTATCAAAAATTTTGAGAAAATCAATATTGGTTCAATACCAATTATGATTCATTCAAAATTATGTTTGTTAAATAATCTAGACTCAATTAAATTAAGTGATTTAGGTGAATGTCCATATGATCATGGTGGTTATTTTATTATAAAAGGAAAAGAAAAAATAATGCTATCATTAGAAAAAAAAGTGAATAATATTTTATATATAAATTCATCTTCTGATGATAAAATCGTCTTACAAGGGAATATAAAATCAATTTCAAATGAAGGTTTTCAATCATCAAGAACAAATCATGTTTCAATGGTTCAGAATATGATAAAATTAAATGTAGGTGAACAAGAAATCAAACGTTATGAAAATTCATTTATTGTACGGATACTTGGGTTTGATATTCAAATCCCATTGTTTATATTATTCAGAGCCTTGGGTGTTGAAACAGATAAAGAAATATTATCATTAATTATTTATAAAAATGATAATGATTTATTAAAATCAAAATTAATAAATGAATTAATATCTTCTATAAAAAATTCACAACCAATTTATAATCAAAAAGATGCTTTAAAATTACTTTCTTTAAACACAAAGGGAAAAGAAATATTTAATGCCATTGATTTATTAAATAATAATTTATTTCCTAATTATGGTTCAGATAATAATATGAAAGCTCAATATTTGGGATATATTACACGTAAAATATTATTTACATACATTGGTATTGTTCCTGAAACAGATCGTGATTCATATACAAATAAACGTGTTGATTTATCGGGATCTATGTTATTAGAATTATATCGTGAATTATGGGGTAAATTTAAACGACAAACATCACTCAAAATTGATTCAGAATATAAATTAAATATTGAATCAATTGAAGGAAATGATTTTTCAGATATTATTAATGAAATGAATAAACACAGTATTTTTAATAATTCAATTATGAATACATTCTCAAAATCATTTGGAGCAAAATTTGGAACAGGTATATCTGCGAGACATGGTATTGTTCAAGAATTAAATCGTAATGTCATGCTTGGAACATTATCCCATACTAGACGATTATCCTATCCATTGCCAAGTGGTTCAAAAACAATTGGTCCAAGAAAATTACATAATTCACAATATGGATTTGTATGTCCTACGGAATCACCCGATGGTAGTAATGTTGGAATTATCAATCATTTATCAGTTATGGCACGTGTTACAACAAATATAAATGAATCTGGGATATTGGAAGCACTAATTGATGCTGATGTATTATCACTCAATGATTGTACATCTGAAGATTTTTATCAATCAACAAAAGTATTTTTGAATGGACGTTTTATTGGTATTCATTTTAAAGCAGACGAATTATTACATTTTATGAAATTATTAAAGTTAAATAGTATTATTAATATTACAACATCTATTTCGTGGAATATAAAAAATAATGAATTTCATGTATTTACAGATTCAGGAAGAATTATAAGACCTATTTTTGTTCTTATGAATGATAAACAAGGTAATAAATATAACCGTCTGATTAATGGTGATTATTCAACATTATCTTCATGGAAACATGTTATTCATGGATATTTATTTACAAAAGGTATTGATGTTGATTTTTATTCAACTGAATATCATAAAGATGAATTAGATCAATTAAAATCTGAACATCCAGATAATTATCTTGAAATTTTGGAAAATAATTCAGCACCGATTGAATATATTGATTCAATTGAATCTGAAAATATACTTATTTCAAAAGATATTTATGATATTGATAATAAATTTACTCATTGTGAAATTCATTCTTCATTGATTCTTAGTGCGACCGCTCTTAATATACCCTTCCCTGAACATTCACAATACCCCCGAAATGCCTTTTCCTGTCAACAAACAAAACAAGCTGTAGGTGTTTATTCATCAGCCTATAATACAAGATTTGAAGTGTTTTCACATATTTTATATTACCCTCAAAGACCCATTGTAACAACAAGATATAAAAAATATACAGATGTTGATAAATTACCCTATGGTATTAATGCTATCGTTGCGATCGCTTCTTATACTGGATATAATCAAGAAGATGGTATTATTTTAAATAAAACATCCATTGAAAGAGGAATGTTTACATCTTTATATCTAAGAAGTTATGAAGATAGTGAAGAAATTAATGGTAATCAAAAAGTTTATTTTGGAAACCCACTCTTTGAAAAAAATATTCAGAAAAAAGATCTATCAACATATGATAACTTAGATGACAATGGTTTTGCAAAAGAAAATACATATGTAACTCCAGATGATGTAATTATGTCAAAATGTTTTAAACAAAAAACAAAAGATGGTAAAGAATATACTTCTGTTTCAGGTAATAAGATAAATTTCGGAACAACTGGTATTGTAGATAAAGTAATTATATATAAAAATAAAGAAGGTTTACGAACATCAAAAATAAGAATTCGTAAAGAAAAAATACCCGGTGTGGGTGATAAATTTGCATCTCGCTGTGGTCAAAAAGGTATGTGTGGATTAGTTGTTAATGAATGGGATATGCCTTATACAAAAGATGGTATTGTTCCGGATATTATTATTAATCCCCACGCAATTCCAAGTAGAATGACTGTGAATCAATTACTTGAAGTTATTCTTGGAAAAAGTGCCTGCTTAAGTGGTCATTTAGGAGATGCAACACCTTTTCAAAATAATGATATTCGTGAATTTTGTAATGTTCTTCATGGATTTAATTATGAAAAGAATGGTAATGAAGTTATGTATTCGGGAATTACAGGTGAACAATTAAAAACATCTATCTTTATAGGCCCTACATATTATCAACGTTTAAAAATTATGGTTGCTGATAAAATGTTTAGTCGCTCAACTGGTAAATTACAACATATTACCAGACAACCTATCTCGGGTAGATCCAATGGAGGTGGTTTAAGAATTGGTGAAATGGAACGTGACTCAATTATTAGTCACGGAACAAGTGAATTTTTAAGAGAATCAATGATGGAACGTTCTGATAAATTTAACGTTCAAGTTGATAAAAAAACAGGCTTAATTGCCTACGATGATAAAATAGAAGATAAAATTAATGTTACCATGCCATATTGTATGAAATTATTAATTCAAGAATTAGAATGTGCTGGTGTCGCAACTCGTTTAGTTACTAGTACAAATATACAAAATATTCCAGTATTTAAATATTTATATGATAATATTTCAAAATATTCACATAATACATTATCCCTTGATGATGATGATGATAATATAGATGTCAGTTTACATGAAATAGATGCTGAATAATTTACATTAACCATAATCTCCCATAAAACATATTATATAAAATACATAATGCCGGTTTTATTAAAAATCCTTTATCTACGAAATTCTCTTTAAGAGCTTTAAATTGTCCAGTTATACTTTGTTTAATAGCAGTTGGATCAATTCTAGATGGATATTTATGTTTATTTGGACCCGCTAATGAAAAATTTTCCCATATAATTCTATCATTTTCAATATCATATTTAAATTGATTAAATCGTTGTTTAAAATATTTAAATTCATCAATGGTCGCTAATGATTCATCTCCAGCAGAAATGACATCACTTAACTCAAATTCTTTAAATAATTCTTCAACATTTAAATTTCCCCCACCACGACATGATTCTAGTAAATATACTCGTGGAATTAATGGTTGTGATGTATTAATTACATCTGATATTTGTTTTAATATTTCATGTAATAAAAATGAATTATCTCTTCCATATGGACTAATAAATGTTTGACGATCAATAATTGCATCATTATTATATTTAAAAAATTCAGCTAATTGTTTATCTCTTGTTTCTTTTGGTCTTTTCTTACGTGGATTTTTTCCACATCCCTCAGGCATATGATTAATAATATAAGCTTCATTTTTTTCAGAATGTAAGGGTTCCATAAATTGTAAATTTCGTTCTATTCTTTTATTTTCAGCTTCCATATCGGATAATACTTGTTGGTATTCTTCATCTGGAACACCGTCCCGTTCCATCTGTGATGCTTTTCTTAAAAATTGTTTAAAAAAATTTTCATTTCTAGCACCTTCACGTCCCATATATCTTCCATATTGAGGATCAGAATACTTTTTACTTATACGATATCCCATATCTATATCATCTGTAATTATACCACCCGGTAAATAACCCAAATTTGTTCGATCATCCCATGTTAAAGGAAATGATATACTATTATTCATAATTATACTTCCACCACAATATAAATTATTATAATCACCTCCATCATAATCATAAAATACATCAATATCTTTTCGTTTCATTTTATCTTCTAATTGTTTGATTCGTAATTCTTTTTGTTGATCAGTTAAATCTTCTTTTAAAAAATATGCATCTGGTTTAAAATTAACACCATATTTAATCATTGGACGCACAATTATATTATCTGGAACAATACAAAAAATGTCCCCTTCCGGAAATGCTAAGGGATTTGTTGATCCATGACCGGCAATAATACCTTGACCATATGTTTCACTTAATTGATCATACATCATACAATTGGTTGGTTTAAATCTTGAATTTCCATAACTTTTCAGAATTTCTAAATTTCGTAATAATTGTGATTTTTGTAATGCTTCTAATTCTCTTTGAATTTGTAATTGATTATAAGGTGAAACTTGTTGAGGATTAAAATCTATAATACTACCACTATAACTAACTCCTGGTTTAAGAGATGAAACATATGATTCAACTAAACCTTTACCGACTGGTAATGTATTCATACCACCTTTTTTCTTATGTTTTCTTCGTCTAGAATATTTACGTTTTCCCATTAATATATATATATATATATATTATATTTTTTTACATATTTCAGAAAATAATTGTTCAGCCTTATTTTTTGAATTATTTTGTTTGTAATAAATACGAATCATATATTCATTTGTATTTTTTATATGAATATTATTTACAATATTTTTTTCATCATAATATTTACACATCTCTTTTCCATAATATTTTAATAATACTTTATCAATAATAATATTATCACTGTTATTTGTAATTTCTATATCTTTTAATGAATAAAGTTCTCCAGAACATTTATAAATATTTCTTTGTTTGATACAACTTAATATATATAATAAATCTCTTATTTCAGAATTAATAGGCAAAAAGTTTAGTAAATCTATCATTGAATCGGTTAATTGTATAAATTGATTCCATTTTTTATATTTAATAATTTCATTCACACCAAAAATTTTATCTGAATGTATTAAAAATTTTTTCATCATATATTCCAAAATACGAACTGTTTTATGATTATATACTTCTTTATACATAATAAACCTTGTTCTAAAAAAGTCTTCAATATGTGTTTTTACTTGGGATGAATAAACAATATTATGATTAATAATTTTAGAATGTTTCATAATACGTTTGTATTCAATTCCATAATTTAAACCAATCATTTTAATATCTCTCATTAAATAATCAAAACGATCAACATCAATGCCGTTTGGATTTGATATAATTTGATATAAATATTTTTTTGAATTCGGTAATTTTTCGGGTTTAATCATATTTGAAATTATTTGAATATCATCTTCTTTGAATCCAAGATTATTTCGTTGATTCATATATTTAAATATTTCAATAGAACGATATTCATGGGTTGATTTAGCAGTTAGTATTTCATCAAATAAATGACTAAATGGTCCGTGACCTAAATCATGAATTAATGCAGCCGTACATAATAATTTACTTTCATGTTCTGATATATATATATAATCTTTATTCAAAATATCAATAAATTGTTTTGTTAAATGATACACACCAATACTATGCTCAAAACGATTATGTGAAGCTCCTGGAAATACATAATAACATAAACCAAGTTGTTTAATGTTTCTCAATCGTTGAAATTCTTCTGTATCAATAATACGTTTTGATATATCATCAATGGTAATCTCACCATGAATTGGATCAAAAATTTTCATAGTAATTAATATAATATATAATATACAAATGTTATCAAATTTATATATTTAAAACTAATTTATATAATTTTATTAATCATGGTTACTGTTACAATATATAATAATGAACAATTTTATAATACAGTTTTACATTATGTATTTGCTCATTATAAAGATAATATAAATGATTTTAATTATAAAAATTCAACACCATTAAAATCATATGATTGGAGAGAAAGGAATAAAGAAAATAATCTTAAAATTTGTCATCCATCTGATGGAACTTATACAATTAATTATAAAAATAAAGATATAATTTTAATTTTAGAAACATTAAAAAATAATGGTACATATGAAAAAATAGTTGTTCCTGAAGGATGTAGTACAAATAAAAATCTAATTTTAAAAAGATTACAAATTTCTATTGATAATGATGATAAAGATTTTTTAATTCAATTTATTGACACTACAAAAGAATTTTGTGAAAATGAAGTGAAAAATAGATGTAAATCAGATAAAGTTTCAAAAACCATTGAAATTCATTATTGGAGAAAAGATTTTTGGAATTTATTATTTAAATGTCCAAAAAGGCCAATTGAAACTCTTTATCTTAAAGAAGGTCAAAAAGAAGAACTAATTAAAACTGTAAGTGAATTTTATTCTGAAAATACACAAGATGAATATATTAAATATGGAATTCCTTATAAACAAGTTATTTTAATTTATGGAATACCTGGTTCTGGGAAAACAAGTGCAATACGTACAATTGCCTCACATTTTGATGCTGATATTTATGTAATTCCTGTTTCAAAAGAATTAACTGATTATGGATTAATTGATGCAATTTCATATATAGATGAAAAAGAAGATAAAAAAAGAATTATTATTATTGAAGATATTGATTGTATATTTACAAATCGTAAAAAAGGTGATGATGAAAATCATATATCTTTACAAGGATTATTAAATTGTTTTGATGGATTTTCATGTGTAGAAGGAACTCTTTTGTTTCTAACAGCCAATCATCCTGAAGTCTTAGATGATGCTGTATTACGTTCTTGTCGTATTGATAAACGATTCGAATTTGGACATGCAGATGAATATCAAACAAAATCTATATTTAATATGATGTTACCTAAACAAAAAGATAATTTTCAGAAATTTTATAAAAAAATAGAATCAAAACAATTTACAACCGCGATGTTACAAGAATTTTTATTTTATAATCGTAAATGTGAAAATATATTTGATAAATTACATGAATTTTTTGAAATTATTGAAAAAAATAAACCAGGTAATTATGAAAAAAAACAATCTTCTGATTTATATATGTAATCATCTTATTATTTCTCCTGAAAGTGGTTTATGATCAGAAGTATTTTTCATATCAATATTAATCACATTTGTATTTATCCAATAGTTTGTATTTATTGGTAATATATAATCAAGTATTCCTTCATCACATGTATCAATATAGTTATTAAAAATATTTATATATGTACAAGCATTATTTGTATTTAAATCTCCTGTAATTATATATGATTGAAATGGAGAATTAATAAAAATATCATTGATTTGATTTTTAGATATCATTTCATTACTAATTATATCATTTGCTTGTAAATGTGTATTTACAAAATTTAAATCTCCAATAGAAAAATATAAGATTGATTTATTGGATAATTTATCTAATAATATTGTATCATTTAAAATAACTTCTTTTATAAATTTTATTTTATATTTTGATAATACAAGTAATCCACTATCTTCTCCAACAATATATTTTTTATCTGTATTTCCTAATAAATAATAAGGATATTTTTTAGATAATCCATTTATAATTTGTTGTTTAATTGAAATTTCAAAAACTTCTTGTAAACATATTATATCATGATTAAATGTATTTAATACATTTATTATATTCTTTATTTTTTGTGGATTTAAAAAATATAATAATCCCTGAATATTCCATGTTACTATATTTTTCGGTTTATCAGATAAATGATTTGTAATTGAATTGGTTTGTTTGATATATATTTCTTTAATAAATAAATATTTTATTCTTAATAGATAAAATATTATATTTATAATATGAAATATATATATATATATAATTTGTTCCATATATAATATTATTATAATAATATAATAATATATATGGATAATCATATTCATTTAATAACATACGCAACTCATTCAGAAGGAACTTTTAATGAATTAATAAATAATAAACATAAAATTCATATTGAAGTTTTAGGTTGGGGAAGACCATGGAATGGTTATATGGATAAAATTAATTATACAAATGAATATATTAAAACATTACCGGATAATGATATCATTATCTTTATTGATGGTTTTGATTCTGAAATCATAGAACCCTTACCTATTATAAAAAAAACATTTTTAGAACTTAATTCAGATATTGTTTTATCTCAACAAGATTATTCAAATTATTTTCAATATTATATACAAAAAAAACATTTTGGATCATGTAAACATAATTACATTGCAAATGCTGGATTATATGCAGGTTATAACAATAAAATTCAAGAATTATTAAATCATATCCAAAAAGTTAATTATAGTGATGATGATCAAACATGTTTAAATAATGCATGTCAATATTTTGATAATTTAACAATTGATGTAGATAATCAACTATTTCATAATTTAAATCATTATGAAAGATTATATGGAAATGATTTATCTAATGCTTGTATTATATCAACACCAGGTGTTTTAACATGGAATCGTATATACAGAAGTTTTTTTGAATATAATTATATTCAGTTACTATACAAAGAAGTTTTATTAATTATAGTTATAATTATTATATTATATTGTAAATGTTTTTAGAATAATTGTTCCATTGCTTCTTCTAAATTATTATTATTTTCTTGTAATATTTTAAAAGCATCAAGTATAGGGAATCCCATCTCAACTATTTTTTCTAAATTTTTTACAAAATCATCACTCATTGACATTAAGAATTCTAATGAATCTTGTAAATTATATTCTTTTAATATTTTTTCAACTAATAATTCACTAAATCCCATCATTACTAATTTTTCTTGATCTGTTGGTATTTGCTCAACTGAATCAACAATTTCTTCAATCATTGTTTCTTCAATAACCTGTTGTGGTTGTTGTATCACGGGTTGCGGTTGCGGTTGCGGTTGTGGCTCTTCTTCTAATTCTTCAGAATAATCTCCATAAATATCTCTCACATTTAATTGTAATATGGGATCATTTTTTAATAATTTTTTAATATCATCCAATGTATAATCCCCTATATGAAATGCTCCGGCATCAATGGAAAAATGATTTCTTTGTAATCCAATATTAAATTTTGAATATTCTAATTTTATATATGGTAAAAATATTTCAGATTCTAAATATATTTCTAATTTTCTTATAACTCTTACAAATAATTCATACAATCTTGGTAATACTTTTTTATATATACGTTTATTCTCCCGATTTACATCAACAATAATAATCATATTTATTAATAATGTAAGATAATTGGCAATTATATTAAAGATCAATACTAAATTAGGTATCTCTACAGCCATATGATCTTCAATTAAATGTCTCATTTTTTGAAATATAATACATAATCTAGGTAATTCAGGGTATTTAGAGATTGCCTTATCATAAAACTCCTCAACACTATTCTCAAATCCATCAGGAAGCATTGATTTATCTACTTGTTGCTGAAATATTGTATGGAAAAAAAGTGATTTGAATAAAGAATATAATGTATTATCCGATAATACACACCCATAATTATGCCAAAATCTAAATAATAAATAAGGGGCAATTGTTTCCATGGATCCTTGTATCGCTGGTAATTTAATACCTCTTTTTCTGTAAATTTCATCATATTCATGTAATTTTAAATCTTCAGTTGTTAATACTTTATCCCCTTTATATCCTAGTATTATCTTTAAAGGTGGTAAATTTACAATATCCATTAAATCTGAAACAATATCTTCACTGTTTACCCTACATTCCATTATATTATATATATATATTATATATTATATATTTTTAATATTTTATATTCCACCATGTCCTGGAAAACTTCTTATTAAATCATAAGAATTTCTTTTCTTATTTCTCTTATGTAGAGCATTAATATTTAATACAATTGTAGGTATGGATTTTAAATCATCAATTAAATAATGACAATTTTGTAACTGTTTTTTAGAATGTTTTAATTTTTCCATAATTGTATTGAAATCTTCTTCCCCTTCATTTTCACCATACATATTCATATTAATTGACCATCTTGGAACACCAATTGTAAAACATCTAGCATTTAATCCTTCTTGAATTCCCACATTTGTATCATCAATCTTAATTATTTCTTTCGGATTTGTAATATCTAAATTTCTCATATTTTTATATATCATATCTGGATGAGGTCTTGAATTATCAACACAATCGGATGATACAATTGAATCTAAAAATATATTATGTTCTTCAAATATATTATTTACAATCATTGTATGTTCATAATTAAATCCTGTTGTTATTCCTACCTTAATACCCATTTTTTGTAAACGATTTACAATAAATACAGAATTTTCAATTAAATCACATGTTTCTAATGATTTTGTTTGAACACGATTAAATTCCCTTAAAATACAATCTGTAATTACACATTTAGGAATATCACTCGTTCCACGATACCACATGGGTTTTACATTTGGCTTTTCTAAAATTGTTTCAATATGTTCTTGTTTTTTTAATCCCATATCATCAGCGATTAATGATTTTGTAATAGGAATATTATATTTATGAAAGGCTTTATGTAATGAATATAATGGTGAAAGTGAGTATTTATCAATTAATGTACCACCCAGATCAAATATACAAGCCCGAATCATTTTATCTATTATGATTGAGAATAGTTTAAATATTTTCAAATTTTATTTTTTTTTCTTGTTCAATTTTCTTATGGATATGTTTTTTGAATTTAATATTATCATTATATTTAATATGTCTTTCTAATTCAGCATTACTTTCATTATAAAATAAATATACTTCATCTAAGTATATTTTTTTCATATTATCAAAATTATCAGGAGAACTAAACCATAATTTTTCTTGAACATGCTTTATCTTTGATATTGATAATAATACTTTTTCTCTTGTAAATTGCATATTTTCCATCTTTTCTTGATATTTTTTAAATTTAATAATTGCTGCAGAACATGTTATATAACTACTAATTCCAATGGGTATTAAATTAAAAAATATATAGGTTGGTGAATCTTTTTCAATATGGTCTTTTAATTCATTCCGTGATGCTTCAAATATAGATAATAAGGATGATACAATAATAATTGAAATATTAAATCCATCATACCATTTTTTATAATTATTATATTTCATTTGAAGGATTTTTAATCGTATATCTAATTTATTTAATTTTTGTTGTAAATGCTCCTTGAAATGTTTATCAGTTTCAATATTCATGTTTTTTTGTTTTTCAACTTCATCAGTTATAATTGTTTTAACTGATTGTTTTCGTTTTTCTTTTTTATTATCCAACTCAGCTAGTTGTGCTTCAATATCATCCATTTTTACCCCTTACAAATAGTATTATACATTTTATTTAACGTATCTAAATCATTTATACTTTCATCAACTGTTTCTTTTAATTCATCACGAATCGTTAATTGGTTTTGTTTTATTTGAGTTAATATTTCTTCTATTTCAATAATACTTTCTTTTATTTTATGATTTATACGATTTAATTTATCTTTTTTATCTTTTGAAAATTTTGATATATCATTTTGTAATAAATGTTTATTAAATTTAATCTTTTCTTCAATATCCTTGATCATTTTTCTTTGATTTTTATCAGGAGAATATTCAACTGTCCCTGATCCATAATTTCCCATTATATCTTGAACTGTTGTGGGCATTGTTGATGAAGCAATAGACATCATAGCTGCATTAATCATTTTATCCATCGTTATCGTATATTATATATTAGAAAAAAATTTGATAAATACGTTGAGAGAATTAGTAAACCAAAAACTATTACTCTCTCTTTCAACTATGAAAAATATTGCCATCATTGTCCCCTTTCGCATTCAAGAAGGTCAGAACCGTGCTTGGGAATTATCCCAATTCATCCCTCATATGACCCGATTTTTAAATAATCTCGTGTGTTTAAAAAAGATAAATAAATTTCATATTTATGTTATCCAACAAAATCAATCCCAAAAAAAATTTAACCGAGGTATTCTTTTGAATATTGGAGCAAAACTAGTTCACCCTTCCTATGATACTCTTATTTTCCATGATGTAGATCTTCTTCCTCAGGAAGATCTAAATGATCCATATAGTCGTCTTTCAGAAAAGATGCCTATACATATCGCGGCTTGCTGGAAATCCAGATATGGAAATTCAAAAAACTACTTCGGTGGGATTGTTTCATTTAATCGCCAACAATTTGAAATGATTAATGGGTTTCCTAATAACTTCTGGGGATGGGGTGGGGAAGATGATGTTCTTTATGATCGTTGTAAAAATCATGGTATTGGCGTGGAAAAAATTCATAACGGAACTATCCGTGATATTGAAACAAATGATCGTGGAGAAACGATGGATATTGAACAAAAATTAAGTTTCCTTAGAAAAAATAAACACTGGAAATGTAATCATCGCTGGGAATTAAGAAATATGGATAAACTTAACTTCTACTGGAAATTTAACGGATATGATCAAATTCATAACCATTATTGTATTCATGATTGGACAACGATCCATGATTCCACAATTATTCATGTTTTGATTTAAGAGAAAATATATTTAAAAGAAAATAAAATTTTTTTCTATGCTTATATTATAAATATAATATGGCTCGTCGGAAAACTCGTTTAAGGAAAAACTTAAGAAAAGTTAATCATTCAAGAAGGGTTAATCGCTCTAGAAATGTGAATCGTTCAAGAAGAGTTAATCGCTCTAGAAATGTGAATCGTTCAAGAAGAGTTAATCGCTCTAGAAATGTGAATCGTTCAAGAAGAGTTAATCGCTCTAGAAATGTGAATCGTTCACGAAAATTACATGTCCGGGGGGGTGGTGGAGGTCTAGATGAAGCTATAGAAAACCTAAACGAAGTTTGTAACCGTGTGTTAGGTTTAGATTTAGGCCCTAAATTTAAGGGAACACTTGAAAAAGTTAAAGAATCCATTGAGGCAAAAAATATGAATGGGGGGATGATGCGGCGTGCGCAAGAAGGGATCGGCGATGGGAATGCGCATACAGGCCTCACGCCCGAGCAGTATGCAGCACTCCTCGCCGCGCGCGCGCGCGTCGCATCGCAGCCGCCGCCGCCGCCGGGCGTGTACGACGCGGCGGCGGCGAGGTACGGAGTGAGTCCACTAGCTTTTGGTGAGGGCGGGGACCCTCCCCAGCACGTGATGGACGCAGCCGATGCGGATTGGGAGCGGTTCCATCGAGAGATCGCGGTGGTGGCGGCGGCGCGCGGGGATGATTTGCCGGGTGGGATGCAGTTCTCCCCAGTCGCCCGCGACACCTACCAGCGCGTGCGCTCGGCGATGGAGAGCGGGAATGATTTGCCGGATGACATCATCAACACACTCTCCCCAGCCATTAGCACTGCCGTCGGGCGCTTGAAGGACGCAGCGATCGCCGCCTTCAACGCGTCCGAGTCGTGGTCTGGAGAATCAGTCTCTGATGATTCCACCCCAGCCCCAGAACCCAGCTTCGCGGTTGAGGCTTTTAACGGAGCGATGTCAACAGCGGCGGGGGTTTTGGGACAGGTGCCCGATTCTTCCACCACCGGTGAACAAGCTGTGGGTGTCGCGATGGTGGAGACTGCAGAAAATGCGCGATTCGGAGGCCTTCAACAGCAGGATGTGCCTCGCGCGCAGGACATGGATCCTACATTAGCTACGGTATTGACGGTGCTGATGTCGCTGGGCGTGGTGGGGTTCTGTATCGGCTTGGTGCGGGCGATGGCCCGGCGGGCGGACAACCGCCGCCCGCGCTCCACCGCCGCCAGCACCACCGCGCATGGAAGGCCGGGTGGAGGTGGTGTAAAGAAAGGAGGAATTAAAATCATGTCAAGCGAAACCAGATCCAGTGATAAACCAGTAAAAATGTTTGAAAAAAGTGGTATCATGGTAAATAAAGACTTTCAGGATACTAGCCATAGAGAAATAGAAGACATAGTAAAACTAGTGGAAGCCATCAGGGGAGTGGCCGATCACCTAGATAAGCCTTAAATAAATATGTTAATTTAAGAGGAAATATATTTAAAAGAAAATATAAGTGTATATTATAAAAATGATTGAATCTGTATATTATAAAAATCATAAAGGTCCTAAACTTGTAAAATGTGAATTAGTATTAAATAAAATAAATATAAAAGATGATTTTGATTTTTTTTATGGTCCTAATCATAACTGGAATGGTATGATATATACCTATAAAGATATATTTTCTGAAGAACATAAAGGTGAACAATTTTATATGGAATTTCAATCAGATTCTAGGAAACATTGGTTTTATGGTATTGTTGGAGAACCAGAACAATATTTTTATCCTCCCATGATGAGGTAACTTTCTATTTTTTTTTCCCAATTTTCTGATAAATGAATATTTCCATTTTGTTTTTCTTTTATAATATCACCATATTTATTTTGTAGTCTCTTAACCCACGAGTTTTTTTTTCCACTATATTTCAATGAACTTAATGTCTCATGAAATCTTGTCGGTTTTTTTCCCTTTTCTTTCTTGTGATATAATTGTATGGTCCCTTCTTGGAAATTTTTTTTCTGAAAATCACCCACAATTATTAACCATATAATTTCGGCAAGTAAAAATCCTGATTGCTTATTCCATGTTTTATTACAGAATTCCATTCCATATTCATCAATGTACATTTTCCAAAATCCATATAATTTAAAAATTAAAGGAATAAATGTATGGGAATAATCATAATATGGATAAATATCTTCTTCATCTGTATTAGGTAAATCATGAAATATATCCCATGTTTCTATCATCTCAATATTTCTTTCATTTGTTACCCAATCTAATTTATCAAGGATATGTCGAATAATTGTATCAGGGATACAAAAACCATCATCCCACATTTTTTCTAACATCCAATTGAATTGTTTTATTTTTGTGTATGTCATGTATTCACTCATAAAGAGTTCTTTTTTTCGTTTGATTCGCTTATTATTTTTTTAATAAGATATTTCAAATTTACATTATGAATTTTTTTATCCCATCTTGTAAACTAGGATTTTTTTGATAAAATAATGCCGATCTTTCATAATCTTTCATAATATCTATACGATTATATACAGCATATAATAAATAAATAAAGAATATTAATAAATTTACTTTTGTTGTTTTATAGTCTCTTTTATCAGGCAATACCAATAGTGGTAATGAATGAATAATTCCTGATAATATAATATAAAACAGTGGAACTTTATAATTGATTAATAATAATGAACTAAATAATAAAGCAAATATAATTGCGATTCGTAAAGGAGGTATATCTACTAATTTACAATAATAAAATAATGTCCATACAAATAACCATCCCGAATATTGATACATATATATTACTGTAAATATTTAAAAAATAATCATAAAATATTATTATCTCATATTCATGAATTGTTTACAACGAATTTTTTGCTGTAAAAAGAAAAAAAATGTAAAAGAAGTTTATGTTTTACAATTGGAACAACAAAAATATTATGTTGGTGAATCATTCAATGTTAATAAAAGAATACAATCTCATATGAATAATGGTGGTTCAGGATGGACTCGTAAATATAAAGTAATATGTTCTGAAAAAACTATCACAAATCCACAAGATACATTATGGGAATTATCAGAAACATTGGAACAAATGAATATTCATGGTATTGATAATGTAAGAGGATCTATGTTTACAAAACCATTTAATTTAACGAAACAAGAAAAAATTATGGCCGCTCAATTATATTGTGAAAAATATAATTTATGTCGTAAATGTGGAGAACCAGGTCATTTTATTAATCAATGTAATAATCATACAGTCGCCCCATGGGTAAACAAATTTGGTGGATTATTAAATGATGATAATAATAATAATATAACAGATCGTATATGTATTACATGTAATTCAAATATTAATCGTTTACCTAATTATTGTAAATATTGTCATACATGTTATAAATTATCGAAAACTTAATACTGGAGTATTACGATACTGTGGATATATATGACAAAATATAAGGTATATTACTAACCAATGGATCATATATACTTCTAATGAATGTTTTCCAATACCTTGTAAAGTATAAGATAGTTCATTATTTTTAACACCATCTGGCAATTCTGGTTCATATTTTATAATTAAATGTCCTAGAATAATTCCAATTAGTATTAATAAAATCCATGGAATTAATGGGAAATGATCTAATGCGGGATAATTAAAGTAAAACCCTGAAATAAATGCCGTTTTAGGTGGAACACCTGAAAACATTGAACGATCTTGATTTACCAAGAAATATAATACCGTTATAATTACTAAAAATGAATAAATTGCTGACATATTATTTACAAATGGAACCAA
>Ga0257126_1000976_pt1 | contig 21630 bp, 18 predicted proteins | sample SI060_120mmetaG_FD_190151 | JGI IMG/M metagenome (GOLD analysis project Ga0257126, IMG submission 190151) | Marine microbial communities from Saanich Inlet, British Columbia, Canada - SI060_120m | ecosystem: Environmental > Aquatic > Marine > Inlet | place: Canada: British Columbia | collected... | reverse complement strand
AAAAGTTTATAGTTGCAGATAAATTAAAACGTCTTCCTAAGCCAAAGAAAACACCTGCAGATTTAGCATCAAAATCTTGATAATTAGCATTATACGGGTCATTATTTTGTGCATCAGAAATATACATTTCATCTAAAATATTTAAAATACTAAATCGTAAATTAAGTTTATTCTTAGCTGTAAGTTTAATTTTATAACCACAATGTAAATCAAACAAAGTATAAGATGGTATTTTCCAAGACTCACGTTGTGCGTTTTCTCCATTTAAAGATAAAGGGTCAAAATCAGAATAATAATTATCAAATAAAGTTCCTCTAAGTTTAATGTAAGAGTTAAATGTTGGTTCATATCTCATACTAAGACCATATTGAGTTTGAGCAGCATCACCAACATGAACTCCAACTGCATCAAATGTGGCTATAACTTCATTGTTAAAATCGTCTAAAATTGGATTATTATTATCATCTAAAAATCTAACAGTATCTGCAGAGTTCCATTTCCAATCTCCAAGAGATAATAAACCTTCAACACTCAAATTATGCTGAATCTTATATATAAAATCTAGCTCTATTCCCTTATGAAGTGCATCCATACCGTTTACATTGGCTCTGTATGTTACATCATCAATCATGACGCTTACACCACCATTTGATGGTTTATTTTGCCATGATGTATAATACGTATTGAGGTTAGCTGAAAAAATTGAAGATCTAAAAGAATAACCAGCTTCAGCAGCAACTACTTTCTCATTGTTAATGTCTCTGTATAGCTGATTACTGTAGTCATAAACATTATTAAATCTTGGAGATTTGGAAATATATCCAAGATTAATAAAAACGTTGTGAAAATCATCAATATTATAATTCATACCAGATTTCAAAGTAAATCCAGGAATCCATTTCCACGATGTCTCTGCTAATCTTGCTTCATTGGAGTTCATAGTATAAAATTGACCATTGTAAAAAATAGTATCTTCAATCATTGATTTTTCGGCACCAATTATATTACCCGATTCATCAAATTGATATGTTGTACTTACAGATGTCCCCAAAGCCTCAGAGAATATAGTATCTGCTAAAACTAGATCCTTCTTTTTAAAATGATCAATTCTTTTGTATGCAGAATTAGCCGCAGACAAATTAACAAAAGCACTTATTTTTCCATCACTATATTCCACTTGAGAAAATCCACCAATCCACTTAACTATACCATCATTGTGATATCCTACCTTATCACCTCCTCTTTTCACCTGAGAAACTTGAAGACCGTTAGCATCATCAATTGCATAGTCACCACCTAATAAATCATAAACCTCTCTGTAATGTTCCCCCTTATAATATCTTAGATCAATTCCTCCTGATAAATTAATTCTCTCAGTTTTTTTAAAATTAACTGTAGATAATAAGCCATACCAAAAATGATTATTAACTGAACTTCTAAGGTATGTTTCAGATTTGTTTTCGTTAGAGTAAAATGGATCAATGTTAGTCGCATTAAGATTATAGGCTTCCTGCAAATTATATCTCCCTAACTCATCATAATTATTGGAGTTACCACTTAGACCTGTTCCTCCTCCATTACCTATTGATAAATAAGCAATATTAGAAATATGTAATCTTTTGTTAATAGTCCAGAAATCTCGTAGTGAAAACTGTGGTTTGTGATAATAATTTTGTTTGGTGTTTAAGGTTTCGTTTGAGTGTAAAGTATCGCCATTAGAATTGAGTGTCCATCTATCTAAAAAACCCCAATGTTTATTATATTGAATTCCTTTATTTACAATGCGATTAGAAAAAATAGATGTATCCCCAAGTGATCTCGCAAAGCTTGTATCATATGTTGCTATATCACTTTTATATGAACGCTGCCCATGCTTTTGAGGAGCACCCATAAGTGAAAAGCTTAATATATGTTTACCTAATTCTTTTTGAATTTTAGTATAGTAAAAAAAGCCTTGGGTTGAAGTTTCCTCAACAAAACCATTACCTTGTTTATACGATCCAGCCAAAGTTAGGCCCCATCCATTTTTTAATTTCCCAGTGTTATATCCAAGTGAGGTTCGTAATTTACCAAAGGAACCTAACTCTTGTTTTATGGTTCCTCCAGATTTATTTCCTGTTCCTTTTGTAAGTATATTCATAGTCCCACCAACAGAAGGAATTGCAATTTTCGATGCCCCTAAACCTCTTTGAACCTGAATATTAGAAGTTACTGCATCTAAACCAAACCAATTACTCCAGTATACCCAACCATTCTCCATATCATTAACTGGAATTCCATCAATCATCACAGCAACATTCCTTTGATTAAATCCTCGTATAGTAATTCTAGCATCTCCATCCCCACCACCTGATTGAGTGGCATAAACTCCTGGCGTAGAATTTAAAATCATCGGAATATCTTGAGAGGCTAATTCCTCAGATATTTTCTTTATTGGAATGCTTGAAAAAGCAACTGGAGTTTCTCTTTCCTTTGCTAAATCAACTAAGACTTGAACCTCATTTAGCAATAAAGTTTTTAATTTAAAATTATGTACAGCAGATGTTTTTCCTACAGATATTGTTTTGGAAAGTGGTTTATAACCAACATAGGAAATCGTTAAATTACGCTCCCCTTGGTTAATCAAAAAAGAGTAGTTCCCATCTAAGTCGGAAACAACTCCTTTACCTTTTCCATAAATTATTGTAGCTCCTATTAAGGGTTCTCCAGAAATTGCATCACTAACCATACCACGAATAGTAGTTTGAGAATGGATGCTTTGCTGACTAAAAACAAAACATGAAAAAATTAATAGAATTCGAGTAATCAAAAATAAATATTTATGAAACTAGCGAATAATAATTTTGTGCTCAACAATCGAGCCTGTATCAAGCCAAGCTTTTAAAATATAACTTCCAGAACTTAAGGTATTTGTTGGAAGTACTAATCTATTGGCATTTATTTTATTCACAAGAAATGATTTACCACTAATATCATATACTACTACTCTATCTATCTTGTTATAGGTGTTAATTGCTATATTATCTCCAATATTTGCTGGATTAGGATATACTACAAAACTTTCATTTTCACCTTCTGAAATATCTGTTGAAGAAATACAATCACAGTTATGTGATCCAAGACCAGAATAAGTGCCATCTGGAAGAGAATCCCATTCTAAAGTTGGATTAAAAACAATTGGGTTCATAGACACTCCCTTTTTTACAGAAGATTTTCTAACTAATGTCTGTCTTTTTGTCCACCATGTACCACCGTTTGCATCTGTATATCCTGCTGTAGCATCATCTGTCCATGCAGATCCAGGATCCTCTCCGACCTTCCCAATTATATCAATTATTCCCCCATCTTTTTCAAGAGTAATTGCATCATCACCATTAAAATAAAATGGTGTTGGATAAACCCCGCTACAATGTAAATCTGTGGCATTGTAAAATACCGGATCAACAGGTACTGACCAATATGAAGTAACCCAAACTGAATCAAGCTGTCCATTTCCAATAGAAACAGCCTGTCCAGGAACAATAGTTCCAGATAAAGGCCAAGTATCAGGTCCAGAACTCGATCCGTTGGAATAACGATTTACAGAGTAAGCACTTAAATCAAAATTATTATTTGAAGGGTTATATATTTCTACACCATTATTGTTGGCAGGTCCCTCAACATATTCAGAGAAAAAGAGTTCTGTACAATCTTGAGCAATTAATGGCAATGCAAGGATACTAGTAAATATTAGTTGTAAAATTCTTTTCATTTTTATTTTTTTATAACGGCTAATTTACAAAAAGATATAGATGTAAAATCAACATTATATTATAAAATAAACAAGTGTTAATTATATAGAATTAATATTAATAAGTTTAGTATTATATTTGATTAAAATTTTGTAATGAGAATTAAAAGCTTAGAAGAATACCACTTAGAGAAAGTAAATTTTGAGAAAAATCCAGAGAATTTTTGGGAAGAAAAAGCAAAGAAATTTGTTTGGTATAGAAAATGGGATGAAGTGTTAAATTGGGATTTTAACTCTGCCAAGGTAGAGTGGTTTAAAGGTGGAAAATTAAATATAACAGAAAATTGTCTTGATAGGCATCTTAAAAATAATGGTGATAGAATAGCAATAAATTGGATTGCAAATAATCCAAATGAAAAAAATATAGAATTAAGCTATAAGGAACTTCATTTACAAGTATGTAAATTTTCAAATGTATTAAAGAGTAAAGGAATTAATAAGGGAGATAGGGTCTGCTTATATATGCCTATGGTTCCAGAACTTGCTATTGCAGTTTTGGCATGTGCAAGAATAGGTGCTATTCACTCTGTAGTTTTTGCAGGATTTTCTGCAAAATCATTATCAGATAGGATAAATGATGCAACATGTAAAGCACTAATTACATCTGATGGAGGGTTTAGAGGAGATAAGATTACACCACTAAAATCAATTGCTGATGAAGCCTTGAAAAGCACTCCATCTATCGAATTTTGTATTGTACTTGAACGTACAAAATCAACTATTGACATGAAGGATACTAGAGATTTTTGGTGGCAGGATGAGATGAAAAATGTAAATATTAATTGTACACCAGAAGAAATGAACTCAGAAGACGAACTTTTTATTTTATATACATCTGGCTCTACAGGAAAGCCTAAAGGAATAGTACATACAACTGCTGGATATATGATTTATACTCAATATTCATTTGAAAACGTATTTCAATACAAAGAAAATAATCTTTACTGGTGTACCGCTGATATAGGATGGATAACCGGACATTCCTATATAATCTATGGTCCATTACTTGCAGGCGCAACAACAGTTATGTTTGAGGGAATTCCAACTTATCCTGATGCTGGTAGATTTTGGAAAATAGTTGAAGAAAATAAAATAAATATTTTCTATACAGCTCCGACAGCAATTCGCGCACTTGAGGCAAAAGGAAATGAATATGTTCGTAAATATGACTTAAGCTCTTTAAAGGTTTTAGGTACAGTTGGAGAGCCAATTAACGAAGATGCATGGAATTGGTATTACAATGAAATTGGAAATAAGAAATGTCCAATAGTTGACACTTGGTGGCAGACAGAAACAGGAGGTATAATGATATCTAACCTTGCTGGCATTAATAAAGAAAAGGCAACATTCGCAACATTACCGCTTCCCGGTATAAAAGCATGTATTGTAGATGACAAAGGTGTAGAGTTAGAACAAAATAATATTGAGGGCAAATTATGCGTGAAGTATCCTTGGCCATCAATGGCAAGAACAATTTATGGGGATCATCAAAGATATTTTAATACTTATTTTTCGGCTTTTCCTGGAAAATATTTTAGTGGAGACGGATGTTTTAAAAATGAAGAAGGGCTATTTAGAATAACTGGAAGAGTAGATGACGTGATAATAGTTTCCGGTCACAACCTTGGAACTGCAGAAATTGAAAGCGCTATTGATGAACACCAAAATGTCTGTGAAAGTGCGATTGTAGGATATCCTCATAACATAAAAGGTAATGGTCTATTTGCATTTGTTATTTGTCATCAAAAACCAAAAAAAGAATATGAAATAAATCTTGAGATTAATAATTTAATCACAAAGCATGTTGGACCAATTGCAAAAGTTGATAGTTTTTTATATGTTGATGGCTTACCTAAAACTAGATCTGGAAAAATAATGAGAAGAATTCTTAGAAAAATAGCTTCTGGAGTAACAAAAGATTTAGGCGATACAAGTACACTACTTGACCCTACAGTTGTAGAGAAAATAATCACGGATGTGAAAAACAATAAATAGTTAAGATTACGTAACTTTGTATCTCAATCAATTATGATGTCTAAACTTATAATAATACCTACATACAATGAGAAAGAGAATATTGAAAAAATTATTCTAAAAGTTTTTTCTCTCGACATTGATTTTGATATATTAATTGTTGATGATGGATCTCCTGATGGCACAGCAGAGATTGTAAAAAAAATACAAAAAACCTATTCTAAAAAATTACATATTGTTGAAAGAACTGGTAAACTTGGTTTAGGTACTGCCTATATTTTTGGATTTAAATGGGCTCTAAAAAATAATTACGATTATATTTTTGAAATGGATGCAGATTTTTCACATGATCCAGATGATTTAATACGTCTATACAAAGCATGTCACGAAGAAAAAGGGGATGTTGCTATTGGATCAAGATATATTAAAGGGGTAAATATTGTTAATTGGCCAATGAGTAGACTACTCATGTCTTTCTTTGCTTCAAAATATGTGAAAATTATTACCGGAATGCCAATTCAAGATTCAACTGCAGGATTCAAATGCTATAAGAGATCAGTTTTAGAAAAAATAAATCTTGAAAAAATACAGTTTGTTGGCTATGCTTTTCAAATTGAAATGAAATTTACTGCTTGGAAATATGGATTTAATGTTGTGGAAGTTCCCGTAATTTTCACAGACAGGCAAGAAGGAGCATCAAAAATGAGTGGCGGAATTTTCTTCGAAGCTTTTTTTGGAGTAATACAAATGAAAATTAAAAGCTTTTTTAAAAACTGGGATTAAGTGAGGCTATTAATTAAAAATGCAAAGCTTGTAAACAAAGGTAAAAGTTTCTACTCAGACCTACTTGTTGAAGAAAAAATTATAAAAAAAATAGCTCCAAAAATTCATGTGAATGCAGATAGGGTTATTGATGCAAAGGGATTACATCTTATCCCTGGAATTATTGATGATCAGGTACATTTTAGGGAACCTGGATTAACACACAAAGCAGAAATATACACCGAAAGTAAGGCAGCTGTTTCTGGAGGAATAACTTCTTTTATGGAGATGCCAAATACAAAACCTCAAACTTTAACGCAAGAACTTTTAGAGGAAAAATTTCAACTAGCAGAAAAAAAATCAATTGCAAATTTTAGTTTCTTTATGGGGGCATCAAACAATAATATATCCGAGGTGTTAAAAACTAATCCAAAGCATGTTGGGGCAATTAAAATATTTATGGGCTCCTCTACAGGAGATATGTTAGTAGACAATAAAAATGTTCTTGATGAAATATTTAAGAAATCAGACTGTTTAATTGCTGTCCATTGTGAGGATGAAGAGACTATTCAAAAAAATCTTAATGAAGCAAAAAATAAATATGGGGAGAATATTCCTATTGAAATGCATCCTAAAATAAGATCTGTTGATGCATGTTATAAATCTTCATCCTTAGCAGTAGAACTTGCAAAAAAACATAATACAAGACTACATGTTTTTCATATTTCAACAGAAAAGGAGTTACAACTATTTACAAATACAAAACCTCTTAAAGAAAAAAAAATTACAGCCGAAGTTTGTATCCATCATTTATATTTTAATTCTAACGATTATAAAACAAAAGGTACACATATTAAATGGAATCCTGCTGTTAAAGAAAAGTCTGATCAAGATGCATTACTGAGAGCACTAATTGATAATAGGCTTGATGTTATTGCCACTGATCATGCGCCACATACAATTGAAGAAAAAAACAATAAATATCTACAAGCTCCATCAGGAGGTCCTCTTGTTGAGCATGCATTAAAAGTTATGCTGAAATTTGTTAAAGAAAAAAAGATCACAATTGAAAAGGTTGTTGAAAAAATGTGTCACAATCCAGCAATATGCTTTCAAATTGAAAAGAGAGGTTTTATTAAAGAAAATTATTATGCAGATCTTGTTTTAGTTGATATTGAGAAAGAATATGAAGTAACAGAAGATAAAATATTAGCTAAATGTGGGTGGTCACCTTTTGTTGGGGAAATATTAAATGGGCAAGTGGAGTATACTATTGTAAATGGACACATTGCTTATGAAAAAGGTAACTTTGATGAAAGTAAAAAAGGAATGCGATTAATATTTAATCGCTAAGTATTGGTTTAATTAGTTTATTTTAAAAAATTGTAAAAAAAAAGCACCATTGAAGGTGCTTTTGATTTTTTATAGAAAAGTCTAGTGAGAATGATCATGATTCTCTTCGGTAGCCTCCTCCTCTTCAGCTACTGCTGAGTCTTGAGCTGCAACTGCAGCTGCTGGAGCAACTTCCTCTGTTGTTTCTACTGCAGCTTCTTCAGTATTTGCACCACCACCACAAGCAGTAAATACAAATAGAAAACCAGCTACTATTAAATACATTAATTTTTTCATATTACCTATTTTAAGTTTGTTTAGTTAAGCAAAGATAGTGAAAAGAGATTCTATTTAAGAAATTAGATAATTATGAATAGATAAGTTATCAATATCTACTTGTGTATTAAATATCTTTAAATTAATTTCGCCTAGTGAGATGTTATTTTATTTTATTAATACTTTTCTTTTCATGCTCAAACATGAATAATTCCTCAGATGAAAATATTCTTTCAGAAAAAAAGTTTATTCAAATAATTAAAGATGTACATTTAATAGAGGCTAAGTATGAAACAATAAAGTTTAAAAAAGAAAAAGAAGCTAAATCTATATTGCAAAATGATTATGATTCAGTTTTTAACTTCTATAGTATTACGTATGATGATTTCCAAAAAACTCTAAAGTATTATTCATTACAGAATGAAAAATTAGAACTAATATATACTCAAGCATTAGAAGAAATCAAAAAAGAAAATTCTAAATTAAACTAAATCCTGTCTGTAAAAACGACAACAAGACTTAACAGTCTTATCAAAAGAAATAAATTCATACTTTAATTTTTCTTTGACTTTTTTAGATGAATATGAAACATTTTTCATTGCACTGTTTGCCGTTTCTTTTGTAAGCAAGGGGCGATTTCCTGTAAGAAAAGACCGAGCTATTTCCAGTCTCCATGCTAATTCTTTTAAAAAAGGAGTGACTTTTATATATGCTCTTTCAACATTTAATTCGTCTGCAATTAAATTAAATGCTTCCTTAAACTTAATATTTATCCCATTTAAAATAAATCTTTCATTTTTTATATTTGAAAATATTAGTGTCTTAGCAATTTGAGCAACATCAATTACATCTACGTATCCAGAGCTACCAGTTGAGTAAAATTTTAAACCATTAAATATTCTTTGAAAAATCTTAGAACTTCCTTTATCCCAATCACCTGGACCTAAAATTATAGAGGGATTTAAAATAACAACATCAATACCTTCATTACTTGCTCTCCAAACTTCTTGTTCGGCATAATATTTTGTGAAAGCGTAATTACTAGTATCCTTATGTGGCTCAAAGTAACAGCTTTCATCTACATTCTTAAAATTAATTTCTCTTGACAAAGTAGCTACTGAACTAATATAGATACATCTTTTATAGTTAAAATTAAGAGCAGTATTCATAACATTTGCTGTTCCTTCAATATTTACCTTTCTTAAAATTTCTAAATCAGATTTATTGAATGAAACTAAAGCTGCAGCATGAACTATAGTGTCGCAGTCTTTCATGTGATTTTCAAGAGAAATTATATCATTGATATCTCCATCACACCATTGCACTTCTTTAAATTTATGCTCAAGATTGTGATATGAAAAAACCTTTCTGCATACATCTAATTTACTCGAATTTCTTTTTAATGCTTTTACAGAAATATTATCTTGTACTAACATCATCAGAATATGTGAGCCTACTAATCCAGTTCCACCAGTAAGAAAAATCATATGCACAAAGATACACATAAGATACAAATGCAATTATTTATAATAAGAGATATATTACTTATTTTTGAAAAAAAACAATAGGTGAATTTTGTACAAGAATTAAAATGGAGAGGCATGATACATGATATTATGCCTGGGACAGAAGAGCAATTCCAAAAAGAAATGACATCTGCTTATATTGGTTTTGATCCAACAGCTGATTCACTACATATTGGAAGTTTAGTACAAATAATGATTTTAGTACATCTTCAAAAGTGTGGTCACAAACCATACGCTCTAATTGGAGGTGCGACTGGAATGGTTGGAGATCCATCTGGAAAATCTAAAGAACGCAACCTTTTAAATAAAGAAACATTAGAACATAATCTAAACTGTGTAAAAAATCAATTAGAAAAATTTCTTGATTTTGATTGTGGAGATAATTCTGCTATTGTTGTCAATAATTTTGAATGGTTTGAACACTTATCTTTTTTAGACTTCATTAGAGATAACGGAAAACATATTTCAATTAATTATATGATGGCTAAAGATTCTGTAAAATCACGACTAGAAACGGGGCTGAGTTTTACTGAGTTTTCATATCAATTAGTACAGGGGTTTGATTTTTACTGGTTGTGGAAAAACAAACAGTGTAAAGTGCAATTAGGCGGCTCAGATCAGTGGGGAAATATTGTAACAGGAACAGAACTAATAAGAAGAAAATCTGGTGGAGAGGCTTTTGCTGTTACAACTCCTCTTATCAAAAAATCTGACGGAGGGAAGTTTGGCAAAACTGAAGAAGGAAATGTATGGTTAGATAAAACAAAAACCTCTCCTTATAAGTTTTATCAATTTTGGCTAAATAGTTCTGATGATGACGCAAAGAAGTATATTAAAATATTTACTCTCAAAAGTAAAGAAGAAATAAGCATCTTAATAAAAGAACATAATCAAGCGCCTCACTTAAGAAGTTTACAAAAAAACATAGCTGAAGAAATTACTATTAGAGTACATGGTAAAAAAGAATTAGAAAATGCTATTCTTGCATCAAACATCTTATTTGGAAAATCAACATCTGATGACTTAAAGAAGTTAGATTCTGAAACATTTCTAGCAGTTTTTGAAGGTGTACCACAATATAATATTAGCAAAGAAGAGTTAAATACTGATATCTTTACATTGTTAGTAGAAAAAACATCTATTTTTAATAGTAAAGGCGAGGCAAGGCGAATGATTTCTTCAAATGCAGTAAGTTTTAACAAAGAGAAAATAAGCTCGGATTTTGACTCTTCAGATATCTCACTTATTAATGAACAATATCTTCTTGTTCAAAAGGGTAAAAAAAATTATTTTGTAATTAAGGTTTCATAAATTTTTCTAAAGCTTGGACAAATTCTATTTTATTTTGACTTCCAAAAAGTATGTGCTTTCCTGTCTTTAAATTTATCCTCACACCATGATTTCCCTTTACATTATAGGCCTTTTTTTTAAATCCATAGCGAATTCCCCAGCCACCATAATCTATTATAGGCGAATAAGTAACAGCTAAATAACTTTCAATTTCATCATACTTTATAACATATGGTTTTAAATGAAAAGGAAAAAACTGATAATTTATACCCTTTTCATTTACACATACTCTAAGTTCTAAAAAATAAAAAAAAGCAACTACACAAAGCAAAATTAAATGAGCTAGATGGATGTTAAATTTAGAAGAAGATAAATACTCAATTAATATTGGTAAAACAGATAAAAAAAGGAGCACTAACCAAAGCCATAGTTGTGTAAACTTTTGTTTTTCTATGAAACACTTTTTGTTCATCGTAAAAGGTTAATTACTTCGTTTATTTCTGATGTTGGTTTCTTGCAAAGTCCATCTTCACAAATATAAAAAACCAAATTATTGGATTTTTTTCCTTTTAGTAGTGGAATATAATTTGAATTATCACCTCCAATAAATAATTTATTTGGCGAATAAAAATCATTAATTTCTATTATTTTTTTGACAGCACCTTTACCAGCAACAACAACTTCATAGAATGGTTTTGTATACTTAAGAAAAAGATTAGCATAGTTACTATAAGAAGTGAAATAAGAATCCATTTTAGGCTTAATATTATTTAATATAGATGCTGCCATATTTTTATATTCATTATTTTTTCTTAATATACCTAAATCAAATAATGAATTTGCAAGCACAGAATTTGAAGCAGGAACAACATTATCATTAACCTCCATTTTTCTAGCTACTAATTTAGGATCTAAGTCAGATGTAAAGAAAAACATTGATGATGTTGAATCATAAAAATGCTCTAAAACATAAAGCATCATTCTTTCAGACAACTCTAACCATTTTAGTTCAAAGGTTGCTTCATATAGCCGAATGAATGCTGAAATTGATTGAGCATAATCTTCTAAAAATCCATTTATAGATGAAGTTCCATTTTTATAATTATGCCATAATTTTCCATTACCGTTTAACTGCTTATTTTTAATGAAATTAGCATTTCTTTTGGCAATTTTCAAATGTTTTTCATCACCAAAAGAAAGGTATGCATCAATATATGCTTTCAACATAAGGGCATTCCATGAAGTTAACGACTTGTCGTCTAAGCCAGGCCTTATTCGTTTCTCTCTTGAATTAAAAAGAATTTTTTTCCAATCTGATACATATAAATTTAGTTCATCAACGGTAATATTATACTTCTCAATTATCTCAGATTTGTATTTTTTTCTTAGAAGAATATAGTTTCCATTTTCCCAAAATCCTATTTTGTTAATATTATAATAATCTTTAAATATTTGATAATTAATTGTAATTAGTTTTTTTAATTCTTCCTCCCTCCATGTATAAAACTTACCCTCCTCCCCTTCACTGTCTGCATCAAGAGCTGAATAAAAAGCTCCAGAATCGTCATATAGTTCTCGTTCTACAAAATCAAGTGTCTCAAAAACAATTTCCTTATAAATAGGTTCTCTAAATTTTAAAAAAGCCTCAGAGTATAAACTAACTAATTGTGCATTATCGTATAACATCTTTTCAAAATGGGGAACCTTCCATATTTGATCTACAGAGTATCTAGAAAAACCACCACCGATTTGATCATATATTCCTCCAAAAGCCATTTTATCTAATGTTAACTTAATGTGATCTAATATTTTGTTATTATTGGATAAATGTCCATATTTCAATAAAAAACTATATGCATTTGGCATTGGAAATTTTGGAGCACCTTCAATACCTCCGTCAATATTATCAAAAGAAGCTATCCAATTAGCAAGTGTTTTGTCTAAATCTTTGAAAGAAAATATTTTTTCTTCTTTATTTTTTATAATCATTTCAACTTGAGAAATACCCTCAGCTACTTTTTCAGCAAATTCAATGACTGTTTTCCTTTGCTCTTTATATAATTTTGATAAGTTATGAATTTGATTTTTCCAATCTTCTTTTCGAAAATAAGTTCCTCCCCAGAATGGTTTGCCATTTGGAAGAGCAATGCAATTTAATGGCCAACCACCTCTTTGGTTCATTAATTGAACCGCAGTCATATATACTTGATCAATATCAGGTCTTTCCTCTCTATCAACTTTAATACATATAAAATTATCATTCATAATTTTAGCTACTTCTTCATCTTCAAAACTTTCATGTTCCATCACATGACACCAGTGGCATGCAGAATAACCAATACTAATTAGAAGTAATTTATCCTCTTGCTTTGCTTTATCTAAAGCTTCTTCATTCCAAGAACACCAGTCAACAGGGTTATGTGCATGTTGGAGTAAATAGGGGCTTGATTCTTTTATTAAAGAATTTTTATATCGATTTTCTTTTGATTTTGGCATTTTATTATTTTGAGAATTACAAATTGTCGTAGGTAACAAAATAATAATTACTTACAATCATCTCAAATTATATTTTTATTCCCCTTTAAACATACTTGCAAAATTTTTAAAAAAATACGGTATAGTTTCAATTCCTTTCAAATAATTAAAAATTCCATAATGTTCATTTGGCGAATGTATTGCATCACTATCTAATCCAAATCCCAATAAAATAGATTTTACATTTAACTCCTTTTCAAAAAGAGCAACAATTGGAATGCTTCCACCCGATCTTACTGGAACAGGTTCTTTTCCAAAAGTTTGTTTCATCGCTTCGCTGGCAGCTCTATATGCTAGAATATCTGTTGGGGCAACATAGGGTTCTCCTCCATGATGAGGATTCACACTAACACTTACACTTTTAGGGGCAATGTCTTTGAAATACTGAGTAAATAATTTGGTTATTTCCTCATCTGATTGGTTTGGAACTAATCGCATAGATATTTTTGCATATGCCTTAGACGGAATCACTGTTTTAGCGCCCTCTCCAATATACCCACCCCAAATACCATTAACATCTAATGTTGGTCTTACCCCAACTCTTTCCATTGTGGTGTAACCATCCTCACCATGTACATCGGATAAATCTAGTGCCTTTTTATATTCTTCTAAAGAAAAAGGTGCAAGCGCCATTTTTTTTCTTTCCTCATTAGATAATTCTAAAACTTTGTCATAAAAACCGGGTATGGTTATATGGTTTTTGTCATCCTTCATTGAAGCAATCATTTCACATAAAATATTAATAGGATTTGCAACTGCGCCTCCATAAAGGCCCGAATGTAAATCTCTGTTTGGTCCTGTTACCTCAACCTCTAAATAACTTAATCCTTTTAAACCTGTAGTAATTGAAGGTGTAGTATTTGAAATGATACCAGTATCTGAGATCAAAATAGCATCACATGATAATTTGTCTTTATTAGAGACAACAAAATCAGATAAATTTTCCGAACCAACCTCCTCTTCTCCTTCAATCATAAATTTAATATTACATGTGAGAGTATTAGTATTCATCATTAATTCAAATGCCTTCACATGCATATAGAATTGTCCTTTATCATCACAAGCACCTCTAGCAAAAATTGCACCTTCTGGATGAACTTCTGTTTTTTTAATAATGGGCTCAAAAGGACCACTCTCCCATAGTTCTAGTGGATCAGCTGGCTGAACATCATAATGACCATAAACCAAAACAGTAGGTAAATTTTTATCAATAATCATATCAGCATAAACAATTGGATATCCTGCTGTTGGACAAATCTTAACATTATCTGCGCCAGCAATTTTTAATGAATCAGCAACTGCTTCAGCACAACTTAAGACCGCATTTTTATAATGAGGATCTGCACTTATTGATGGGATCTTCAATAGTTCTATTAGTTCATCAAGGAATCTATCTTTATTTTCTTCTATATATTTATTAATGTATTTCATATTATTTATATTAAACTATTACCGGTCATTTCCTTGGGCTTTTCAACTCCTATTAATTCTAAAATAGTTGGGGCAACATCCGCAAGAATACCATTACTTATATTTTTATGTGTTGTGTTTATTATAAAACATGGAACAGGATTTAAGCTATGTGCTGTGTTTGGAGTACCGTCTGAATTGGTAGCAAAATCTGCATTTCCATGGTCTGCAATAATCATTATTTTATATTTTTTTTCTCTAGCTGCTATGACAACTTTTTTTGTGCATGCATCCACAACTTCTAATGCCTTTAAAATTGCATTGTAATTCCCAGTGTGACCAACCATATCAGGATTAGCAAAATTTACACAGATAAAATCAGGCTGTTTATTAATCTCTTCAATGGTTATATTGGTTAAATCATAAGCACTCATCTCAGGCTGAAGATCATATGTCAAAACTTTTGGAGAATCAACCATTAATCTTTTTTCTCCGATAAATTTTTCCTCTCTACCACCTGAAAAAAAATATGTGACATGAGGATATTTCTCAGTTTCAGCAATTCTAGTTTGAGACAATTTATTTCTGGCTAAAACCTCACCAAGAGTATTTTCTATATTTTTTTTATCAAAAAGAACGTTTACGTTTATGTATTCTTGATCATACCTTGTCATCGTGGTATAATGAATATTTAATTTATTCATTTGAAATTCAGGCATATTCTTTTGAGTAAGAACAGTTGTAATTTCTCTACATCTATCGGTTCGGAAATTGAAACATATAACGGCATCACCATCTTGAACTAGTGAAATTGCTGATCCTTTTGAATCAACACAAACTGTGGGGGGAATAAATTCATCAGTAATATTTTCATTATAATACTGCTGTATTTTTTCTTCAATATTAGAAGTTTTTAATCCAATACCGTGTACCATTGCATCATAAGATTTCTTAATCCTCTCCCATCTTTTGTCGCGATCCATTGCATAAAATCTACCAGAAATTGAAGCAATCTTTGCTCCAAATAAATTATTTTCTAATTCCTTAATAAAGTTTTTCGCTGATTTAGGATCACAATCTCTACCGTCAGTAAATGCGTGTATATAAACCTTAGAAATCTTATTTTCATTTGCTAATTTACATAAGGAGTATAGGTGTTTTTGATGAGAATGTATACCCCCATTTGAGACAAGGCCAATTAAATGTAAAGAGGAGTTGTTTTTCTTAACATATTCAAATGATGCTAATAAATTTTTATTTTCTGCTATTGAATTCGTTTCACATGCATTATTGATTTTCACCAAATCTTGATTAACAATTCTTCCTGCACCAATGTTTAAATGACCTACTTCGGAATTACCCATCTGTCCATTTGGAAGTCCAACTTTTTCTCCGTCAGTTAATAGTTCCGAATTTGGAAAGCAAGTATATAAGGAATCTATAAAAGGAGTATTAGCGTTATGAATAACATCAGATTTTGATTTATCACCATGTCCCCATCCATCTAAAATAATTAGTATGGTTTTGCTTGTTTGCATCTAATACAAAAATAGAAAAACTCCCGCGATGCTATTCAAGAATTGCATCGAAAAAATTACGACGCATGTTTTTATTAATCCCATTATCCGAAACTAATCTTTCAGGATGAAATTGTACTGCTATCATAAATGGATGAATATTTTGATCCATTATAACAGCTTCTGGCAAACCATCCGAAGATTCAGCTATAACATTAATTCCCTCGGCAATATCTTTTAGTCCTTGATGATGCCAAGAATTAACTGTAAATATCGTGTCTCTTACAATACATTGGGGAAGTGAGATAGATACTTGAGGAAAAATCATATTCACATAATCATAATTCTTACATGTAACTAATATATCATGCATAACCTCACCATTGTTCCTGTGCACCACGCTATCTCCCAACTCCGTTGGAATATCACCATAGAGAGTTCCTCCATGTGCAACATTCATCATTTGCATACCTCGACAAATCCCCATAAACGGAATATGTTCAGATAATGCAAAATCAAATAGTTTTTTTTCAATAGTATCTCGACGAAAATCCATCGCTTCACAAAGTAATAAATTTGAGCTATCACCGTACATTAAAGGGTTTATATCCTCACCTCCTGTTAATACAATTCCATCTGCAAGTAATAGAAGACTATCTAAATTATTGCAATCATATGCATTAACAATACTAAAATTTGAATCCATCAACCAATTAACATAATTAGGAGAGGCTTTAGAAAGTATGATGGTTTTCTTTAATTCATTGGATGAGCATGATACTAATAAAAAGGATATTATTAAATAGGTAAATTTTTTCATATTATTTAAAAATTTTCTGTAAAAGTTCGGTAGTTCTTTCCTTAGGATTATTTCTAATCTTTTTTTCTTCCTCGCTAATTAGAAAAAAAATTCCGTCAATTGTTTTAACGGTTATATAATCTGACAAATCAAAATCTACTTTTTTTACTAAAGGGATTTTATTATATTTTTTTATAATATTATTAAACAACTTATCAATTCCAGTATTAGAAATGGCTCTAAGTGTTTGAGGGTAAAAAGCATTATATAAATTATTATATGAATCATCTCTCAAATATTTAGTTAATGCGTGTTCTGGACCATTTAAAATAGTAATAGCGTCAGTAAATTTTAAATTATAAACAGATTCTAAAATTATCTCACTAGCATACAAAGAAATTTGTTCAGCAGTTTTATTTAATTTACCTTCAAATTTTACAACCAAATGAGATAAACCTATCTTGTTACATGATGTTTTTACACTTATAATTTCTTCAGGAAAGTCTATTCTAATTTTATTATTATCTAAAAAGCCACCAGCCTTTGAGGCTTTATTACAAGAATTTTTAACGGATATTACTAATGCCTCATTTAAGCCAGAAATAATATCATTATTTGAAATATTTTTTTTGCTAAAAATAATGTCAGTATTTTTTGAAAAATTCTTTAAAAGATCAAGTTGTGCATAAGAATTATTACTACAAAAAAAAAGTAATAAAAAAAATAACATGCTTAATTTAAAATTATTCATTGTCCTTCAATTTCTTACCAAATTTATAACGAACATAATTCTCTTTTCCATTCTTAGTAATTAAAATTCCAGCACCATGCATCTTATCATTTAAAAAGTTACCCAAATACTTTTCTCCGTTTTTATAAATTAAACTACCAAAGCCTGACTTAATTCCATTAATAAAGGATCCGTTATAAATATTCCCATTATTAAAATAAAGAATTCCTTGCCCATGCATCTTTCCATCCAAAAACATACCTACATATTTATCACCTTCAACCCAACCGCGTGTATCAGTGTCTCCATTAAACCATATATAGGTGCCATAGCCATTATTACAATCACCGTCCTCACAACCAGAATAGCTATAAAAAGGAATCAAAAAAAAGACCAGTAAATATTTACGCATATCAAATTTCATATTTTCAAATCTAAATATAATTAAACAAACTATATTTTAATATATTAAATTTTTAAAAGAGTTTTTTTATGCTTTTTTATGCTTTTTTATGCGTTTATATGCGTTTATATGCGTTTTTATGCGTTTTTATTGAATATTTAGAAATAAAAAATTTAGTTAACCGGTTGAAACAAGCAGTATTTATTAAATAAATAGTAAAATCTAAAAAAGGGTATAATTATATGGAAAGATCTAGCATTTTTTGCATTACCGCATCAGAATCCCAAAGTTCATCGATATTTTCAATTGACATAATATCTGCCATAAGCTTTTCTTGGCTCATTCCAATTTTCCATGCATCAGAATATGAAATATTAGTAAAAGACACCATAGTGTATAATGGAACCCATTTATCCGGATATAATTGAGAAAATTTTTGTTCTATTTTCTTTTGTAGTAAAAATTTAGGATCTGCTGTTTTATCTCTCATGACTATAAAATTATGCAAGGAAAGATCCTGCAAACCATCTCCATTTGGCTTTCTTGATTTAGAAAACTCTCTTAATACTAATGAAAAATCTTCGCTATAATTTTCAATTAATTCATCAAGCACCCTACAATCTTCGAAGCTAGCATTCATTCCTTGCCCGTAAAAAGGAACAGTAGCGTGAGCTGAATCTCCAATTAACACGCAATGCCCTTTAATATGCCATGGATAACATTTAAAAATACCAAGTGATGCAGTTGGATTATTAAAAAACTGATCGACTAGATCAGGAATTAGTGGTGCAAAGTCTTTAAATACTTTATTAAAAAAAGTGGTTACTTTTTTTGGTGTATTAAGTTCTTTAAATGAATCTTTTCCCTCAAATGGAGAAAAAAGTGTGCATGTGTAACTACCATCTAAATTTGGTAATGCAATTAGCATAAAATTACCTCTAGGCCAAATATGTAATGCATGCTTTTCAATTTTATGAGATCCATCATCATTAGCAGGAATTAACAACTCTTTATAACCGTGATCAATATAATATTGTGAAAACTGAAACCGATCTTGACGAGTCATTTTATCCCTTACAGCAGAAAATGCCCCATCAGCACCAACAATTAAATCACACTTAATATTTATATTAGAATCTCCCAAGGTATTAGTAAGTTTTAACTCAGCACGTTCCATATTAACATCAACACACTTATGATTAAAAAATATTTGAGCACCATTTTTTTCAGCCAAATTCATTAACAAAACATTAAGTTCACCCCTTGGAACAGAATAAATGGCTTGGTCTTCATTACCATAATACTGATCTGTAAGCTTCCCCTCTAAATCATGCATTATTCTTTTTGGCATTGGAATAGAAATCTCCATTACTCTATCTTCAATACCTACTTTTTTTAAAGCTGTCCACCCTCTTTTTGACAAGGCGAGATTAATTGAGCGACCAGCAGTAATAACAGACTTACGCATATCTGATCTCCTTTCATAAACAGTTACATTATAGCCACGTTGTAGCATATATAAAGCACATAAAGAACCCGCAAGACCAGCCCCAACTATGATAATTTTTTTTTCCATTTTACAATATATCTTCTAAAATTTTATAAAACTCAAACACATCCATGTAGCTATTATAGAGAGGGACAGGGGCAACTCTAATAACATCAGGCTCTCTCCAATCAGCAATGACACCTCTTTTAGTGATTTCATCAAACAACTCTTTATTACCATTTAAAACTCTAATTGATATTTGACAACCACGCTCTTTGGGAGTAATAATACTAATTCGATTTGAGGATAAGTTGTTCAATAAAAAGACTAAATATGATGTTAATTTTTTTGATTTAAATATTAAATTCTCCATTCCAACTTCATCAAATAATGACAATGAGGCTCGAACAGCCGCAAGTGATAAAATTGGTGGATTACTTAATTGCCAACCCTCCGCGGTATTAATTGGAATAAATTTTTCTGGCATTTTAAACCTACTATTTTTTTCATGACCCCACCATCCAGCAAATCTTGGAATCTCTTTCTCATGATGGCTCTCATGTATAAATACCCCACCCACAGAGCCAGGGCCAGAATTTAAATATTTGTAAGAACACCACACAGCGAAATCAACACCCCATTTATGTAATAACAACTCAACATTACCTATTGCATGAGCTAAATCAAAACCAACTATAACTCCATTTTCTTTTGCTACGCTTGTAATTTTTTGCATATCAAAAACCTGTCCAGTATAATAATTTACACCCCCTAACATTATTAATGCAATATCTTCTGAATTATTTCTTAAATAATCAAGAATATCATCAGTTCTAAGTGCAGCCTCTCCCTTGCGAGGTTTTAATTTTATAAGAACCTTATCTGGATCTAAACCATGATGACTAATATGAGATTCAACAGCATAAATATCTGAGGGAAATGCATCGTCTTCAATTATAATTTTTGAGCGTTTTTCACTTGGCCGATAAAAAGAAACAAGCATTAAGTGTAAATTAACAGATAATGTATTCATTGCAACAACTTCGGAAGTTTTTGCTCCTATAATTTTAGAATAACTTTCCGATAAAAATTCATGATAAGGAAGCCATGGATTTCTAGCGTGAAAATGCCCCTCAACACCTAAAGTCTTCCAATCTTCTAATTCTTGATTAACAAAATCAGAAGTTTTTTTACTTTGTAGTCCAAGAGAATTTCCACATAGATAAATATGTTTTTTTCCATTACTTTGATATGGAAAATAAAATTGACCTTGATAAGATGCTAATGGGTCTTCCCTATCAAGTATTTCTGCAAATTCTTTAGTTTTTTTATAATTCATTTATACTGAAAATTATTGGACGACTTGGGGCGGCATCGGAATTAAAAGCCGGGATTTGTAAATTTGTAAAGTAAGAGCCGTCGCAAATATTGTTATTTACATAGATCATTTCTGTAATTGTAAAATGAATTGTAGCTGTATTTAATTTTTTAGATGTTGTATCCCAAAAAATATTATGACAACTAAGGTGTCCGTCATCAAACAATCTATCTACTGATGGAGTGTCTACCATTAAATGCTTAACACCCCTACTTCTTATATATTTCATAGCTTCTAAAGTGAAAAATGAAGGTGTCTGTTTCATATAATCAATAGATTTCTTTGACTCAAGATTTGGTAAAGTTCTGATAATTAAACCTTCTAAAAAAGAATCTGATACGTCATTTAATTTTTTTTCTAAACTTTCCTTTGTGATTAAAAAATCATTAGCTTCAATTTTAGGAATATATGATTCTTGA
>Ga0257126_1000974_pt1 | contig 21664 bp, 19 predicted proteins | sample SI060_120mmetaG_FD_190151 | JGI IMG/M metagenome (GOLD analysis project Ga0257126, IMG submission 190151) | Marine microbial communities from Saanich Inlet, British Columbia, Canada - SI060_120m | ecosystem: Environmental > Aquatic > Marine > Inlet | place: Canada: British Columbia | collected... | reverse complement strand
ACCGGCTCATATATTCTGCGCGCCTTGTGTGATTAGGAGAGTTGACCGAGAGGCTTATGGTGCTCGCTTGGAAAGCGTGTGTACGTTAACCCGTACCGAGGGTTCGAATCCCTCACTCTCCGCCACTAATCGGTATAAGCATATGTTTTATATATACTTTAAATAATATTAGCGTATTAGGATATCCAAAATCCTATCCAAAAAACTTAGGTACAACAAGTCGTTTATCTCTCACCGAAGGACTTGGGACCCGCACTTCACTGGCTTACGTTATCTATAGGTAGCTTGGGAGATACAAAAAAGACACCACTGAGGTGCCTTATTTGTCACTAATCAAGATGTTAAAAATATGTTTCTAACTTTTTCACAAGGGACTATGTAGTTTTCTTAATATTCTCGAACGTCAGACCCTTAGTCGGTGTTTATCCGAACATTCGGAACCGGTTCTAAAGTCGGACGACTCAATTCAGGATCACCGTCTCTTAAGCACCGAAATTGCACTTCCGCATTTGCATAAGAACTACCGAAAACTCCATCTTTATGAGATGAGCCGATTGGTTGAAAATTTAAATCCTGCTCCTCACAAAAAGCATAACCTTCTTTAAATATCTCTGCTTTAACCGACGATCCTGAGGCCTGCTGTGACTTTGAAGCTGCCCTTGGCTTGAAGCTTATCCCCCGATGGTTTCAACTCGACCTCTTGCTTGTCGGTACCGGCGAGCAAGGTAATCTTGGCCGTCGCCTTGCTGACGTCGACTGGTTTTCCGTGATCGCGCACGTACAACTGAAGTACATCGGGTTTAGCCACCAATTCGTAATCCACATCCTTGATCTCGGTGACCAAGCCCCCGTGCAAGGGTTTGTCTTCATGGCCATGGTCGTGCTTGTCGGCCGCGAACACGGCCCCCGACAACATCAGAGTCAAAGTAAGGGCAGTAGAGATCAGTTTCATAAAATTTCCTTTCAAAGTACGGGTTAAAAACTCAATGCTTGTATGGCAGGGATCACGTTTGGTGCGACGTGGTCGCATGTTGCGGATGCACTGGCTCAGCAGTGACATCCTCTTCTTGCTCGTCTGGTCGATGGGCCAGACGATAAAGAATGGGGAGTACGAGTAGCGTCAGCAGCGTCGAAGACAAGATGCCGCCGATCACCACAGTGGCCAGGGGCCGCTGAACTTCTGCGCCGGTTCCAGTGGCAATCGCCATCGGGATGAAACCCAAAGACGCCACCAAGGCCGTCATCAGCACGGGACGCAAACGGGTCAGCGCGCCGTCCCGAATCGCTGTGTCCAGAGGCATTCCCTCCTCTCGCAGGGTGCGGATGTAGGAAATCATCACAAGGCCATTGAGCACGGCGACGCCTGATAGTGCGATGAAGCCGACGGCCGCCGAGATCGACATGGGAATGTCGCGCAGCCAAAGCGCCAGGATTCCACCCGTCAACGCGAACGGAATGCCGGTAAAAACCAGCAAACCATCCTTGGCGTTACCGAACATCGCAAAGAGCAACACGAAGACCAGGAGCAGAGAGACTGGAACAACGATCTGCAGACGTTGTGTCGCTGACTGCAGGTTCTCAAAGGTGCCGCCCCAGCTCGTCCAATACCCAGGAGGGATCTTGACCTGTGCCAGTGCAGCTTCTGCGTCCGCGACGAACGAGCCCACATCTCGGCCACGGACGTTGGCACTTACAACGATGCGGCGTTTGCCATTTTCCCTGCTGACCTGATTCGGGCCGGGTGCCAGCTCGAAGCTTGCCACTTCGGCCAGTTGAATGAAGTGGGTTCGGCCTTCAGCACCGCCCGTACCCGTTGCGCGCGGCAAGGCAATAGGCAAGCGCTTCATGCCTTCCAGGTCGTTGCGTAGGGATTCGGGCAACCGAACCAGGATGTCGAATCGACGGTCGCCTTCAAACAGCGTCCCGGCCTCACGCCCTCCGATGGCCGTAGCCACGGTGTCTTGGATGTCACCCACGTTCAGACCATAGCGGGCGGCCTTCTGACGATCAATGTTCACTGTCAGCATCGGCAGTCCAGTGGTCTGCTCCACCTTGACCTCGGACGCACCCTGGATCTTCTGCAGCATTGACGATACTTCTTCAGCCGTCTTATTCAAGACGGCCATGTCGTCGCCAAAGATCTTCACCGCAACGTCACTACGGACGCCTGAGATGAGTTCGTTGAACCGCAATTGGATCGGCTGAGAGAACTCGTAGTTGTTGCCTGGGATCTTGCCCACGACCTCTTGCACCGCAGCAAGCAACTCATCACGTGACTTGCGTGGCTCAGGCCACTGCGACTGCGGCTTGAGCATGATGTATCCGTCGGAGATGTTCGGCGGCATTGGGTCAGAGGCGATCTCGGCCGTTCCCGTTCGCGCAAAAATGCGTTCGATCTCAGGGAACTTTGCTTTGAGCGTCGCTTCCAGCTGCTGTTGCATTGCTACCGACTGAGTCAGACTGGTACCAGGGATGCGCAGAGCTTGGATGGCGAAATCGCCTTCGTTCAAGCTGGGTATAAACTCACTGCCCATGCGGGTCGCGATCAAGCCACACAGCACCACCGCCACCGCGGCGGCGGTCAACACGACAGCCTTGGCCGCCATGACACGGTCCAACAATGGGGCGTACCAGCGCTTGGCTTGCATCATCAGCCAGTTTTCCTTCTCGCTGACGCGGTTGCCGATGAACAGTGCGACTGCAGCCGGGATGAAAGTCACTGACAAAATCATTGCCCCAACCAGCGCAGCAACCACGGTGAACGCCATGGGATGGAACATCTTTCCTTCAACGCCGGTCAGGGCGAAGATGGGCAGGTACACCACCATGATGATGAGCTGACCAAACAAGAGAGGGCGGCGCGATTCCTTGGAGGCAAGAAATACCTCGTGAAAACGCTCCGAGCGCGTCAAAGGCCTGCCGTACTGAGCTTGTGCATGGGCGAGACGTCGCACACAGTTCTCGACGATCACAACCGCCCCGTCGATGATGATGCCGAAGTCCAGTGCCCCCAGACTCATCAAATTGGCGCTTACCTTGTAGGTCACCATCCCCGTAAAGGTGAACAGCATCGACAAGGGGATCACGGTCGCCGTAATGATGGCCGCGCGAATGTTGCCCAGGAACAGGAATAGGATCACGATCACCAGGATCGCGCCTTCCAACAAGTTCTTCTTCACCGTGCTGATGGCTTTGTCCACCAAGACAGTACGGTCGTAAACGGTCACCGCATGAACGCCTTCAGGCAGGCTGCGGTTGATTTCAACCATTTTTTTGTCGACTGCTTGAGAGACCGTTCGACTGTTCTGGCCGATGAGCATGAAGACCGTGCCCAGCACCACTTCGCGCCCGTTGTCTGTGGCGGCACCCGTGCGCAGTTCACGTCCCAGGCCAACCTCGGCTACGTCACGCACTCGGATGGGAACACCACCGGCGCTGCTGAGAATCACATTGCTGATGTCGTCCAGCGTCTTGACCTGCCCTGGGGCCCGGATCAAATATTGCTCGCCACGCTTTTCGATATAACCCGCACCCACGTTGGCGTTGTTGCGCTCCAATGCCGTCACGATGTCCTGCAAGGTGACGCCCAGCGAGGCAAGTCGCTCGGGTATCGGCGAGATCTGATATTCCTTGGCAAAGCCTCCAATCGAGTTGATTTCTGTGACGCCAGGCACGTTACGCAACTGCGGCTTGATGATCCAGTCCTGAATCTCGCGCAGATCGGTGGCCGTATAGGGTTGGCCATCAGGCTTCTTCGCACCATCCTTGGCTTCGACCGTCCACAGATAGATTTCGCCCAAGCCGGTCGAAATCGGACCCATGGCCGGGGTAATTCCGGAGGGCAACTTGTCGCGCGCCTCCTGTATGCGTTCGTTGACCAATTGGCGTGCGAAGTAGATGTCTGTGCCGTCCTTGAAGATCACAGTCACTTGTGACAGTCCATAGCGGGACAGGGAACGGGTTTCCTCCAGGTTGGGAAGGCCCGCCATCACGGTCTCAATCGGGTAAGTCACCCGTTGCTCGGTCTCCAGCGGCGAGTACCCCGGCGCTTGGGTGTTGATTTGTACCTGGACGTTGGTGATGTCCGGCACGGCATCGATGGGGAGCTTCTGGTAGTTGAATACGCCGACGGCCGCCATACCGATGACTGCCAGCAACACCAACCATCGATGTTCGATGGCTGCTCGAATAAGTTTTTCAAACATGTGCGTGGCTCCGGTATCAATGGGTGTGTTCGGCAGAGGCTTTGCCGAGCTCAGACTTCACGACAAAGCTGCCTGCCGCTGCATAGGGAGCCCCCGGCTTGAGTCCTTGCACCACCTCGACCCGCTTGCCATCACTGCGGCCCAACTGCACGGGCTGGGCAATGAAGCCTCCGTTCACTTTCAGGAACACCACGGGCTTGTCGCCCAAGGTCTGAATGGCGTCACTGGCCACAGTCACGGGTACTTCCGCCTCCGATGCAGTCACCTCCACACTGACAAACAGACCAGGACGCCAAGCGCCCTTGGGGTTAGCCAAGACCACGCGGGCCTTGGCCATGCGAGTCTGCTCACCGATCAATGAACCCACAAAAGTAATGGTTCCGGTCGCGCTGGCATCGAAGGCCGTCGCTTTGATGGTGACCTTTTCGCCAACCCTGACCAGTGGCAGATCTTTCGCGGGCACATTGATCTCGGCCCAGACCTGTCCCAGGTCAGATACTGTGAACACGGCGGCGTCTTCCTTGACTGCCTCACCGAGGCTGAGATGTTTTTCGATCACCAAGCCGTCGAATGGCGCGCGCAGCTCGAACCGATTCAGCCCCCCCAAAGACCCTGAGGCCAACCCCAAGGCGGACAGCTTTTGCTGGGCGTTGGCCACGGCGACCTCTGCTTCGTGTAAGGCTTGTTCGGCTTGCAGATAATCCTGCTCAGCAGAGACCTTCTGCTCCCAGAGCCTTTTCTCACGTTCATACGTGGTCTTGGCCAAGGTCAATCGTTTTTGTGCCACCTGCAACTCGCTGCGCTGCTCTGATGCCGCCGGGCTGGCGATGACGGCCAGAACTTGACCCCGTCTGACCGCTTGCCCCAAGCTGGCCTGCACACTCTCGACCACACCGGCAATACGCGGAACAACGTGCGAAGTCCTGTCTTCATTCAGACGAATTTCGCCTGGCAGTTGCAAAGCAGACTTAATGCGCGCAGCACCTGCCGTGTCGATGCCAATGGATGCGGCCTTGATTTGTGCATCGCTAAGCTCGACCTTCCCTTCCTCCTGGTTCAGGACGAACATGAAGGGCTCGGTGGCAGTCTGGGCAACGATGCTGATCTCGAACGCGTGTGGCTCGGGCACCACCTCGCGGCTCACCAGGCTGTCCTTGTCAGGTGCAAAATTGAGGGTCTGCGTCTCTCCGGTCAAGCGCGTGATGGTGGCGCTGACTTTGGCTGCATTGTTTGGAAGCGGCTTATCTTTGCTGAACAGCCAGATCCGCAGGCGTGGTTCGCCTCCGTCCTCGGCCAGCAGCGCCTCTAAGCCGAAGTCCCCTTCCTTGAACAGCTTGCCACCATGCGGCCCCTTGCTCGGACCCTCGTGGTGCTCACCGTCTGCATGGCCTTTGTCGTGATCGTGCCCATCTCCATCTTTCTTGCCGTGGTGCTCACCGTCTGCATGGCCTTTGTCGTGATCGTGCCCATCTCCATCTTTCTTGCCGTGGTGCTCTCCATCACTGTGTGTCTTGGCCTCAACGTGACTGCCATGGCCGTGACCGTCATCTTCAGCGGTCTTGGTTTCCTTGTTGCTCAGAATGGCGGTGCCAAGCACTACGCCAGTCACGGCAATTGCAGCGATGGCGACCAACTGCTTTTTGCTAATATTCAGTTTTTTTGTGTCGATTTTCATATTCATTCCTGATTGGATGGCTTGTCGGCATTCGGGGTGGAGTCGCCGAGCACCCGGTCAATGTCCGCCGCTGCGCGATGCGCTTCGGCCAGTGCCTTGAGGTATTGGGACTTGGCAGCGAAGTAGGTGCGCTGCGCGTCTAGCACTTCTAGAAAGTTGAACTTGCCGTTCTCGAATCCGATGGTGGCTGCGTCGTAGGCGCTCTTAGCCCCGGGGAGTACGTCCCGTTGCAAGACATCGACTTCCCCGCGAATGGCGTCCAGCCGCTCGCGGGCTTGCATCACTTCAGTGCCGACTCGCACGTTCAACGCCTGGAGTTCGTCCCGGGCTTTGTCTTCGCGCTTGAGCGCTTCCAGCAAGTTGCCCTGATTGCGATCAAACAACGGCAACGGCACGGAGACGCCGAAAAACAGCTGATCACGCTGCAGCTCATTGGGGCGCTTCACTCCCAGGCTGAAGGTGACATCGGGTACACGCTTGCTGCGCTCCACATCGACCAGTAATCTGCGGCGTTCCATCTCTAGCTGCGCACGACGCAAGGTTGGCGAGACAGACAGGCGTTGCTGGACACTGTCTAAGCTTGGAACGAGCGGGAGCGCTTCAACATTGCCCGCGACGAGGGTGAAGCGAGGTGGATTGGCACCCAGCAAGCTGGCAAGACGTCCCCGAGCGTTGCGCTGCTCGCTTTGCGCCTGGGCGAGTTCAACGCGCACCCCGGCCTCAGCCACCCGGGCCTTTGATTCTTCGACGGGAGAAACTTTACCCGCTGCCACGCGCTTGGCAACCGCGTCGGTCGCTTTTCTCGCCAAATCGACACTGTCAAGAGCCAGTGCTACACGCTCCTGGGCTGCCAGCGTTTCGAAGAAGGCGGCGACCACAGCGGCGCGGATTTCGATGCGCCGCACATTCAGGTCTTCCACTGCGATGTCGCGCCCTCGCTCGGCGGCCGCGATACGGGCCGCGCGCTTGCCGCCCATTTCAACGGGAAGGTTAATCTGCACGCTTTGTGTACGGGTCTGTGCGCGCTGGTCTTCCAGTAAATAGGCAAGCTCTGGGTTAGGGCGCGCTTGCCCTTGAAGCACCTGACCTTCAGCAGCCTCAATTTCACGTTTTGCGACGGTAAGGTCTGGATTGCCGTCGAGCGCCAACGCGATGGCCCTCTGCAACGTCAGAAGCGTCGCCACATCGGCCTGCGACTCAGATTGGGCTGTGCGGTTGGCTTGCGCAGCAGGCAGCGATTGGGCAAAAGATACCCCTGCAGTGAGCGCAAGGAGCAGGGCCGCTGCAGTTGCCTTTTTTGTAGCCCTATGGACGGCAAGTGACGCCCGTCGTTTTTGCTTGTTAATACTCTTCAACATCCGATTCTCCAGTGATTTCAAAGACACGAGGGAATCGGCGGAGAGCGATCCAAATGATCGCCTGCTACATCGTCACGTCAGCGGCGCAAAGGCGGCTTTATGCGGTCACGCGCCAAGCGCGACTGCTCTAGTGACGACGAGGGAAGGAACGCGCTCCCCGCCGATCAGGCGAGGACACGCCACTGAGGGCGTTCAATGCGTTCGAAAGGCGGGGATGTGAGGCGCGCTCGGTGATCAGCTGTGCCAAGCGATGAGTCGGCAACCAAGTGAATCGTGAGAGCGTCAGCTAGGACTGAAGTGCCTCCAGCGTGGCAGGATGCGCAATCAGGGTCACCACCACCGGTTTTGGCTGGATCGGGTGCTGCGTCTTTACCATCAGCAGCCTTGTGCTGATGGTCATGGTGACCGAAGTGTTTGGCTGCGGCCCCAGTTTCGTGCTGGCAATAGGATGCCATCGCTGCCCAACTGAGCTGCAGCGGCATCAATACCAGCAGAAAAATCATAAACAAGCGACGCATGGGCAAGATTGTAGCAGCTATAGTGTTTTGGTTGAAGGGCCTGATTCCGTTTCGTGTAGAAGTGAGTTCGTGCGTAGCAAACGCAAGCCGTTGAACACCACCAGTAGGCTGGCTCCCATATCCGCGAATACGGCCATCCACATAGTCGCGTTGCCGAATACCGCGAGTACTAGGAACACGGCTTTGATACCTAACGCCAATGCAATGTTTTGCCACAGCACAGCGTGTGTGGCGCGCGACAGGCGGATAGTCGAGGCGATGCGACGTAGGTCATCGTTCATGATGACCACATCCGCTGCTTCCATCGCAATATCAGTACCCATGCCGCCCATGGCAAAGCCAATATCAGCTTGTGCCAGTGCGGGTGCGTCGTTGATACCATCGCCCGACATACCAGTCGCGCCGTACCGTTGCTGCATGTCTTTGATTGCTGCTAGCTTGTCTTCTGGCAACAAATTACCGCGTGCATCGTCAATCCCTGCTTGCACCGCAAGCGCCTTGGCGGTCGCCGCGTTATCTCCCGTCAACATCACCGGCGTCACCCCCAAGTCCTTGAGTTCGGTAATCGCTGCTTTTGACGAATCCTTGATGGTATCGGCCACTGCAAACAAGGCCAGCACACCGGATGTCGAAGCGAGCAGTGTCACCGTTCGCCCGGCTTCTTCATGGGTTTTTAGTACCGCCTCCAAACTTGGGCTGCCCTGCCCCTCCTTATCAATGCCACTCAATCGCCTTGCCTCCATATCGCCAGAGTCGACTTTTGTAAAACGGCTGGTGATCAGCGCAGTTTTGTCACAGCTGAAAACCAGCGGCCTTTGCATCGCCAAGAGCCATTTGAGTATCGAAACGCTAGAGACCAGAAACAGCGACAGCCTTGATTTTTACGATGTGGCTGTCTGGTCTTTGAAAAAGGCTTTGCAGGAGGCGTATGAGGCAGGCCATCTGCATCATAACAAATAACTTGACATTATACCCTGTAGGGGTATATACCTATATAGGGTATATTAAGATAGGTATAAAGAGATGCATCCATCACATAAAGATCATTTAGGAAAATTAAACCGCGTTTCCGGTCAGGTTGAGGCGGTTAAAAGAATGATTGATGAAGGAAAATATTGCGTCGATATCATGACACAGATACGAGCCGCTCGAAGCGCTCTGAAAGCAGTAGAGCTGGCCGTTCTTGAAACGCACATGAAGTCTTGTCTCGATCAGGCCTGTTGTCACAGCGCAGATGAACAAAATAAAAAAATTGAGGAGATTGTCACACTCCTCAAAAAGTATGAATAAAGAGGTTCGCTATGGCTCATAAACCTAGCTGTTGTCACATTGAAGAAGAAAAACCGAAAGCGCCATCATGTCATGGCGATGGCGGACATCAAAGCCACGGTCATCATAAAAAACGCTTTGATGTTCTCTTTTGGGGATCGCTGTTGGGAGTGACCTTACTGTTTGTTTTAGGAGTCTTTTTCCCGAATGAAATAACCGCTTATCCTTGGCTGAAAACAATGGCACATACGGCACATCATATGGTGCATGCGATGTGGTGGGGTGTTGTTATTGGCGCTATTTTCGTCGGTCTTTTATCTAAAGTGCCGCGTGAATTTATCATGTCCATGCTTGGTAAGGGTGGAACTGTATCTGGTCTTTTGCGTGCCACAGGCGCGGGGGTGCTTCTCGATTTATGTTCCCATGGTATTTTGATGGTCGCTACAAAACTCTATGAACGTGGGGCAAGCGCTGGGCAAGTTATTGCGTTTATATTGGCAAGCCCTTGGAATTCATTTTCACTAACCTTGGTTCTGATAGGTTTAATTGGCCTTAAATGGACATTGGCATTTATTGTTCTCTCCATGATTATCGCTCTTGTGACGGGTTGGATATTTGATCGGCTGGTTGCAAGAAAAGTGCTGCCTGCCAATCATAATGAAGTGTCATTGCCCGATGGTTTTCAATTCTGGCAAGAGGCTAAAACTCGCATGAAAAATACGCGTTTTAATCTGACTTTCTTTAAAGAAATGGTGATTAGTGGCGTTAAAGACTCAAAAATGGTTGTGCGCTGGTTATTGTTTGGAATCTTACTTGCCGCTGTATTGCGTGCCGTACTTGATCCATCACAGTTTGAGCAGTTCTTTGGCCCAACTTTTATCGGCCTTATCATAACAGTATTTATTGCAACGGTTCTGGAAGTCTGCTCAGAAGGCTCTACACCTATTGCCGCCGATATTTTAACCCGCGCCAAGGCCCCGGGAAATGGTTTTGCTTTCCTTATGGCAGGTGTTGCTACGGACTACACAGAAATTATGATTTTGAAGGACACAGCCAAAAGCTGGAAACTGGCTTTGTTCTTGCCATTAATTACTGTGCCGCAAGTTTTACTCGTGGCGTGGCTCATAAATATTTATGGTTAACAGTCATTTATGGACAATTAACAAGAAAAGCTTATAACTGAGAACATGTTGAAACGTTTGATGCATATTATGGTTTTGTTGGCATTCGTGGTATCCACGATGCCTAGCCTTGCCATGGCTATGCCCGTACCAATGACGGATCACCAGATGATGTCTCATAAAATGGCTGAGCATGCTGACGGTCAACAGCACCATGCCTCGACAGATATGGCGGCCGACCATTCTTGCTGTAAAGACAAACAAGCCACCGATAATCAGGGTAATGACGACCATAAAAAATGCTGTGATGGAGATTGCCAATGCATGATGAATGGCTGTGCGAAAACGCAAACCTTGCATCAGACGCTATCATCAGCTTTCAGCGCAGTTTCAAAAAAACTCTCGTTTATTACAAGTAATGAGCGGCACAACGATTCGATTGCATATTTGCTGAAACGCCCTCCAAAAGCCTAATCCTTTTTATTTTACATCACCTGAAAAGCACTTCTTATGCGTGAGAAGTACTGAGCAGATGCATTCAAACTAAGAAAAAAGGATTAAGTAATGATCAAACAAACAGCAAAAATGCTGGCAATCGTGGGACTGATATTAGGATTAAGCGCGCCTGCCTTTGCCAAAACACAAGAGTATTCACTGGTGATTGATAAAGAGACCGTGAATATCACAGGAAAACCTCTCAAACGCATTACCATCAACGGTACTATTCCGGGGCCAACTCTGGAATTTACCGATGGTGATGAGGCCGTTATTCATGTCACCAATAAAATGAAGGAAGATAGCTCGGTTCACTGGCATGGGCTTTTACTCCCCGGTGAAATGGATGGTGTGCCGAATTTTAACGGTTTCACCGGAATTAAACCCGGTGAAACCTTCACCTATCGATTTAAAATCCGTCAGGATGGTACGTATTGGTATCACGCCCACTCCATGGCGCAGGAACAAGATGGGCATTACGGCTCTATCATTATCCACCCCAAAGGTGGCGATAAAATCAAAGCAGACCGCGACTATGTTGTGCTTCTCTCTGATTTTCATGACGATGAAGGCAATACTATCATGTCCAATTTGAAGAAATCATCAGAATACTATGTGTATGTTCGAAGAACGTTAGGGGATTTCTTCTCAAGCGCCAAAAAAGATGGTTTTGGCAAAGCGTGGGAAAATACAAAAATGTGGGGTGAAATGCGGATGCTGCCAACGGATTTGGCAGATATCAGCAATTACACCTTCCTTGTAAACGGCAAAACACCGGATCAGAACTGGACTGGGTTATTCGAACGCGGTGAAAAGGTTCGTCTTCGTTTTATCAATGCTTCTGCCATGTCGTTTTATGATGTTCGTATCCCCGGACTTAAAATGACGGTTGTGGCTGCGGATGGTCAGCCTGTTGAACCAGTTAAAGTTGATGAATTCCGCTTTGGCGTTGCTGAAACCTATGATGTGATTGTAGAGCCTAAAGAAAATAAAGCCTACACCATTGCGGCAGAACCGATTGATCGCACAGGGTTTGCTTTAGCAACACTGGCTCCACAGAATGGCATGCGTGGTGAGAAGCCCGCACAACGTCCGATGAGCTTACTGACAATGGCCGATATGGGCATGGATCATGATATGTCTGGCATGGATCATTCCAGCATGGGTCACGGTCAAATGAATCATGATGGTTATGATATGGGTTCTATGCATCATGGGTCGCATACTGCCAACACAACTGGATCACCTGCTAAAGATTTTGTCACAGGTGTTCCCAGCAGTGGTTGGGCTAATGCGAATACACCTGCAGGCCATAAAGCGCTTAGCTATAAAGATTTGCGCTATGCAGGCATTCAAAAAGACCAGCGTATGCCGGAACGTGAAATCACAGTTCGTCTGGGCGGTAACATGGAGCGCTATATCTGGACGCTCAATGGAAAGAAATATGAAGACTCTGGGCCAATTAACCTGAATTACGGTGAGCGCGTTCGGTTAACCTTCATCAATGACACCATGATGGCGCATCCGATGCATTTACATGGCATGTTTGTGCAGCTTGAAAATGGTCAGCCTATGTCCAAACTTCCTAACAAGCATACTGTGATTGTGGCTCCGGGTGACACCTACTCTGTTCTCTTAACAGCGGATGAAGCTGGTGAGTGGGCATTCCACTGTCACTTGCTCTATCACATGATGGCGGGAATGATGAATAAGGTTGTCGTTGCCAAGCTAGACCCATCACAAGTGCCTGTTAAATCCTATTCTCCTAAAGCGCAAAAGATGATGGATCATCAAAAGCACTCAATGGAAAATATGGATCACAGCAAAATGGATCATTCACAAATGAACCATGACAGCCATGATATGAGCAGTGATATGCCAACCATGGATCATTCAGCCCACACAAAACAACAAGACACTCAAGGAGGGCACAATTATGCTCATTAAGAAACTTATGCTCGTGGCGTTTTGTGCCACAACACTTTCAACTTTGGCAACGCCTGCGTTTGCAGATGATGAACATGGTGGCGCTGTCTATCACGCCTTTCGCTTGGAAACAGGTTTGGGCGGCACAGATGACGACGCTGGACTTGCCGATTGGGACTTTGATGGCTGGATCGGTACAGATGAAAATAAGCTCTGGTTAAAATCCGAAGGCGAACGAGAAAACGGCGTCACTAATCAAGCCGAGTTCTGGGCGATGTATAGCCGTAATATCGGTACATTCTGGGACGCACAGGTTGGTATTCGCCATGATACGCAACCAGATTCACTAACTTATGGTGTGATCGGGTTTGAAGGTCTTGCGCCGTATTTCTTTGAAACCGAAGCCCATCTGTTTGTTAGTGAAGATGGTGACGTGAGTGCGCGTATTCGTCAGGAAAACGAGTTCCTCATTACTCAAAAGCTGATCATCCAGCCTTATGTTGAAGCCAATCTGTTTGCTCAGGATGTGCTGGAGCTTGAGGTGGGCGCTGGATTGTCCAGTGCGGAACTTGGCTTACAAATCCGCTATGAGTTCACCAGAACATTCGCACCGTATGTTGATGTGAAATATGAACGAAAGTTTGGTGAAACCTCGTCAATTGCCAAAAGCAATGGTGAAGACAACGATGCGGTTGTCGGCACTGTTGGTGTGAAATGGATGTTTTAAGGAGGATGCTATGATTGAAATTATTCCAAATTGGCATCCTATCTTGGTGCATTTTACCATTGGGCTTCTAGCTATCTCAACAGCTCTGTATGCTGCAGGTTATGCTTTGAAAAAAGAAAACTTGTTGATTGCGGCACGCTGGAATTTATGGCTGGGAGCTTTGATCACAATCGGCACAGTTGTGGCTGGTTTATATGCTTATAATACGGTTGCACATGACGGCATGTCCCACCAGGCCATGACCGATCACCGCAACTGGGCATTGCCCACGGCTGCGGTTTATCTACTACTGGCAGGATGGGCGCTGGCAAAACAACGTGGAGCCAAAGCGGTCTCTCTTGTCTTCCTAATTGCTATGCTGCTGGCCAGCCCCTTGCTGGCTCTTACAGGCTATAAGGGAGCGGAAGTTGTTTATCGCCACGGCACTGGTGTGATGCGTATGCCCGAAATTCATGGCGATGGTGGGCATGGCTCTCATTCTCATGGTGGCAATGAACATCATGAAATGCAAATGCCTAACCATGGTGAAAATACAGCAAAGCCAAATCAAGAAACCAAAACCGATCAAGGTCATGATGATCACGATCATTCAACCCATAACCACTAAACCGAAAGGACGAAAAAATGAAAACTCTTAAAATACTAGCAATCTCTATGCTGATCTTCACAGGAACAGCGATGGCAGAAGAAAATCACCATGGTGCGATGAACCATGATCAACACCAGATGGAAATGATGGATCATGGTCAATATGAGCATATGGCTGAAGCCAAATCTGTACGTCAGGTTGAAGCTTCGAAAGTCTGTATGGTCAATGACACGGTTTTTGACCGTGATCAGATTGCCGTTGAGGTGGGAGGTAAAACTTACTACGGCTGTTGCCCGATGTGCAAAGATCGTCTGAACCAAGATGCTTCAATCCGTAAAGCAACTGATCCTATAAGTGGTGCGGAGGTTGATAAAGCTGCCGCAATTATCGGCGCAGATGAATCTGGTAAGGTTTATTACTTTGAAACAGAAGAAAACCTTCATAAACATATGGGTCATTAATCCAATAAAGCATAAGAGCCTTCAGTTTTATGATTGCTGGCTCTTATGCTATTTTATCGCTAATCAGCTTAATATTCGTATCGCTCACGCCATATTGCTTTGCAAGTCTTGGCCATTTGGACAGGCTGGATTTTGTGGCCTCAATAATTTCGGCGGCGCGGTCTTTTTTGATTTTGGCTTCATCTGCCAGCTTTAACAGATGGATTGTATTCGGATTTCTACCTTCACCCATAACCATTGTGCTTTGCTCACCGCGTGGGCCAGATGAGAATGTCAGATCATACGCAGGTGAGATTTTCCACCGGCCTTGGCTATCCATCAGATAGCTGAAGTTCTTTGAATGATCGTCACGGTTATGTGCTAGCACGTTAAACACGGCCAGTTGATAGAGTTTTTCAACTTCACGCACATCACGGGTCAGCATGCCCGTCAGCGCAACCAAATCTTCGTAATCCAATGAAGGCGTACGGAAATCTGAATGCAACAACCCACAAGCTGTGTGCATGTGGTATCGTTTGTCGCCATCACGATCAAAACGTTTAATCGCAAAATACCCTGTGCCGCGCTTCGCTGGGAAAAGATGAACATCAGGCATGGAAACGCCTGCTTCTTTTGCCATCAAGGCATACACATATTCGATTGCACCGGCATCAAGGCCGTCCTGACTGTTCGGGAATTTCACCATCCATGGTGTGTAGCCTGCGGGCAAATCATGTACACCATGAATGATATGATCCCGTTTGTCGTTTACACCAATTAGCGCTTTTGGTCTTGCGCCTGCCGAAGATCCGTTGAGGGCTATCAGCTCCGCTAACACATCATCCGATGTGCCGTCTAAAACTTCCTGTGCCTGCATGGCAAGGTTATCAAGGCTTATGCCGCCTTGTGTGTTGTCTGCGCTGTGGTCGGGCTCTGTCAATTGAAGAAACCACTAACATAAGCTTATCGGCCCACAAATAACGAACATTGCTATTCTCGCCACCGAACGACAACGAGATCGTGTTGCCGAGGCTGAGGCAAATCATCATCATTGGATTTCTGGCTCACACCGCCCCACCGATACCGGACTAAATCCCTTGGTGGAATTCTCTTTCTCTCGAGCTTCAATAGTCTTGCTTTAGCCGTCACGTTCGAGCACCTCCAAGCGTTTCACGAGATCATCGAACTCTATAAGATCTCGCTGACTTCCCAACGCCCTAAGTATCCTCTGGGCCTGATCGATCCCGAGCTGCCCATCGCTCAATAGTTGGAGCACCTCTCGCCCAGAGCTCGACAGCTCCGCTGCCTGATTCAAGACAACCGGCGCATCGACCGGTTTGAGCGAGGGAACAACACGATCAAGCAAGATCTTTGCAGCCGTCATGTCTCCGGATTTAGCCGCCTCAACGACCGACTGAATAACGTCCGGAATATCCCCTTGGATAGCCTCCCTGAGTTTTGCGACAACACCGGTACCGCGAGGCCTCCCATTTGGATTACCAGACTGCCCTGGAATGAATTTAGACATCTGTTTTTCTCCTGTTCTATCACCGCTGCGGCTGCTAAAGTTGCTAAAATCGCTAACGCCGAGGATCTTTAGCAACATTAGCAGTAGCAGCGAGCAACTTTGGATTTAATTCAATAATCCTCTTTTTGCCCTCACTGATGACTCTAACGCGGGCCATGCACTCGAGCTCCTCAAGCGTATCCATGAGCACCCGCTTCTTCCTAAGTACATTGGGGCCGTACTGCATAACCTCGGACATCAACACCTTGTCAGAGGGACCTGTGAGACACCGATCAGTCAGCCACTCGTCCAAAATTACTGGGAGCGAGTTACGCCTATCAGATCCACCTAGGAAACGAAGAGACTCGGACAGGTGCCAACGAATGATTCGCCCGGCATCCATCACATATCCCGCGTCAATACAGTCGGCCTCTTTGTCCTCGAGGAACTGAAACAAGGCAGCTAGCCGGGCACAGTTATCAGCGGCCTTACTCGCGACATCTCTGATGTCTCTGTACTTACCCGAATCAGCCAATTCTGCCTCTACCTCGTTATAAAATCGCACCCACGCCCTCTTAGATTGACCATCTAATTTGAGCGTATGTGGGGATATCTGTCCAGACTTATCTAGCGGCAGTTCTCCATCGAGGATTAACGATATTTGATACTGAAATTCCTCCACATCACGCCAATCCTCAGGGGGCTCAGTGTAAGGGCGTGTCCCCTGAGTTGACTCTGGATACGATACTAAAAATCTAGCAAATGAACCTATCCCGCGGAACAGATCGCCGGAACGATTTAGAAACTCGGTCAACGTGGCGCCCTGCACCTGAATGAACATAGAGAATCTCACGTTAGAGACAGTGATCGACTCGGTGGTCTTCCTATCGTAGTGGATACTTCCACCGTCCCATAGCTCGTTCTGCATGGCGAGCGTCCGCATAACTGAGTCCGATGACATGCCGTGGGAGCCAAAGACCACACCGCCCTCTGAGCTCATCACGCCTCCTGACGGCCAACCCTTCGCCAATCCAGTTGCGAGTGCCTCGGGCGTCGCATCGCTGTAAAGGAGTCGAGGAATAAGTGGCTCCTCTGGGCGCGCATTCATCAAGGTCGACAAAGTCTTTTCGGCATCAGCTGTACTCACGCCTTTTTTCATGAGGGATGTGATCTTATGCTTCACGCCCTGCACCTTTGAATCCCAACCGGACATCTCGGTGGCATATTTTTTAATGTCTTCTTGTCGCCTTCGCCTCTCCCGTTCCTCAAAATCCTTAATAGGAGACAGAAAGTGCTTCTCACACGTTGATTTCCTCTCGCCTGAGTCGGCAATGACCATCAAGAACAAACTAGCCGGCCCGATTAGCGTACTGTCCCTCTGAACATTGATATACGCCTGCGACGCTAACGAGAGTGAAGCAATGGCTGTGGACGCTACTAACGCTTCTGGGGCTTGAACATGTGAGACGACCTGTTCTACAGCAGCCCGCATTTTTTCTGGTAGCGCGTCTATCGGATACGTTCCACTTTCGTTGCCATCCTCCTTGCCAAATTCAACGGGCTCTGACCATACATAGTTCTCTCCAAATCCCTTATCCAGAGCTGATTGTACGAGCGACCTAATCTGTTGACGGCGATGCCCCCACCTGCCGTCCCTCAATTCAATTGGCACAGAATCCATGTGCTTCTCGAGGTGCATCTCTGCCTCTTTCTTTGTTCTTCCTTTAGCGACATAGTGAGCCGCCAAGTCACGAAGTGAGCCATGATAGTTGTCAGTCGTCGTAATCGCCGCAATCTTGCTCCTGACATCTAGGCCAGAATGATTGTTTTTAGTGACATCCAGGGCCAATGCGTTCGATGTAAAGGCTTCAACAACGTCAGGCCAAGGCAGAGGTAGCGCGCCGCTCTCTTGGATGATACTCACCATGTGAGGTCGACTCGGATCCTTTAAGTGATAAAAGCCCGGTAAACGCATCACGCGTGAGCGATCCTTTGCATTTGGATCGGAGCCGTAGTCAGTGACCATCGAGGCCATAACGGAATCAAACGCATCCCAATCATCTGTACCATCGGTGAGGACGTAACGGTGATACTTGCGTGGGGATGACTCAATCTCGATGTGTGGCTCCAGCGGTAACTCTCGACCAGATCCATCGTCCTCCTGCCACACGGCGCGAACCTTTTTAATGTTGTCCTTCTTCCGGCCTCGCCCATCCGTTTCATTAACGGTGACAAATATTCCAGCCCCACTTCGATTCATTTTAGCCAGCCAACTAAATAGATCTTCGAGCGCACCATGCCTAATCTGACTGAGCTCTGCGCGTCTCTCACCACCACCGGTCGTATTATCGTCAAATGTTTGGAACGTGAACTGATCGGCATCTTCATCCAAGCGCGTCAAAAACCGTTGCGCCATATTTAAATCACAGACTAGCTGGGCCGTGGAGCTGCTAATGTTGCTAAAGCTGCTAAGGTCATGCAAGTTAGGGGCACTAGCCCCGTTATTCAGACGCGGATCAGTCATTTTCACGCTCCTCCAGCTTGTTTTTAGGCAATGAATGCAGCCATTCATCAACATCGCCGGCCAACCAACCGACCATGTTTTCCGATATGCGAATCGAGCCAGGAAACGATCCGGCTTTTACCATTCGATATAGCGTGGCCGAGCTGATACCAAGCAGTTGGCAGAGCTCTTTTTTTCGATAAATTTTGAGTTGTTTCATGCAATACCTCCGTTTCACAAGCCACGTCATGTGGCGTTATGGAGATAGTGATAAACCTGTCGGTTGCTATCTAAGTAGGAACCGAACTTAAATCGTTTTCGGTTTTGATTTTTCTGACGTAGTATCGAAATCTTGCATAGGTCAAGTACTTCTCGTCACCTTTTCGAGCACCTGACTGAATAGAGTCCATATATACAAATTTGTATGGCTGACATTTAAGGGCCTCGCCATTTCTTAAGCCCGACTCATCAGATATCAATCCATCGAATAAATCACAGACCTCAGGATCTCGGTCATCAAGTTTTTGAATTAAAGCTAACCACAAAGTCTTGTAATCATCCGATCCAAACTCGGAGATCAGCTTTCGTAATACCTCTTTTAAGTGCCTGTTCTTTGGAGCCAAAACCATCTTAAGATGGCGGAGTAGATACGGCTTAACATTTTTTAATAACCGGTCTTCGTGCTCTTGCCTCTGATTAAGTTGCTGACGCAGATCACTGCTTTCAGCTTGGTTCAAAAAATATTCAACATACTTTTGTCCAATCGTGTCATGAGGACGACACGTCAGCTGCACTATTGCTGCGGCCATCTCAATTTGCTCGTCCTCGAACTCCCTAATGCCCATCGGGATTGTTGCCCTAGCATCACTTGAAAGTAATGTTCTGACATAATCTAGATAGCCTCGATAATACGGCCCGCTCGATGGCTCATTTGATTCATCATCACCAGAAATTAAAGACAGCAAACCACGTGGCTTAGAAAAGCAAATCTCAGAATCAACCAGCCAGGAGTGAACGCGAAGTAAAAAGCCCTCAGAAAATTTTATTTCGGCAGATGCTGCCCTCGTCACACCTCGGAAGAAACATTGTGTCAACAAAGCTTTTGGTTGATTCAGGTCGAATGAATTCGTGAACATAATATTTACCTCGAAATTATTGTTTAGAACTTAAGAACAGGGACCACTCCTCCATCAAACGCCTTCTCTTTTCAAGCAAATCCCCACGTTGGTAGGCCATCTTCACTGCATCTCCAAAGGAATGACCTGATGCAGCTTTTCTAATTTCATCGGAGTAGGATGTTTTATCTGCCGCCCATGTCCTGAATGTGGCCCGGCAACCATGCGGCACACCTTTATAGTCAATCTCACCTCGCTCACGCATCTGGCGCATGGTTTTACTGATCGCACCATCAGTCAGCACCTTACCGGTAGAACTCGGGAACACGAGATTACATCCATCTAACTGTTTAAGAGACTTTAAAATGGCCAATGCAGCAGTGGAAAGAGGAACACGGTGCTCATTACCTGTCTTTTCATGGGCAGGAGGAATCGTCCAAACGTTTTCATCAAAATCGAATTCGTCCCAGTGCGCTTTTCTCACTGACCCTGAGCGAACACCTGTCACCAAGAGAAACGCTAACGCGGCACGTGTAATTGAGTTCCGTTTCAAAAGCGCCGCCAGAAAATGTGGGGCCTTCGAATACGGCAATGCATCGTGATGCTTTATTTCTTTTATTTTGGCTGCAGGCGGCAGTAACGTCGAGAGACGCCCTCTCCATTCAGCTGGATTCGCAGTAGCCCGAAACTCTTTGGTAATGGCGAATGCGAAGACGTCGTAGATGCGCCCTTGCACTCTGCTCGCTGTCTCTGTCTTAACCTCCCAAAAAGATCCCTTCTCGCCGCTCCTTTTTTGCGTCTCTTGCTCAAGGAGATTTTTGATCTCGTTAATGGAGATATCAGCGATTGGGCGATCACCGATAACCGGATACACATATGTCTCGAGCGTGTTGCGCCATTGCTGCTTATGCTTGTCATTCGATAACGACTTGAGTCGATGCTTGAGATACATCTCTGCGCAGTCTTTGAATGACTTCCGCTTTTCTCTGGCCCTAGCTTGTTCCTGCTTTTGCTCAGCCCTAAACTCAACCGGATTACGTCCTTTATCGATCAAAATCCTTTGCTCGCGAGCTAATTGCCGAGCCTCCGCCAAACTGACGGATGAGCATGAGCCAAGTCCTAGTTGAATCCGCCGATCGTTAACCCGTCCCCTGTAGATCCAAGATCTAGACGGTTTAACGCCTGATGCACTCTGTTTGCCGATCTTGATGAGCAGCCCAGGTACGCCACCAACCGCATGTAAACCGGGATTTTTGAGATTTTTGACCTGCAAAGCGGTCAGTTCTCGTGCTATTTTGGGCATAACGGTTTTCCTATCCAAAAACCTATCCAAAGAATTGAACTGTTATGCTATCCAATGATTCAGGATGAATCAATAAGTTACTGATTTAATTTGCAAAGTAACACTTTAGTGCTATCGGATGAGACCCGCTGAAATGCTAGAAAAGCGGACTCACTCTCCGCCACCCTATTTTTACCTGATTTAATCAATGTAAATCAATAGGTTATAAAGATAAGAATTTGGGCTTTGTACCACACCTTTGTACCGATTTGCACCCTTTATTCCACCCCTAAACACCCCGGGGGGAGGGTCTACACAGGGTAACGTTATCTATAGGTACCTTGGGAGATCCAAGAATAGTGACGATTTAGAAGGATCATGTTTCGGCTCGAGAGTTCGATCCGGTCTAACCCCAGTAGAAGAATAGTTGATCGAAGGCATCAAGTTCCAACCCAGCAATTCGATAAAAGCAACTTGTTACAGTAAAGTCTTTGCTTGAGCCCAGTAACGACTAATTATTTTTCTTTCAAATTGAATCCGCAACAGGCGTTCCATTCTTATCAAATCCGTACGGCGTATCTTTCTCGCTGCTTCCATCGCAGGCAGCTGCCATATTTCGCTTAGCGTTGTTGCAAGCAATATTAGCTGTCGAGTAAATCTCGTCTTTAGTAGGGTCACCTTTTTTGCTGCAGTAGTGGTCATATTGCATTTTTGTTTGCTCACACGTGCCGCCTCGAATATCTTTATCTTGAGCTTGAGCGGCTCCTAAAACTGAACTTAATAATGTCAAAATAACTATTGATCTCATTTTTTTCTCCTTAAAAAAGATTAAGCGGACCAGAAGACCAGTTACAAGTGTGACTTTAGAAATTTCAATATAAACACTAAAGACTACCAAGTCACTCTTTTTATTTTAGCCCATCATAAGCCCAGA
>Ga0257126_1000967_pt1 | contig 21768 bp, 18 predicted proteins | sample SI060_120mmetaG_FD_190151 | JGI IMG/M metagenome (GOLD analysis project Ga0257126, IMG submission 190151) | Marine microbial communities from Saanich Inlet, British Columbia, Canada - SI060_120m | ecosystem: Environmental > Aquatic > Marine > Inlet | place: Canada: British Columbia | collected... | reverse complement strand
AAAGTCATGAGAGAATTTTATAGAGTAATGAAAACTGGTGGATGGGGAATTTTTCAAGTCCCTATAGATAACAATAACCCTCTTACTATTGAAGATAAGTCTGTTACTGATCCTGAGGAAAGAGAAAAACTATATTGGCAAAGTGATCATCTAAGACTATTTGGTCGTGACTACGGAGATAGACTCTCTAAAGCAGGTTTTAAGGTTACTGAGAGCGACTATATTAATGAAATAGACCCTAAACTTGTAGAGAGGTATGCCCTACCAAAAAATGAAAAGGTTTATTTCTGTGAAAAGATTTAAATTGCTACATATACAATCTTCTTAGTCTCAAAAAAGTCTTCTTCAAAATAATCTGAAATATTATATATCTGATTTTTTATTTCTTTTAATTCTTCAGAAAGATCCCCACCTTTTAGATATATAATACCGTTACTTAATGAATTATGTCCTCCTTTAATAATTCTACCTTTTGTTAAATTTAGAAATTTTGACATATTGGTAACAGCTCGTGAGACAATAAAGTCGTGTTTTGTGTTTAATGATTCAACTCTAGAAACGCTAGTGCTAATGTTATCAAGTTCTAAATTATCAACAATAGCATCAACAACATGAATTTTCTTAGCAATACTATCAACCAATGTAAAATTACAATCAGGAAAAAGAATTGCTAATGGAATACCAGGAAATCCACCTCCAGTACCTACATCTAATATATTGGTCTTATTCTTAAAGTTAATAATTTTTGCAATCGCAAGAGAGTGTAATACATGATTTATATAAAGCTCATTTATGTTCTTTCTAGAAACAACATTTATTCTTTGATTCCAATAAATATAAAGATCTTCTAATTGCTTGAGCTTCTCAATTTTTTCTAAAGAAATTTCCGGAAAATATTTTAAAATTATATCCATAAATTAAGATTTCCATTTATTATTAGAAGTATTAATACTAAATAAAAAAAGTATTCCGTAGAAAAAAAGATGAAATACTTCATAAATTGGCTGTAGTAAATAAAGGTCTGTAACATTAAATCTTTTCATAAGTGGATAGTTGATTAGATATCCTAAAAATAGTTTAACAACTATCAATGACCCCCAATATACATATGAAACTTCACAATAAATTAAAAAAACTAATGAAGCTATAAAAAACACCTGTGAAAACGGAAATAATGATAATAGATATTGAATTTTTCTATCATACATAGGTGATGTAGTAAGGTGACGGTTTTTTTGATGGAACCATTCTTTCCATGTTTTTTTAGCAATTGAAATAGTATGTGAATCTGAAGATAATTCAATACTTACATTATTATTTTCAGAAACTTCTCTAATAAACAAATCATCATCACCCGATGCTATATGTAAATGATTAGCAAACCCCTTGTTTTTAAAAAACAAAGATTTTCTATACGATAGATTCCTTCCCACACCCATATAAGTCAGATTATTCAATGCATAAGACATGTATTGAATAGCAACATTGTAGGTGTCAAATCTTATTAATTTATTTAATAATCCTTTCTCCTTTTTATAACTCCCATATCCAAGAATTATATCCGAATGATTAAAATTATGAACCATAGAAGAAATCCAATTATCTGTTGACACATAGCAATCAGCATCTGTAAGCAATAGATTCTCGTATTTTGCAGTTTTAATACCTAAAGTAAGAGCAAATTTCTTTCCAATGACATGATTCACATGTTCATTTATATCAACAACGGTTAATCTAGAATAGGTCTTTTTTAAATCATTTAATAATTCATTAGTTCTATCATTTGATTGATCATTTACGACCACAACTTCATAATTAATATAATTCTGAGTTAAAAAAGAAGGTAAATTATTCTTTAAGTTAAAGAACTCATTCTTTGCACAAATAATAATAGAAATATTGGGTTTATAATCAGATTTTTTATCATTAAAGAAAATAATTTTCCTAAAAAAATATAAATTATATATAATCTGAATTAAAAGAAAAAAACAGGCAAAACAAAATACTAGTAAAAGCGTATTATCTAAATAAAGATTTAAATGTGAAAACAAAATTATTTTAAGAAGTCAATTATATTATTTTCTACTCTACTTATTACATCAGAAACATCTTCTTTTACAAATTTATCGCCAGTAATTAATTCAAATAGTTCAATATACCTCTCAGATACCTCATTGCAATATTCTTCACTCATATCAGGAATAACCTGACCATCTTTTCCTTGGAACCCATTTTCTATTAACCATTGTCTGACAAATTCTTTTGATAACTGTTTTTGAGGAAGACTATTTGCTACTCTATCTTCATACCCTTGTAAATAAAAATATCTTGAAGAATCAGGAGTATGAATTTCATCAATAAGAGTAATTTCTCCATATTTATCCTTACCAAATTCATATTTAGTATCTACAAGAATTAGTCCTTTTTCTTTTGCAATTTGTGTTCCTCTTTCAAACAAAGCGTATGTGTATTCTTCAAGTTTAATGTAATCTTCTTCAGAAACAATATTATGTTTTAGTATATCCTCTCTAGAAATATCTTCATCATGACCAACATCTTCCTTTGTTGTTGGGGTAATTATTGGAGAAGGAAACCTTTGGTTTTCAACCATATTCTCTGGCATTGAAACACCACAAAGTAATCTCTTTCCAGACTTATACTCTCTCCATGCATGACCCGTTAAGTAACCTCTAATAACCATTTCAATTTTAAAAGGCTCACATCTTTTTCCTACTGTAACACTTGGATCAGGAGTAGATTGCATCCAGTTAGGAACAATATCAGAAGTAGCATTCAAAAATTTTGCAGCAATTTGACTTAAAACCTGTCCTTTGTAAGGAATCCCCTCTGGAAGAACATGATCAAATGCAGATATCCTATCCGAAGCAATCATTACTAGTAGATCATTATCTATTGTGTAGACATCTCTAACTTTTCCCTTATATAAATTAGTTTGATTAGGGAAATTAAAATTTGTTTTAAGAATTGTATTCATGTTTTTTATTTGTAGGCGTTAATAATTTGTTTTACTAATTTGTGTCTTACTATATCTTTCTCATCAAGGTTTATAAAACTAATGTTTTTTATATTTTCTAATATTGTTCTCGCGTGAACAAGTCCAGATTTTTGTTTGGTAGGCAAATCAATTTGAGTTTCATCTCCTGTAATAATAAATTTGGCAGACTGTCCCATTCTAGTTAAAAACATTTTCATCTGATGAATTGTAGTGTTTTGGCCTTCGTCCAAAATTACAAATGCCTTATCAAGAGTACGACCTCGCATAAATGCTAACGGAGAAATTTGGATAGTTCCATCTTCTAAATAATCATTTAGTTTGTTAATAGGAATCATATCAAAAAGTGCATCATAAATAGGTTGCATATATGGATCTAATTTTTCTTTTAAATCTCCAGGGAGAAAACCAAGATTTTCACCAACTTCAATTGCTGGTCGAATTAAAATTATTCTCTTTACTTTCTTTTCTTTCAAGTACTTTACAGCAAGTGCAACAGACGTATATGTTTTACCAGTACCTGCAGGTCCAATTGCAAAAACAACATCATTATTATCAATTTCAGAAACCATTTTTCTTTGGTTATAAGTTCTTGCCTTAATGACCTTACCATTTTTTCCATGAAGAATAGCATCACGATCATAATCTACAACGTTCTGATCACCTTCTATTATTCTTTCTATTTGATTATAAGTGAGAGAATTAAATTTGTTTATGTGAGAAATAAACATATTGAACTTTAATTCAAATAATGAAATTTCCTTCTTACTTCCTATAATTTTTACTTGATCACCACGAGAGATGAGTTTAACTTGAGGGAAATAGGTTTTAATTTTATTAAACTTAGCATTGTTTGAACCAAGAATTTTATTAATATCTGTATCTTTTATTGTTATTAATTTCTCAGTCATTACCTATTTCATTCATCTATTTCTTATTAATTTTGAATTACGAAATAACAATTTTTAATCAATATCTACAACTGATTTTTATTAATTAATGCCATTATTAACATTAACCACAGACTTAGGAACTAAAGATCATTATTTAGCCTCTTTAAAAGCAGCAATTTACAATCAAGATAAAGATTTAGATGTTATAGACATTACTCATGATATTAGAAAATTTAACATTTTGGAAGGTGCCTTAATATTAAAAAATTGCTTTAAAAACTTCCCCTTAAATACAATACATTTAATTGGGATTGACGATGAGCTTTCAATTAATAATGATCATGTTGCTGTATATGCTCACGGTCACTATTTTGTAGGAGCAGACAATGGTTTTTTTTCAATATTATTAGATGATTTTAAGCCAGAGAAGATCGTTTCATTAAATATCAATCAAAAAACAGATTATCTAACATTTGCTTCAAGAGATATTTTCGTTACAGCTGCCTGTCATATTGCAAGAGGTGGTACATTAGAGCTAATTGGTAAGGAAATATCAGATTTCACTATCAAGAAAAACTTGCTAAAACCAGTAATTGAATCAAATATTATAAAGGGGATTATAACATATATTGATGATTATGGTAATGCAATAACTAATATAGATCTAAAGACATTTGAGAATATCAGAAGAAGCAGGAAGTTTTCCATATTATTTGGAAGAGAGGATGAAGAAATAATAACTATATCAACAAAGTACAAAGAAGTTGAAGTTGCTGAAAAACTTGCTATCTTTAATAGTAATAATTATTTACAAATTTCCATTAATCAAGGAAATGCAAATAATTTACTTGGTTTAAAATTTTACGATACAATAAGAATAGAATTTAAATGATTCCAATAATAAAAAAAGAACTATTATTATTTACAAAGAATAAACTTGGTATTTTAACAATATGTATTTTACTATTTATATACGGCTTAATACTTTTTAGTAATTTATTTAATTTAAATATACTAGAAAGTGGCTATGCTAACCTTGATACTTTTTTTAAGCTCTCCCCAATAATATTTCTTTTATATATTCCAGCTATTTCTATGGGTTCATTTTCAGAAGAGTTAAAAAATGAAACGATTGATATTTTACTTAGTAAACCTCTTTCAACATTAAAATTGGTATTAGGTAAATTTTTTGCTGTATACTTTTTGATAATAATATCAATAATTCCTACTGTAATATATCCAATAACAATTTATTTTTTAGGTGAAGAAGTAGGGAATTTAGATCTTGGGGCAATAATAGGCTCCTATTTGGGACTATTATTATTATGTAGCGCAATAGTATCGATTTCTATTTTTTGTTCATCAATGACAAGTAATCAGCTAAATGCGTACATATTTTCTGTTCTATTAAGTCTAATTTCTTTTTATGGATTTGATTTATTTAGTCAATTGATTGAGAATGGTTCTATTTCTTTGATAATTCAAAAAATTGGAATGTTTCATTATTACGAACTTTTAAGTAAAGGTCTTATCAGCTTAAGAGATATTGTTTATTTTATTTCAATTACATATCTGTTTATCTTGTCTAGTGAAAATATAATTAGTAAAAAGTTATAATTATGAATAGAAAAAATACTTTTTATTTCAGTATAGCATTAATATTAATTATTAATATTATTACTAATTACTTTTCATTTAATATCGATCTTACTGAAGATAAGAAATATACTCTCTCAAATGACAGCAAAAACATTCTAAATAACATTAATGATAATCTGAGTATAAAAGTATATTTGGAAGGCGATTTACCTGCAGGGTTTGAATTATTAAGTAATTCAATTAATGATTTCCTTGTTAGTTGTAAGAAAGAAAATAATCTGATTGATATTGAGTTTATAGATCCAAATATTGATGATTTAGAGCAAAAGGAAAATTTATTCAAACAATTACAGGATCAAGGGCTATACCCAACAGATTTAACTATTAAAAAAACTAATGAAACATCAAAGAAAATAATATTTCCAGGTGCCATCATATACTATAAAGACAAAAGAGAATGTATTAATATTTTAGAAAATAACTTTTTAGTTTCTCCTCAAAGTAATATAAATAGTTCTATTGAAAATATTGAATTTCAATTTATTTCTACATTCAATAAAATGTTAAATAATAAGAAAGCAAATATTGCAATCTTAGAAGGTAATGGTGAATTGACTAAAAATGAATTATATGATCTTACTCACAGTGTTAATGGAGATAATAATAATTTAAATTACTATTATAATGTAGAAAGATTTAATCTAAAAGAATTTGAGTATGATAGTATAAAAAATGAACCTATGATATCAAATCAGTTAAACAGACTAAATAGATATGATGTTGCGATAATTGCCTCTCCTACTGTTCCCTTTAACAAATTAGACAAGTTTTTATTAGATCAATATTTAATGAATGGTGGAAAAATTCTTTTAGTCACTGATGGAGTTAATGCTAATTTAGATAGTTTAAATAACAAAGAAGGTTTTTTTATTAGTTCAAAACAAACGTTAAATTTAGATGATCAATTATTTAAATATGGTCTTAGAGTTAATTCAGATCTTATTCAGGATATCAGGTCAACAGAAATACCTATAATTACTGGATACAGTAATAATAGACCTACACAAGAATTTTTTAAATGGCCATATTTTCCATTAATTTCTGGAAATACAAATATAATATCAAAAAATATTGATGCTATCTCCACAAATTTTGTGAGTTCAATTGATACTATAAAAAATAATATTAAGAAAACTATTTTATTATCAAGTTCTGATAAGTCTAGAATTATTCAAACACCAACAAAAATTAGTTTATCAATATTAGAGAATCAATTACCTACTAATACATTTAATAAAAAAAATATTCCAATTGCTGTATTGCTTTCAGGTAGCTTCACTTCAGTTTTTAAAGACAGAATAACTCCAAAGGATAAAAACATTAATTTTAGAGAGTTTAGCGATTCAACTGAAATGATTGTAATATCAGATGGTGATATTATAAGAAATGATATTTCTAGTAAAGGCTTTCCTCTACAATTAGGTTATGATAAATATATTAATTATACATATAATGGAAACAAAAAATTTATTTTAAATGCCGTACAATATTTAAGTGATAATGATGGTTTAATAAACTTAAGATCCAAATCCTTAAAAATTAGATTATTGAATATGGATCTAATAAATAATTATAATAGTTTGATAATGATACTAAATATATTCTTACCTGTCATTTTATTCTTTTTAATAATTCTTACTATTCAATTTAATATAAAACCTAAATATGAGTAAGAAAATTATTATTGCTTTAGTTACTTTCGTAATATCTTTTTCATTTATATTTCTGTTAGTTGATTATAACAAAAACATTAAAAAAGAATACGAAAAGAATTTCTCTATTGAAAATATATCTTCAATAAACAAAGTGTTTTTAAGCGACAGAAAGGGTAACAATATATTTCTAGAAAAAAATAGTAATACTTGGATAATAAATAATCAATTTGAGGTTAGAAAAGATGCTATAGAAACATTATTAAATACTGTTAGATCTATGGAAATTCAAAGACCTGTTTCTAATACCTCCTATAACAATGTGATTAGACAACTTGCAAGTACAGGTGTTAAAGTTGAAATATATCATAATAATAAAATAACCTCATTTACTGTTGGAGGATCTACAAAAGATCATCTTGGAACCTATATGCTAAAGGAAGATGCTGATACCCCATACATTGTTCATATTCCTGGTTTTAATGGGTTTTTATCACCTAGATTTGGAATTCAAGGCTATGAAATTGATCCAACAAGTTGGAGAAATAATAATATTTTTAAAATTCTTTCTGAAGATATAATTGAAATTTCATTATTTGACTATGAAGATATAAATAATTCATTTGTAATCAAAAGCAACCCTCTTGCATTAATTGATAATAAAAATAATTCTTTAAAATATGATCTAAATATGATTACTGAATACTTTAATAATTTTTCAAATATAGAATGTGAGAAATTTAAAGGGTTTAATATAGATTTATCAAATGAAAAGCAACTTTATCAACTAATAATAAAGCATAATGCTAAGATTGAAGTGTTAGATGTTTTTTCTTTTTCAAAGAAAAATAATAATAGTAATCAATCAGAACCCAATGTTGAAAGAATGTATGCTGTTTTAAATAATGGTGAATATATGCTAATTCAGAAATATGTTTTTAACAAAGTGTTTATATCTATTGAAGATTTAGAGGGATGATTATATAAGATATTTTAATGAAAAAATTTATATTTGAAAATATTTAATTAACTAAAAAAATATGAAATTTATTGTAAACAGTTCAACACTTTTAAAGGAGCTTCAAAAGTTAAATGGAGTTATTAGTTCAAGTAATACTCTTCCTATATTAGATAATTTCTTATTTGAAATTCAAGATGGTAATATTCAAATTATTGCATCTGATCTTGAAACAACAATGATTTCAAAGATTACAACTGAATCTTCATCAGATGGACAAATTACAATACCGTCTAAAATTATAATTGATACATTAAAAACATTTTCAAATCAACCTCTTACTTTTTTAGTTGATGAAGAAACAAAGGGAATAGAAATTAGTTCAGAAAATGGTAATTATAAGCTTGCAGGCCAAGATGCTAAAGAATTCCCTAGAGTACCTGAGCTTACAAGTTCTTCAAACTTTAATTTAAATTCTTCTGTACTTTTAAATGCTATCAACAAAACACTTTTTGCTAGTGGAAATGATGAATTAAGACCAGTTATGTCTGGAGTTTTTTGTGAACTTAGTGAGGAGCAAATTACTTTTGTAGCTACTGATGCTCACAAACTTGTAAAACATACTAGATCTAATATAAACTCTAATTCAAGTTCATCATTTATTCTTCCTAAGAAACCACTTTCATTATTAAAAAACAATATTGATTCAGAATCTGACATAAATATAGATTACAATGAAACTAATGTTAAGTTTTCTTTAGAAAATATTACTCTTATCTGTCGTTTAATTGACGGAAAATATCCAAATTATGATGCTGTTATTCCAAAAGATAATCCTAATAAGCTAGTCATTGATAAACAAGAGCTATTAAATTCAATTAAAAGAGTTTCAATCTACGCTAGTAAGACTACACATCAAATTAGATTGAAAGTAGCTGGAAGCCAGCTTCAAATCACTTCTGAAGACCTTGATTTTGCTAATAAAGCAGAAGAGAGATTAACATGTAGTTATGAGGGAGAAGATATTGAAATTGGATTTAACTCTAGATTTGTTATTGATATGCTTAATAATATAGGATCGGATCAAATATGTTTAGAGATGAGTGCTCCCAACAGAGCTGGTATTATATTACCTCTTGATGGTCAAGATGAAAACGAAGATACTCTTATGCTTGTAATGCCTGTAATGCTAAATTAGATTTTTCTAGCAACTAGCTTTCCATTTTCTAATGTAGGTATGATATTAGATTTAAAATCTGGAGTTAAGCAAAATACCGTATCCTTTTCAATATTTAAAGATTTCAACCTTTTTCTATGAGCAGAGTTTGAAAGAAAACTAAAATAATCATGTTTAGCTAGATTATATAAATTTAATGCAGCTAGAGTTGAATCACAGTTAACATTAAATTTTTGAGAGGAAATCAATTTATTAGCAAGACAACCAGAAAAAATAGTATCTTCTAAATTAAATACTCCTTTCCATCCAGAACAAAGAATTAGGACATCCTTTTTTGAGTTTAACAACAAATCTTCAACAGCGTCAATATTAATAAAACATGATGTAATAACTTCATACTCACTAGCTATACTTATAGCTTTAGTTCCATTTGTTGTTGTTAAAACTAGAGTTTTATCTAAAATTTCATTATTCATATATTGAAATGGGGAATTTCCATAATCAAAACCTTCAATTGGCATAGCATTTCTTTCAGCAGCAACAATATAGTCTTTCTTATTAAGATATGTTTTTGCTATTTCTAATGAAGAGACAGGAATAATTTCTTTAATACCGAAATTAAATGCAGTTGAAATAACTGTTGTTGCTCTTAGTAAATCCACAACTACTACAATAGTATTTTCAGAAAGTGGATAATTTTCAAATAAATCAGAAACTAAACAAACATTTATATTTCTGTTTTCTAACATATTCTATAAAAATGGTGTCTCAATAATCCTAGAATTCAAGAATTTATTTCTAACCTTAATAAGTATATCGTTGCCAATTTTAATATGCTTTATATTAATATAAGCCATGCCAATTGCTTTATTTAATGATGGTGACATAGATCCAGATGTGACTATTCCTATTATATTTTTGTTTGAACAATAAACTTCATAGCCATTTCTAGCTATACCTCTATCTAAAACCTCAAAACCAACTAATTTTCTATCAAGACCAGAAGATTTTTGATTAATTAAGAATTCAGAATTAATGAAGTTAGTATTTAATTTAGTAATCCATCCCAAATTTGCTTCTAATGGAGAAGTATTATCATCAATATCGTTTCCATATAGGCAGAAACCTTTTTCTAGTCTTAATGTATTTCTAGCAGCAAGTCCAATGGGTTTTATATCAATTTCTAAAGAAAATAATGAGTTCCATAAATCTAATGCATATTCATTTTTTACATATAATTCAAATCCTAGCTCTCCAGTATATCCTGTTCTAGAAATTATCACATTATCAATTCCCGAAATACTACCGATTATAAAGTTATAATACTCTATTTCATTTAATGTTTCAACAGATAATTGATTTAATAAATCTAAAGATTTAGGACCTTGAACTGCAAGTAAAGAATAAAAATTCGATTGATTATCAATTTTACATCCAAATGAATTATTTGTATTTAACCAAGCAAGATCTTTTTCAATGTTAGATGCATTAACAACAAGTAAATAAGAGTTATAATCAATTTTATAAACTAAAACATCATCAACAATGCCATTATCATCATTAGGTAAGCAAGAATATTGAACTTTTCCATTAATGAGCGTTGAAACATCATTTGATGTAATATATTGTAAGAATTGGTCTGCACCTTTTCCAGAAATAAATATTTCACCCATATGTGATACATCAAAAACTCCAACATTATTTCTTACAGCTAAATGTTCAGCAATTACCCCTTCATATTGTACAGGCATATTAAAGCCTGCATAATCAACCATTTTTGCATTTAGAGCTTTATGTACTTGAGTTAAAGATAAATCTATCATATATGTTTTTTGTCTGTTACAAATTTATTATAAATAATAAATTGAATTAAAAAAAAGACCTCTAATTTAAAGGTCTTTTAATGGTAGCGTGAGGGAGATTTGAACTCCCGACCTCAGGGTTATGAATCCTGCGCTCTAACCAACTGAGCTACCACGCCAAAATGGCGTCAAATATAATACTTTAACTTATTTTATAGAAATGAATTTAAACTTTATGAACGTCCCTCTTCAATTAATATAGATGTATGATGTTTAAGGGTTCTTAAAATTAAGATTATCACAATAAAAAATACTGAAATATTTAGTAATAAAGGAGAAATAAATAAAGTGTTATAAGTAAAAATATTTCTGATAACATCAATAAAAAGAAATCCAACAATAGAAGAAAGAACACTAGAATATTCTCTTCTTAAAACAGAAATAATTGAAAATGTAACATGTCCATTCTTAATGATAAATTTTCTTGGAAAAAATGCAGGGACATTATTAGACCATTGAAGGAAGATTTGCTGAAATTTAGATTTTAGAAATTCTTCTTCAGTAAGCATTATTCTTTCATAGTATAACCAGAAAAGCAAAGACATCAAAATAACAAATTCAATATTGTAGGAATATATTGCAATTCCTAACCATATTAAATAATTTCCTAAATAAAGTGGATGTCTTACTATGGAATATATTCCTAAAGTATTTAAAGTATCGGCAATTTGCTTTTTTGTATTTCTTCCGCTAGTATTCTTTGGAGTTGTACCAATTGTATAAAACCGAATTAAAAATCCTAAGAGAGTTAGAAAACAAGCAAAATAATTAAAAATTAAAACTAAATTATGATCTAATTGAGATAAAGAAGTGAAATAAATAAAAGGAATTGATAATAAAAATAAAATTACAGGAAATTGGCCTCGATATTTAAATAAAAAACTACCTTGTTTAATTAAAGATTGTTCTAATGACATATAAATCTTATCTTTGTATATAATGATTTTACAAACTTATAAAAGATATGTCAGATATAATTAAATACTCTATAGAGATACCAATAAATTCATCTGTTAATGTTTTATACAAAAGATTATCTACTGCTAGTGGTCTAGCTGAATGGTTTGCTGATGATGTAAACTTAAAAAATAATATTTTCACTTTTTTTTGGGATGATAGCGAGCAGTCTGCAAAAATTTTAAAGAAAAAGTCAAATAAGTTTATTCAATACAAATGGTTAGATGATGAAGAAAAAGAATCTTTTTTTGAATTTAAAATTCAAGTTGATGAAATGACTTCTGATGTGTCACTAATTGTCACAGATTTTGCTGAAGACGAAGAAGATAAAGAAGAACAAACAATGTTGTGGGAACAACAAATACTTAATCTTAAGAGAGCTATTGGCTCATAAACTTAGTTGAAAAAGATAAATTTATATTTAATCAAATCTTTTTTAGCTCCTTTTATTATCTCCCTGTTAATTGTCCTTTTTATTCTACTAATGCAATTTCTTTGGAAGTATATAGATGATTTAATTGGCAAAGGATTAGATATAGTGCAAGTTAGTGAGTTAATGATATACTCCATTGCAAGATTTGTTCCTCTAGCATTACCGATTGCTGTTTTAGTATCCAGTGTAATGGTTTTAGGAAAGCTTGGTGAAAATTATGAGCTTGCAGCCTTACAATCATCTGGAATTTCATTAACATCAATAATGAAACCTATTTTCATATTTATACTATTGATAAGTATATCTTCATTTTTATTTTCAAATTATATTATGCCAATTGCTAATTTCAAAGGAGGTAGCTTGTTATATGACATTAAGAAGAAAAAGCCTGCTATTAATATTAAAGAAGGAATATTCTATAATGACATTGATGGTTTTAGTATTAAAATTGGATCTAAAGATGACGATATATTAAATAATATTCTAATATATGATCATAAAGAAAATCTTGGCAATAAAAAAGTTATTTCTGCTAAATCTGGTAAAATGAAAATTACCGATGATGAAAAATATATGGAGCTTTATCTTTATGATGGAAATTCATATATTGAAATAGAGAATAACAAAAAGATATCTATAAATAGAAAAATATCTTTCCAAAAAGATTTAATAAGATTTGATCTTTCAAGCTTTAATATGAAAAATAGTGAAATGTTATATAAAGGACATTATGCTATGTTAAATAATAAACAACTATCCAGCTCTATTGATTCTCTAAATAATAAACTAATTGATAAAGAAAATTTAATAAAAGTTAGAATATCTGAAAATTATAAATACGATACAAATAACAAATCTGATTCTGTTATTTCATTAGATAATTTTAATAATAAAAGAATAAATGAAACAGCAATAAATAAATTACGTATTTTAAAATCTGTTAGTAAATCTAACTCTGATGATCTAAATTATAAAAAGACGATAATTGCAAAACATAAAATTGAATGGCACAGAAAAATTTCCTTAGCATTTGCATGCATAATTATGTTTTTGATAGGTGCTCCTTTAGGATCAATAATTAGAAAAGGAGGTTTCAGTGTTCCTTTGTTAGTATCGATATTATTATTTGTAGTATACTATGTTATTAGTATAACTGGTGAAAAAACAGCAAAGGACTTATCAGTATCTCCATTTGAAGGTATGTGGATATCTAATTTTATTTTTATACCAATTTCTTTAATTTTAATTTCACTTGCCTTACGAAATTCTAGAATCCCAAAATTCAAAGATTTAACTAGCTAAAAGAATTTTATATCCAACTGAAATATATAAGTTTGTACAATAATTTTTTAATATGAAATTTAACACAATTGATGAAGCTATAACAGATATAAAAGCAGGTAAAATTGTAATTGTTATAGATGATGAAAATAGAGAAAATGAGGGTGATTTTATTGCAGCAGCTGAAATGGTTACTCCCGAGATGATAAATTTTATGGCTACACATGGAAGAGGGTTGATTTGTGCCCCATTATTAGAAAGTAGATGTGAAGAATTAGGATTAGATTTAATGATTGGAAGAAATACTGCAGCATTTGAAACTCCATTTACTATCTCAGTAGATTTAATTGGACATGGATGTTCAACTGGTATTTCTGCCTCTGATAGATCTAAAACTATTAAAGCTTTAGTAGATCCAAATATTAATAAGGAAGAACTTGGCAAGCCTGGTCACATTTTTCCTCTTAAAGCTAGAGAAGGTGGTGTGTTAAGAAGAGCCGGTCATACTGAAGCTGCTGTTGATTTAGCTCGATTAGCAGGTTTATCTCCAGCAGGAGTTATTGTTGAAATTCTTAATGAAGATGGTTCGATGGCTAGAACAAAAGAATTACATGAAATAGCTCTAAAATTTGGCTTAAAGTTTATAACTATAAAAGATTTAATTAAGTATAGATTAAAAAACGAAAGTTTAATTACTGAAGAAGTAGATGTAAAATTACCGACTGACTTTGGTGATTTTAAATTAAAAGCTTTTAAACAAATAACAAATAACCAGCTTCATCTTGCTATTTATAAAGGAACTTGGACAAAAGATGAAAACATATTAGTTAGAGTTCATTCATCATGCGTTACTGGCGATATATTTGGCTCGTGTAGATGTGATTGTGGACCTCAATTAAAAGCTGCATTAGAAAAAATTGAATCTGAAGAAAAAGGAATATTAGTTTATATGAATCAAGAAGGTAGAGGAATTGGTTTAGTTAACAAACTAAAAGCTTATAAATTACAAGAAGAAGGAAAAGATACAGTTGAAGCCAATTTAGAACTTGGTTTTAATGCTGACCATAGAGATTATGGCGTAGGAGCACAAATATTAAGAGCAATGGATGTGAGTAAAATTAGGTTATTATCGAATAATCCACAAAAAAGAGTTGGATTATTAGGTTATGGAATAGAAATAATTGATAGTGTTCCAATTGAAATCAAATCTAATCAACATAACAAATTTTATCTTGAAACTAAAAGAGATAAGATGGGTCATTCGTTAAAAAATCTTAATGGATAAAAAATTAATTGTTTTAGGAATTGAATCATCTTGTGATGATACTTCTGCTGCTATTTTAAAAGGCTCTAAAGTATTATCTAATATAATTGCTTCACAAGCTATACATAAAGAATATGGAGGAGTTGTGCCTGAATTAGCATCTAGAGCACATCAACAAAATATTATCCCAGTTGTGGATACTGCAATAAAAACTGCAAAAGTTAAAAAATCAGAAATTGATATTATTGCATACACTAAAGGTCCAGGGCTACTAGGATCTCTTTTAGTAGGAAGCTCATTTGCAAAATCATTCTCTTTTAGCTTAAATAAACCCCTTGTTTCTGTAAATCACATGAAAGCACATGTTTTGGCTCATTTTATTGATGAAAAAGATAAAAAAATTCCTGAATTCCCATTTATTTGCTTAACTGTTTCTGGTGGACATACGCAAATTGTTTTAGTTAATAGCTTTACAGATATGCAGATTATTGGTACAACATTAGATGATGCCGCCGGAGAAGCATTTGATAAATCTGCAAAAGTTCTTGGGTTAGAATACCCTGGGGGACCATTAATTGATAAATATTCAAAATCAGGAAATATTAATGCTTTTACTTTTGGAAAACCTAAAATAAAGGAATTAGACTTTAGTTTTAGTGGTCTTAAAACTTCAATAATGAATAAGATTAATTCTTCTTTAATGTCAAATCCAAAATTTATTGAAGAAAATCTTCATGATTTATGTGCTTCTATACAACACTCCATCATTCAAATTCTTCTTTACAAATTAGAAAAAGCAATTATTAAAACTAAAGTTAATAGAGTAGCAATTGCTGGAGGAGTCTCTGCAAATTCATATTTAAGAAAACAGCTTCAATTACTTGGTCAAAAACTAAATTTTGAGGTACACATTCCAAAATTTGAATATTGTACCGATAACGCTGCGATGATAGCTATGGCAGGTGCAATAAAGTATGAGTATGGAAATAGTAGTTCTAAAGATTATACTGAACAAGCTTCTGCTAGATTAAGCTTTTAAAAATTCAAAAGTTTTATCTAAGGTTATCTGAAAATGCTTTGGATACTTATCCAATGAATAAGGATGCATTATTCCAAAGACATGATTCGCATCTTTAATCTCAAAAATTTCAGTTTTTAAATTCCATTTTTTAAAATCATGAGCATCAATAATTGATACAGTTGGATCATCTGTTCCATGCACAACAAGGTGAGGAATGCTAAGATTTTTACTTGCAATTTTAATATCTATCCGTTTACTATTTTTTATACAGTCTTCATAAAATTGATAATACATCGGCATATTTTGATTTGTTCTTGAATTAAAAACATAAGCAACACCCTTTTCCTTCCAAAGTGATATTTTTGAATTATCCAATCTATTTGTAAAATCGGATGGAGATGCCCAAGAAATAATCTTTTTAATTCTATTATCTTCAGCAGCTTTTAAAATACTAATAGCTCCTCCTCTACTGTGACCTAATAAATTAATCTTGTTAATATTAATTTCATTAGTAAAAGAATCATTATTTATAATCCAGTCAATTACTAAATTTAAATCATCAAGTTCTAAGGAAAAATTATTATTTCCAAAAGATTCAAGATCAATAAAATTACAAGGATCATCAACCGAAGTGCCATTATGGGAGAAATTAAATTTTAAAAAGAAAAAGTTTTCATTAGCAAAAGATTTTGCCATTGTATTAAAAGGCCCCCAATCTTTAAACCCTTTGAATCCGTGAGAGAAAATAATCAGTTGTTTTTTTAAGCTGTTATTATTAAAGGTTACATCTAACAAAATTTCTTTTTTGAGAGACCCTTTTATAATAAAGCTTTTTGTTGTAAGCATTGATTATTTAACAAATATTCTTTTGTCAACTGATCCATCATCGTAAATATAAAAAATTAAAGAATTAACTTTAAAATTTGATGTTCTACCAAGTAAATCTACAACTTTGATGAGTATTTTCTCTGTATTTTGAGGATTAGGGATTAACGATGGAGTTTGAGAAGTTACTTCAAATTTATCAAAACCACCTTCAACCCAATGTCCATCTAAAAAGTCCCAATCAGCAGTTTCAATAATAATCTGCATAGTATTATTTAATGATATATATTGACTTAGATCAAATGACTTTGTATTCCATTGGCCAAGGTTAGGAGAATTAGATGTTATTATATCTAATGTTGATACAAAAACTCCATTTGATATTTTAACCGTAATTGAATCATTAGCAGGTGTACCTCCACCCCAACTTGGAAAATCATTATTAAACCAAATATTATAGTTAAGATAATATTTTTGATTATTTAGTGGAGATGAAAGATCAAAAATTGGAGATGTAAGTATTGTATTAGAATCATCAACATCTCTATCTCCAACAGATGATCCAGACTCTAATCCTGTTACATATGCATAATCATAACAGTCATTTGACATATCATTTTCAGGATTAAAATCATTTCCATTGTAGTCAGTACCCTCAGGATTACCTCTCTGCCAAATTCCGTCATTTGGTGAGGTAACACCACCACTAACTGTCCAGCCAAAATCAAATGTAAAATCATCATAATAACCAGATTGTAAAGTAATTTGATTAATAGAAGTTGAAGATATATATTCATTAGTACAAGAAGTTACATATCCCCATGAACCGGCAATAACATCATAATTTCCTTCGTAAATATTATTAATATTAAAATTCCCATTTAAATCTGTTGTTGCAGTAAAATCAAATGTAGAATTATAAATCAAAACATCAGAATTTGGCACACCATTGCCGTTCATATCAATAACAGTTCCACTAATATTAATTGAAGCAAGAGCTTGTAATTGAGTATTAACAATTGTTGTGTTTCCATTTGTAAATGATGCATTAATTGTATCAGATAAATAGCCTGGAGCTGAAAAAACAATATCATATGATGAAGAATTCGCTATTCCACTCATGTAATTTCCAGCTAAATCAGTTGTAGTTTGAATATTTAAGTTTGGATTTATTATTTCTATTGTAGCATTTGTAATAGGTAATGAGTTAGAAATATCTGTAACATTACCCTCTAAATAACAAGCTTGTAAAAAGTCTCTACTATATACAAGTAAACGCCCTTTAGTAATGCTTCCATAATCAATATCAGAGGAAATTATATTTCCAGATGGTAAAAATGGATATGTTCCCCAACATCCTTGAAATCCATCACCAGAAAGTGGAGATGAATCATAATGTGCAACTTCAATTAAATTGTTGGGATTTGTAATATCATGAACAACTGTACCATCTCTGTAATAGGAAGTAATTATAAAATTTCCGTCAACATGAGTATTATGAGGAATAGAATTAGAGCCTGGGTTAGATTGTATTCTATCAACTTCCTGAATATTATTTAAATCAGAGATATCGTATGAACCAATATATGCATCTGATTGTTCATCAGTAGTAAAAACAAAGTTTCCATCGTCAGATACCCAAGCATTGTGAGTAAAAACACTAGGTGTTGTAACATTACCTAAATTTTGAGGGTTTGTTTTATCAGAAACATCAACTACATAAAGATCTCCTTCATATATACAACCTACATACATAGTATCTCCTCTTGCCATCCCATCATGAACATAAAAATCACTCCATTCACCTAAATAAATTGGATTAATTGGATCAGTAACAACATCAAGAAATATAACTCCGTCAGATGGAGAACCTCCAGCATTGGAGGAAGCACCAAAAATATATGCTACTCCATTTTCGTCCATATAAATATTATGAGCAGCTGTAAATTCAGTACTTGGACCACTTGGACTATTAAAAACTGTTCTATGATAATAAGTATTACCAGTCATGTCAGATAAGTCAACAATTAATAAACCAGCATCTGCTTCAGTAGTAACATACGCATAATTCCCCCATGTTTTGACATCTCTCCAAGTAGAATTTAAATCATTTATAAAAAATTCTTCAGTAGGATTTGAAGGATTTGTAACATTAACTACAGAGAAACCATCATTTAAACCAACTAAAGCGTATTCACTTCCATCAGGAGCAACCCATCCCCATATATCATTTCCCTCAGTATTATAGTTGTCATAAGTACCTAGAAGTGATAAGTTGAAAGAAGATTGAGCAAAAATTGAAAGTGGTAAAAAAAGTAAAAGTAAAATGTATCTTTTCATATTATGTGTTTTTACAAATATATAACTTTATTAAAAAAAAGCTATATAAAGTATTATAATTCTAATGTTGTTTGACCCTTATCATCAGAGTCATCACTTGTTTCAATGTTATTTGTTATAGTTAATGGAATGTCTGAAATATCAATGTTTTCAATCTCTTTTTCTTCTTCAACATACTCAAGAGATTCTAAAAGTTTTAATGTATTAATTTTCTTAGAACTTAATTTATTACCTAATGATTTTGATCCTTTAATTGAAATAAATTCATCAATTATTATGGTGTCTTTTTGTCTCTCTTTACCCTTTTCTTTTTTGTAGACAATTTCTAATTGTGGGCGCCAATCAGTAGAAAATATCTCTAATCTTGATTCTTTATGATCGGTAATAAATTTAAATTTTTGAGTTGAAGATTCAATTAAGAATCTTTTAACAAAGTAGTTCTGTTTCTTTCCATCATAATATATAATAGAAATTGGTTTTTTCTCGATATGCTTCTCTATGAAAAGCATTTCATCTGAGAAATGTGTAGAAATATCAAAACTTTTCAAGTCCAGAGTACCATCATTGTTAATGGTTAATATTTTATCATTAGCAGAAAATTCGCCTAGTAATTCTCCTCTTCCTTCTACATTAAGTCTTCTCACATTTTTGTCATACCAAATTTCTCTAGCTCCTAATGTAGAAATACCTTGTGATCTTAATTCTATCTTTTTAATTCTGTTCTTGCTAAGGATGTTTCCTACTGATGCTTTTCCTTTAATAGTAAGATCAGCAAAATCATAATCAAATTTTAAAATCTTTAATCTTTGTGATTTTCGCAAGTAAATGCTTATTGTTTCTGCCTCACCATTAGGATTCGCTGTAAAGTATAAAATTTTAGATTTCGTATCAGATTTAGTTAAGGAATAGTCTTTGTTTCTTGTGATACTACTTACATTAAAACGTTTCATCATTGAATAGCTTGACTTACCATCAAAATAAATCATGTTATAAATAGTTCTAACATCTTTTTTCTTAAAGACTGCTGCATGAATAATACCTTTACCAACAAAAACTTTTGAATCAACTTTAACGACTTTCATAAAACCATCTTCACGAAATATAATTACATCATCAATATCAGAACAATCGCTTATGTATTCATCTTTTCTCAAAGCAGTACCAATAAATCCTTCTTCTCTATTTATATATAATTTTTTATTAGCAACAACTACCTTAGTTGCATCTATATTTTCAAATATTTTAATTTCAGTTTTTCTTTGTTTATCTGCACCATATTTTTTCTTTAATTGTTTAAAATAATTGATAGCAAATTCAATAATATTATTTAGTGAATATTCAACTTCAGAGATTTTTGCTTCTAAATTTTTAATATCATTTATAGCTTTATTTAAATCAAACTTAGTGATTCTTTTAATTTTTATCTCTGTTAATCTTTCAACATCAGAATCAGTAATTTCTCTAAGTAAATGACTACAAAACGGCTTTAATTCATTGTGAATTGTAGATATTATTTCGTCCCACGATTCAAGCTCTTCAATTGAATGATATATTCTGTTTTCAATGAATACTCTTTCTAGTGAAGAAAAATGCCACTTATCTTGTAATTCTTTAAGGCTAACCTTAAGTTCATCTGTTAATATTTTAACAGTATGATCTGTTGAAATCTGTAATAAGTCAGAGACACCATTAAAAACAGGTTGATTATCATTTATTACACAAGCTAATGGAGAAATTGACATCTCACAATCAGTAAACCTATATAAAGCATCAATTGTTTTATCAGGAGATATTCCCGAAGGAAGAGTGATGGATATTTCGACCTGTTCTGCCGTGTTATCTTCAATCTTCTTAATTTTGATTTTGCCTTTGTCATTTGCTTTAATAATAGAATTAATTAAAGAAGAAGTATTTGATGAATAAGGAAGTTCTGTTATATGTAAGGTCGATTTATCTATAATATTTATTCTTGCCCTTACTCTTACTTTACCACCTCTTTTTCCATCATTATAATTAGTAAAATCAGCCATACCACCAGATGTAAAATCTGGAAATATCCTTGGCTTTATCCCATTAAGAACCTTAATTGAAGCATCAATAAGTTCATTAAAATTATGCGGAAGAATTTTTGTAGATAATCCTACTGCTATACCTTCAACTCCATGCGCTAATAACAATGGAAACTTTACAGGAAGAGTTTCAGGTTCCTTTCCTCTACCATCATATGAGGCATTCCATTTTGTTATTTTTTTGTTAAATGTAACGTCTAAAGCAAATGGAGTTAAACGTACTTCTATGTATCTAGGTGCTGCTGCTCTGTCACCAGTTGCAGTATTACCCCAGTTTCCTTGCATGTCTAACAAAAGATTTTTTTGACCAATTTGAACCATTGCATCACCAATTGAAGCATCTCCATGAGGATGATATTTCATG
>Ga0257126_1000951_pt1 | contig 22023 bp, 17 predicted proteins | sample SI060_120mmetaG_FD_190151 | JGI IMG/M metagenome (GOLD analysis project Ga0257126, IMG submission 190151) | Marine microbial communities from Saanich Inlet, British Columbia, Canada - SI060_120m | ecosystem: Environmental > Aquatic > Marine > Inlet | place: Canada: British Columbia | collected... | reverse complement strand
CGCACAAACCCTCACTCTCTACGCTCGACCGAATGCCGACTTTACCGTCCCTGCAGATGCCTGTGGACCTGTCACGCTATCGCCAAGCGCAGGAACAGACTACGGATCTAACGGAACCATCAATGCATGGAGCTGGAGCGTAACCGACGGCGGTACCTTCTCTCAAACCTCTACCCAACAAAACCCGTCCTTTACTCTTCCGGCATCCACCAATGGATCCGTGACCTACACCGTTCAACAAACCGTAACCGACGACAGAGGTTGTGACGACACCGTAATAGAAACCTTCACCATACTGCCTACTCCAACCGCTAGCTTTACACTGCCCACAGACGTCTGTACCGGTACAAACATCAATACCGTACTAACCGACAGCTCTACACCCAACGACGGAACAACCACTCTGAACTACAGCTGGACCATCACCGACCCCTCAGGAACGGCCGTACATACCAGCAACCTTACTGTACCTAACTATGTACTGGTAAACACCACCAATGCAGCAATCACCTACACCGTTAATCTAACCGTCACTAATACCGACGGATGTACCGCTACACTATCCACTACCATCATCGTGTATCCCGATGCTATCGTGCAGATCAATACCACTGCCATCGCCGGTTGTGCACCTTTAACGGTAACGGCAAGTGACCTCTTTGCAACCACCTACACCACAAACGATACTTATACCTGGACCATTACAGATGCTGCGGGGAACCCTGTGACGACAACACCTGCAACACTTACAGGTGCTACAGGCTTCAACCATACAGTAACTGCTGTAAATACAACGCTCACCGTCACACTAACGGTAACCTCTGCTCACGGGTGTAACAGCGCTACAGCAACAGCGACGATAACCACGTACGATGATCCTGATCCGTCTTGGACACTAACCAGCAACGCCGGATGTAACCCCTTTACACCTACAGTGGCAACCGTCGCTGCTACAAACCCAGCCTTAACACACTCTTGGGACGTCTTTGATGCTACCGGAACGCAAGTAGGCACCACACTAACAGGACTTAATCCTACCCTACCTACTTTAAGCAATACCAGCAACACCACTGACGCTACCTACACCATCAAACACACCGTATCCGACCAAAGCGGATGTAGCGACAGTCAAGACCTAACAGTAACCGTCTACCCTACGCCTTTGGCAGAGTTCACCATGACGACAGCCGGATGTGCGGCTTGGACACCTGTCATTAGCGATATCTCTGTAGGGAAAACAGGACTTCTATACAGCTGGAGCATCACTCCTGTAGGAACTTTTACCTCACAAGCAACGCTCACCGGAGCGAACACCAGCACACCTGCACTTACCTTCTCCGCACTACAATACCCTCAAGCGGACCAAGACTATACGCTAACACTCACGGTGACCTCCAGCGACGGGTGTACAGATACCTCCGCACAAACCCTCACTCTCTACGCTCGACCGAATGCCGACTTTACCGTCCCTGCAGATGCCTGTGGACCTGTCACGCTATCGCCAAGCGCAGGAACAGACTACGGATCTAACGGAACCATCAATGCATGGAGCTGGAGCGTAACCGACGGCGGTACCTTCTCTCAAACCTCTACCCAACAAAACCCGTCCTTTACTCTTCCGGCATCCACCAATGGATCCGTGACCTACACCGTTCAACAAACCGTAACCGACGACAGAGGTTGTGACGACACCGTAATAGAAACCTTCACCATACTGCCTACTCCAACCGCTAGCTTTACACTGCCCACAGACGTCTGTACCGGTACAAACATCAATACCGTACTAACCGACAGCTCTACACCCAACGACGGAACAACCACTCTGAACTACAGCTGGACCATCACCGACCCCTCAGGAACGGCCGTACATACCAGCAACCTTACTGTACCTAACTATGTACTGGTAAACACCACCAATGCAGCAATCACCTACACCGTTAATCTAACCGTCACTAATACCGACGGATGTACCGCTACACTATCCACTACCATCATCGTGTATCCCGATGCTGTAGTCGACCTAGTTACATCGACCCTTTTTGACTGTGCTCCATTTACAATAGATTCTACAGTTGTGAGCGCTGTTCATTATGCCGTGAATAATTCCTATCTGTGGAACGTAAAGAATACTGTAGGAACAGTACTAAGCACCTTTAATGGTAGAAATAATTTAAACCATAATATTTCGGCATCAGAAGACTCGGTATGGGTTGTTCTTCAGGTGACATCGCTGCATGGATGTTTAGACAATAAAGATTCCGTTCTTGTTTACACCCTACCAAACCCGAATCCATACTTTGATCTCGCGGCAGATACTGGATGTACGGCTTTCAATCCTATCATAGATTCAATTGGGCAGTCTACAGGACTTCATGTATGGGAGATATTTGATAGCAGTAACAATCAAATCGGAACTACTTTAGTTGGTAATGCACCTGTTCTCCCAACACTCTTAAACAATAATACAAGTGGACTTTCAACCTATACGATAACTCATACCGTATTCGCCACAGATTCGAGCTCTTGTGATAGCTCGTATACTCAAAATGTATATGTTCATCCGCTGTCGATACCGACCATCAATAGCATTGGTGTTTTCTGTGGATTTGATACCATTCCATTGAGTGCAACATCTACGAACAATGCGAATGTTTCACAGTGGACGTGGACGATAGGTTCAGATACATTGTTGGGACAGAATATAAACTACTATAATCCTACTCCTGGCACTTATGGAATCAGTCTTACTACCACCACATTAGCAGGGTGTGACACGACTATTTATGACTCCCTTACTATACATAGTTATCCTGTTGCTGATATTTCAATATCAGATTGTGGAGTAGATACTGTATGTCTTAATCAATCCTTCAACTTCTTTGACGCAAGTTCAACGAGTACGTTTGGAGGAAATATCACATCTTTCGCATGGGATTTCGATGACAATGGAAGTATTGACTACACCACACAGAATGGCAGCCATAGCTACTCTTCTACTGGTTTAAAATCTCTTCGTTTAACAGTTACCACTCAGTATGGATGTATAGATGATACTCTCATTAATATTTATGTAAATGCTCCACCGGTTAATTCATTTGAGATCATTGATAGTGCACTTTGTGGCCCAACAACATTTAATATTTCAGAAAGTGACACAGGCATCGTAGATAGCTCGTATTATGAGTTATTTACCTTCAACGGTTCTACCAAAATCTTAATACAAAGTTGGAATTCGTTACCAAATCCGCTACCTACTCTACAGCCCAATTATATTGCTGACACCGTATATTATTTGAGTCGTGAAATCTTCAATTGTTGTGGAAGTGATTACATCGAAGACAGTATAATAATTCGGACCCCTCCTGTTGCAGATTTTGTAATTCTCCCCGACACAGGCTGTACACCCCTGAATACTATAATTCAGATAGACGGGCTCATTAAGGGTCAAGCAGATTCGGCATATTTTGACTTCGGAGACGGTAGTAATACATCTATGCTCCCAACAAAAATTCAACAGGGCTCGAGTTTCGTTTATCAATGGGGACAGCTAAATCATGTATTTACCTATGGAGGTACCCTTGATACGACTTATTACGTAACACTTACTGTTTTCAATGATTGTGGTGATAGTAGTTTGACCTTACCAGTTTACGTAGAGCCAAACACGGTTCAAGCAGCTTTTGGCATGGATAAATCAAGCGGTTGCTCACCACTAACAGTCAATTTTACTAACTACAGCTACAATACTACCAACACTGCGTGGTGTTTTGATTGGGATGTTGCCACCAACACCTGTAATGGAGGTGGTAGCGTAAATCAAAATCCGACTTGGACATTCACTCAACCAGGTACATACACCGTTGCATTACTGGTAGATAATGGCTGTGGATATGATACAGCATTTCAAAATGTGACGGTATTCCCTTCACCGATAGCTGTAATTTCCAGCAATAACAATGTCTGTGCTAACGATTCGGTAAACTTCATTAGTAATTCAACAACATCCGCAGGATTCATAGCCGGTCATTTATGGGAATTCGGAAATGGTGATACTTCTATCCTGCAGAATGTTGATTACTTATACGATACCTCAGGAGTATATACAGTTACATTAACTGTTACATCGTCTACAGGGTGTAGCGACAGTACCAGCGCCATAATTAACATTAGACCTACACCTGAGGTGAACTTCACTACCCAAAACGTCTGTCTAAATGATACTACGTTCTTCGAAAACCTTACAACACTTTCGAATGGTCAGATAATTGGAAACGCATGGAATTTTGGAGACGGCAATAGCAGTAATGCTTTCGAGCCTTATCATATCTATAACGCACCGGGTACATACCAAGTGACATTAACGCACACCTCTGATTACGGCTGTATCGATTCTAGTCAACAGATAGCTATCGTACACGATCTTCCTCAATTATCCTTTACTCCTTCTTTGATTAATGGTGATAGTTGTTCGGTTCCGCAGACCTACTTGTTTACCAATAATTCAACAAATGCTATTCAATACAATTGGGACTTTGATTACGCAAACAATCCAGGAGTGAATACTTCAACATTAACAAACCCCAACTTTAATTATACATCACCAGGCATTTATACCGTCGCACTTTTTGCGGAAACTGCCTTTGGGTGTATTGATTCATTGTTCACCAATATTTTAGTTCGAGATGGCGTGAACGCTAGACATGTTATTAATCCTACTGAAGGATGTGAACCACTAGACGTAACATTTGCGGATACCTCCATTTACACTTCATCACTAGATACCATAGTCTCTGTTGAGTGGTTCTTTGGTAATGGGAATTCACTTATTCAGACCACTGCGCCGTTCGTTTATAATTATCGGTACGATAATTACGGAACTTATGTGGTATATAATGTAGTTACTATGGCAAGTGGCTGTCTCGATACTTCTGCCCAGACTACTATCAATGTATATCCAACTCCTGATGCAGATTTCACAATTTCACAAGTGAACATTGATACTAGGACCTTTGTAAACCTAACTTCTTTTGTAGACTCTAGTATCACCTATTATTGGACGTTCTCCGATGGTCAGACCAGCACGGATATTAGCCCAACTATAAGGTTTGAACCATCTACTTCGGGTCTAGACAGTATCAAAGCATGCCTTTATGTAGTAAACAGTTTTGGATGTGCTGATAGTATATGTAAAAGCTTCTGGGTATGGCCAACAAATCTAATTGTCCCTAACGCCTTTGCTCCTGATTTAAATTATATCGGGGAGGACGCTCTATTCCTACCAAAAGGTCATAGCCTGAAAGAATATGAGATCTGGATATACGATCAATGGGGAAGCCTAGTATGGTATTCTAATGAAATTGACCCTGATATTAAGTCCCCAGCTGAAGGTTGGGATGGGAAACACATGGATAGCGGCGAACCTTTACCTATGGGCGTCTATGCTTGGAGAATTCGCGCCCTTTTTGACAACAATGAATTCTGGACTGGACAAGACAATACCCACGGCTTCCAAAAAGCATACGGTACATTAACTTTGATCAGATAAGTATGAGAAAATTAATCACCATAGCTTCCATAATACTGAGCCATGCACTTTCAGGACAAGACGCTACATTCACACTTATCGACAATAATCCAGTATCTTTAAATCCTGCATTCTGTATTCCAGCTGGGAACCAATTTCAAGCTATGACTTTATTCCGTCAGCAATGGTGGAACTTACCTGGTCCGAATAGTTTATCAGCCGCATATCAGATGAATAACGGCACTTTTATGATTCCTATTCTCGCCGACAGATACAGTGCAACAGGACTTAGTATTCAAGCTTTTGACAACTCGAGTGGTGAAGGTGATTTTTCATACTCTGGCGTAACTACTACAATTGGACAGAAATTTATCATACCCCTTAGAAGCCGGGCCATATTCTCAGGACAAATGGGTGTCGGATTTACATTTAGGAATTTCTCTTTGGATTGGAGCAAGCTGACCTTTTCATCACAATTAGATCCATTCTTTGGTTACATTAGCAGTATCCCTTTAGTCAACCCCAGAGTCAACAGCTCGCCTGACTTTTTTACCATTACACCAAATGCTGGAGTCAATTTTGAATACCTAGCGCCAAGAAGAAACGATAAGTTCACTTTTGGTGCAGGATGCTTCAATTTGACAGGGCTAGGAGCAAATAGCTTTTTTGATAGTGGTAACAACGCAGGTATACCCCGTCGATTCACCGGAAACTTTAGTTACCTGCATTTCACCAATGGTTCTAGAGGTCTAGCAGAAGACCTAAGAAGCAGTTATTTGATACTACGACATAATTTTGAGTATCAAGCAAGCCTTATGAATAATGAAACTAGGGTAGGAACTAATATTGCAGGTGCCTTGACTGTATACAGTGGCTATCGTCGAAGATTATTCATTCCATTGGACTTACGTCAAGATGCCATATTGTTTAGTCTTCAGATAAATGCTCCTAGATACATGCTTTCGATTGGTTACGATTACACTATATCAGGATTGAACATACAACGAACTCGAGGAACTACTGAGCTCGGATTAATCTTCCCATTAGGAACACGAGGTAATCTTAGAGGAAGAGCCAAGAGAGCATCGGAGCCATGTTATGTAGACTACCTGTTGACCCACTCAGAATGGAAAGCGGTAGAACGCTTTAATAATAAATCAACCGATTGGGGAAGAGAGTACGCACCGGTAATTTTCATTCGTTAGGTAACGTAAATTGATAGTAAATATGATTGCTTTACTTTCTGTTACCAATACCTCAACTCTCCATTTAATAGATCAATCTCTATAGATTCGCCCAATTTAGAGATAGCATTAAGACCAAAGAGGTTTATACCAAGTCCCTCGCAGGTTTCACAAATTGACGCCTCTACATTATAAATGATTTTATTACCGATTTTTATCTCACGAAGATTTACTCGCGCTTTTAGATTCACATCACCTGAAGCATTGATATAGCTCATACCATCTAAAACATCTGATTCATCTAAGTCGCCATTTTCAATGGAAGCCAAAAGAAATGTCGGTGATATACTTATTTCACCGGCACCTGTATCAAAAATCATATTATCCACCGGTACGCCATTAATAACCGCATCTACTTTATAAACGCCATTTTCAAGACGTAAAGGAATCATATTAATACTGGACCTTACGGCAGATTGGCAATTAATACACTCGCCTTCTTTCCATACTCCTTCCATTTTTCCACCACTGTAGAAAAATAAAGTCCCCACTCCTTCTTCATTGAAGTTGAATATATTCCCACGATAAACATCCCCCGTATTATATTCAATCTGACCATCACCTGAAATCTGCCAGTCATTTATGGTCCCCGAGATTATATAGCCATCATTTGAGCCAAATATGCTATTAGGAACTGTCCATTTAGCATCACCAACTGGATCGCCGTCTTCCCAAAAACACTCTATTTTTTGACCTGAGTAAAATTCCAACACGCCTTTACCATTGGGCTCACCAAGACTTAATTCGCCTATGTAAGTCATGGCCCCTTGATAAATGAGAATGTCCTTTATCAGAACTTCATCGAAAGGACCTTCATCAATACTTTCTGGATAGGTTAAGACGCCTTTACCTGATATAGTACCGTTCTTGAATTCACCTTTGTAAATAATACCCGAAGCATCTTTCCATATTCCTGTACCATTGTTGCAATCGCCGGATAAACATTGCGCATTAACCACCGGCCCAAATAAAAAAAGGGCGATGAACATTTTAAACTGGTTTTTCACATCCATTCGATTTTGTTGATGCAATTTACTTATTCATTTTTAGAACGGTATTCTCTTATAAATCTATCTTAAAACAACGTCGGCGTTTCAATTTGTCCATCCGTTTCCCTAACTAATCACCTAAGCCCCAATTATACCGTGGAAACGATTTTTTCATCGAACAAAAATTTATTGCTAGATTGAACTAACTAAAACATCTACCATGAACTATTATTTTAAAGTACTCCGCCAGTATGTTGATTTCAAAGGCCGCGCCCGCCGCGCTGAATACTGGAATTTCGCATTATTCAGTACGCTCATTTCCATTGTATTAACCCTCATTGACATGTACGGTCTAGGCACAAATCCTATGGCTGGTGAATCAGGCATTCTAAGTAATCTCTACAGCCTCGCAGTATTCCTCCCATCACTCGGCGTGTTGGTACGTCGCTTGCACGATGTGGGCAAAAGCGGATGGTTCTTCCTTATCGTACTCATCCCATTGATTGGTGCGATCTGGTTGCTCGTTCTATTATTTAAAGACAGCGAACAAGGTGAAAACAAATGGGGTCCAAACCCCAAAGAAGACAGCTGGTCTACATTCGAATAATTCATAAAAAAAGCCCTCCAAACGGAGGGCTTTTTTCTTACCGGCAGTTTCCTACCAATTACTTCAACAACTCCTTTATCCCGCCGAGAGAGCTCAATACTCCCGTGGCTTCATAAGGAAGGAAAACGGTCTTATTATCTGTACCCTGCCCTAGCGATTCTAGGGTCTTAAGGTATTCTTTCGCTATAAGATACTGGATAGGATCTTTCGAGTCTCCACCTACAGCAACTTTGATCAGCTCTATAGCTTCCGCTTCAGCCTTCGCTGTTTTAATGCGCGCATCAGCAGCACCTTCAGCCTCTAAAATGGCAGACTGGCGCTCACCCTCTGCACGTGCGATATCGCTCTCGCGCTGCCCTTCGGCATTCAAAATGGCGGCACGCTTCAAACCTTCGGCCTCCAAAACAGCAGCCCGACGGTCGCGCTCTGCACGCATTTGTTTCTCCATGGCCGCCTGAATATCAGCGGGCGGATTGATGTCCTGTAATTCAACACGATTCACCTTCACACCCCACTTGTTCGTCGCATCATCCAGAATAGAGCGAAGCTTCGTGTTGATGGTATCTCTTGACGACAAACTTTCGTCCAATTCCAATTCACCAATCACATTACGCAACGTGGTCTGCGTTAATTTTTCAATAGCATCCGGCAAATTTGAAATCTCATAAACCGCTTTCACAGGATCCATTACCTGGAAATAAAGCACCGCATTGATCTGAACGACCACATTATCCTTGGTAATCACGTTTTGTTTGGGGAAATCATAAACCGTCTCACGAAGGTCGATACGGTTCAGTTCTTTAAAATTCACCAATTTTCGTCCCTCAACGCTTTCAATAACATAACGCCACATGATAGAACGCGGGCGGTCCACAAACGGCCATATGATATTGATTCCACTGCTTAAGGTTCTACTGTACTTTCCCAGTCGCTCAATGATAACGACTTCTGACTGCTGAACAATCTTCAGCCCCGCAGCACCAAAGATGACGACCAACAGCGCTAAGGTTGAAAATATGACTACAAATCCACTCATTATTTATGTTGTTTAGGTATTAAAATTCTACTTCTTTACAGCCTCTACCTGCAAAACGATACTCTCGCGAGCAACCACGCGTACTACAGTGCCCACGGGCAGATCCTCCACACATTCAACTTTCCAGTCGTCTCCACCGACAAGGACGCGTCCCGCACCCGTTGCATTCTGTATGGCTTCCGTAACCCGGCCTTTTTGCCCGACGATCGAATCTGCATTCGTTGTTACTTTATCTTTTAAAAAGCGATCCACCACAGGCTTAATGGTGAAGAAGGCAATGATGGAACCCAATGCGAAAAGGGCAATGAGCCATTCCGTGTCCAATTCAAAATACGCTCCTACACTACTGAAAACAAGTCCCACACCCAACGCTCCCGCAAGGAATCCTAGTGTAAAAACTTCAACAATCAAAGAGAAAATGGCCAGCGCCAATAAAATATGCCAAAGTCCTACAGACTCCATACGCAACGGTTTTTAGTGATGAGGGAAGTTAAAAAAGAATCGCTAATTGCCTTTGCTCTTTTCAGTAAATTCGATGATTTAAATCCCGTTCTATGCGACACCTCACTTTGCTCGTACTTTTTATTGGTACCCTTCACGCCCAACAACGCGTGCTTTTCATCGGTAACAGTTATACGGCAGCGAACAACCTTCCGACCATGGTTGCTACCATTGCCTCTTCTGCAAACCAGAGTTTAGTCTGTTCACAGCAAACCCTTGGCGGTGCCACTTTTTACCAGCATTCACAGAGCAATGCTACATATGCGAAACTGGCAAGTCAAAATTGGGATTATGTCGTCCTCCAAGCCCAAAGTCAGGAACCCAGCTTTCCCTACAGTCAATTCTCATGGCAAACCCTTCCTTACGCTATTGAGCTCGTGGACTCGATCCGCAGCCTCGCTCCTTGCGCACAACCTGTGTTCTTCCGGACTTGGGGCCGCGAAAATGGTGATCAAGCGAATTGTGCCGTATTTCCTCCACTCTGCACCTATGAGGGCATGGACTCCATGCTTCACCGCCATTACAGTCTCATGGCGGACACCACAGATGCCTACCTCAGCCCTGTAGGTACTGTCTGGAAGCACATTCGCGATACAGATTCCACTATTAACCTCTACACCTCTGACGGCAGCCACCCCTCCCTTGCCGGTACTTATGCAGCCGCATGTACGTTCTTCACCATGATTACTCGGATGGATCCCAATACCATCACTGACGACCAGAACCTCAACCCTACTGTTGCCGCGGCCATTCGCCAGGCCGCAAAAGACGTGGTATTCGATTCCCTGAGCACCTGGAACGTTGGCCTCTACGATACGCAAGCCGGTTTTACTGCTTCGATGTCCAACGACACGCTCACGTATACCGATACGAGCCTATTTGCCGATTCTGTGTACTACGACTTTGGCGATGGAAATTTCAGTGCTACGCCAAACGGCATACACGCCTATGGTCAAGACGACTTTTTCACGGTTACACAATACGCCTTTCGCTGTGGTAAGGTAGATACTACTTCCATGCTCATTCAGTCGATTGTCATTTTCTCCGTGGATGAAGTTGCACAACCGAAAATTGACTTAAAGGAATTGGACCAATTCTGGCCTGCCAACCTTCATTCCCTCACACTATATTCCCTCAGTGGAAAAACACTTTGGAGTGCCCAGCAAACAAAAATTCCAGAGCTGCCTCCCTCGAGTGGTGCCATGCTTATCCTCGAAGCCACATGGACCAACGGCCTTAAAACACGCCAGCGCTATTACCACCACGGACATTAGAAGAACATTGCGAAAAGAGATACCATACTATTCATGTAACTTACAACCATGAAAAAACTACTACTTACCGCTCTATTAGTATTTGCCGGCACAGCGGGCTTTGCGCAAAAAATGAAAGTCCAGGTGGACAAAGAATCGGGTACAATTACCGTGAATGAGGTGCCACAAGCCATTCTTATTAAAGAAAATGCACCGGGCCAATTGGGGATCAACAAGAACTTTACCATCACGAACCTCGATGGAAAAGAACTCCTTTACTTCGTTTTTACTCAAGAACCTGAAACGAACAGCCGAGGTTACAAAACAGGAAAAACGCTGACGTATTACACCCTTAACTTTATCGAAAGTCGTGGTCAAGGAAGACGACCGGGCACAATGACGGCTTTAGGCGCCGCAAAAATTGCCATGAAGAACGGTCTTATTGTGGATGGTGAAATAGATCCCGACGCGCAAAAGAAATTCTTACTGAAATATTAAAAATTAAGAGTCTACTACTAAAAAAGCCACCCCGCAAGAGGTGGCTTTTCTCATTTACTGAGCTACTGTTTTTCTTTTAGAGCAAGTCGAATCTATCAGCCATCATCACTTTGTTCCATGCCGCAACAAAGTCTTGAACCAATTTCTCCTCTGCATCCGCTGAGGCATAAACCTCAGCTATCGCGCGTAATTCAGAATTCGAACCGAAGATTAAATCCACGCGGGTAGCAGACCATTTAGCCTCGCCCGTTTGACGATCTGTTGCAACGAAATTATCCTTGTATTCCGTGGTTGCCGTCCATTTGTTGTCCATGTCCAGTAGGTTCACAAAGAAATCGTTGCTCAAGGCACCTTTTTGGTCGGTAAATACACCGTGACCACGACCGTCGTAGTTTGCGCCAATAGCACGCATTCCTCCGACGAGGACAGTCATTTCGGGTGCGTTGAGCCCTAATAATTGGGCCTTATCAACTAGCAATTCCTCTGCACTCAAGAAGTAGTTGGTCTTCTCATAATTACGGAAGCCGTCCGCCATCGGCTCCAACAGCGCTACAGAAGCAACATCCGTCATTTCTTGAGTCGCATCTGTACGTCCAGGTGTAAATGGAACGGTCACAGAATGACCCGCGGCCGCAGCTGCACGCTCCACACCTAGGTTTCCACCTAAAACGATAAGGTCTGCAATAGCCACTTTCTTTTTGCGCTTGTCGAAATCTTGCTTAATACCTGCATACACCGCTAAAACTTTGGCCAATTCTTCAGGATGATTCACTTCCCAATCTTTCATAGGTGCCAAACGAATACGCGCGCCGTTTGCTCCGCCCCTGCGGTCCGATTCACGATACGTTGACGCAGAAGCCCAAGCCGTACGCACCAATTCTTGCGTAGTCAATCCCGAACCGTCAATCGCCGATTTTAATCTCGAAATATCTTCAGCATCTACCATTTCATAATCTGCAGCCGGTATGGGGTCTTGCCAAATGTATTCCTCCTTAGGTGTTTCAGGCCCCAGATACGTGGTGCTTGGCCCCATATCGCGGTGTGTGAGTTTAAACCATGCACGAGCAAAGGCTTTATCAAACTCCGCAGGGTTCTCATAGAATCGTTTCGAAATTTTTAAATATTCAGGATCGCGTACCATAGATAAATCTGTGGTCAACATACGCGGACGGTGCTTTGCGTCGGCATCAAATGCATCCGGTACTACCTTAGGTCCGTTCTTAGCAACCCACTGATGTGCACCTGCAGGACTTTTCTCGAGTTCCCATTCAAATTCAAACAAAGCCGCCAAATATTCATGGCTCCATTCCGTTGGCTTACTGGTCCATATAACCTCTAAACCTGAGGTGATGGCATCCGCACCTGCACCTGTTCCGTGATCGCTCGTCCAGCCAAAACCTTGCTCTTCAATACCGGCACGCTCTGGCTCTGGTCCTTGATGTGAGCCTGCAGCGGCACCGTGCGTTTTACCCAAGGTATGACCGCCTGCAATGAGCGCAACCGTCTCCTCGTCGTTCATTCCCATACGACCGAAAGTCTCACGAATATCATGCGCGGCAGCTATTGGATCTGGCACGCCATTAGGTCCCTCTGGGTTAACATAGATCAGTCCCATTTGCACTGCGGCTAATGGCTTCTCTAACTGGCGGTCGCCAGAATAACGGTTACTCTCTAACCACTTTGATTCAGAACCCCAGTACACATCGCTTTCTGGCTCCCATACATCAGCTCGGCCACCCGCAAAACCAGCCGTTTCAAAGCCCATATCCTCTAGTGCAACATTTCCCGCGAGAACCATAAGGTCCGCCCAGGAAATAGAAGCTCCATACTTTTGCTTCACCGGCCAAAGTAATCTTCTCGCTTTATCGAGGTTGGCATTATCAGGCCAACTATTGATGGGTGCAAAACGTTGCTGACCCGTGCGGCTTCCGCCACGACCGTCACCCGTTCTGTAGGTTCCTGCGCTGTGCCAGGCCATACGAATGAATAATCCACCGTAATGCCCCCAATCGGCAGGCCACCAATCTTGACTTTCCGTCAATGTTTTTCTGATATCCTCTTTTAATGCATAATAATCTAATGCTTCAAAAGCCTCGCGGTAATCAAAGGACTCCCCTAAAGGATTACTTAGCGAAGAATTTTGACGTAAAACGGATAAATCCAACTGGTTCGGTAACAATGAGGGGGCGATGGTTTTAGCCGCGTGTGGATTTTTCATTCCTGACGCGTGTGCTTCCTCCATACTCATACCTCCTTCGTGAACAGGACATTTGGTCATGTCCATAGCTTCTTGCGCAGTTCCTGTAAGTCCAACAGAAAGGGCCGCAAGCAGTCCTAATTTCTTTAACATGATTCAGTGATTTAGTGATTACGACACTAAACTAATTTTAACCTAATACAATAGCAATCGACTTTACTTATGCCGTCATAGAGCCGAACCTTCTGCCTCAAAATGGAGTTATAGTAAAAAGCCCAATTATGAACGCCTTATTTCTCACCATCGCCATGCTCACCTCATCGATTGCTTTGTTCGACTTTACTCCTCAAGGAAATTTAGACCGCTGGGCGGTGATCAACGACGGAGTAATGGGCGGGCTTTCTAAAGGCAGTTTGGAAATTACTCCTGGGGGGCACGGGAAATTCTCCGGTTCGGTTTCTCTTGAGAATTATGGGGGATTCACATCCATCCGTTGCGCTGTCGCAGATATTGTGGTAACTGAAAACAGTACGGTTCAACTTCGCGTTAAAGGCGACGGGAAGAACTACCAATTCCGCGTAAAACATAAAGCTCGTGATTACCAAAGCTACATCACCACGTTCTCTACAACGGGCGAGTGGGAAACTATAGAAATGCCATTGAGTGAGCTCTACCCCTCATGGCGCGGTCAAAAACTTGATATGCCAAATTTTGATAAGTCCAGCATCAACGAATTCACCTTTCTCATCGCGAATAAGCGCAACGAAACTTTTGAATTGTTGATTGATGAAGTAGTGTTGGTACCGTAACGATTAGTTGATTCCCCCAAACCCTATTCCTACGCCTAAACGAAGCTGAATTCCCGGCTCTTCCCAGCTGCGTACGTTTACGTAGCCTGCACCAACGACAAAATCTAATGTTACTGTATCAAAGAGCAATACACTCTGATAAGCGTTTAAAGTAAGCATGTATTTGGGATCCACATCTAGAATGGTCTCCGCCATCAGCTCTATAGACCTTGACTGCTCATAAAAAAAGAAATTTACAGGTACAAAATCTAACCTGACTCCACCGGCAAGGTAAGCGCCGGATTGAGAAAATTCACCCAACGAATCGCCGCGTGACAATCCTAATGCACCTTTCCACTTAAAAGCGGGTATACTTGACAATCGCTCAACGGTTAAATGTGGGGCGATCCCTAGGTAAGACTCGTAGTCGTAGGAGTCATCTGTGATTTCTTGAAAAATGACTAATGGAGCCTGTATACCAAAACGCCAATCTTCTAGACCTAGATACAGGCCATTACTTATGCTCAAATCATTGACTTGTGAATCTGCACCAGTGGAAGCACCGTCTTTTCTAACAACAGTTTGGGCTTGAGCAGCAATGCCAATGGTAAATAAAAGAACTAGTACATTAAGCTTCATACGGGCGCAATTTTAAAAGCCGCAATCCTCCGGCCAGGTTGGGTCGCCAAAGATATCAGTATGAAGGATAACTTTCTGTGTGGTTGTCATTTTTCCCATGGCTCCACGAAACATACCTTTAGAATTAAATGTCCAAACGGCATTACCCTGGGCATCCAGCGCAATTAACCCGCCATTACCGGCCTCAGAGTTGAGCACGCCAAAGATCACTTCACGCGTACTCTCCTCCAAAGTCAACCCCTGGTATTGCATGCGTGCATTTACTTGGAAAGCCACGTTGTTTCGGATGTAGTACTCCCCGTGACCAGTACAGCTGACCGCCGCACCATTATTATCTGCATACGTTCCCGCACCTATGATGGGTACATCGCCCACGCGACCGTATTTCTTACCCATCATGCCACCCGTAGAAGTACCGGCGTATAAGTTGCCTTGTACATCCAATACCACAACCCCGACGGTGCCGTTCTTCTTCATTTGTTTCCAGCGCTCGTACTGTTCTTTGCGCTTGGGTGTTAAAAAGTATTCGTTATCCACAAACTCGTGATCCTGAGTCTTGGCAAACTCCTCTGCCCCATCGCCAATGAGTAAAACATGTGACGTCTCCTCCATCACGGCCCGCGCCAACTTCACCGGGTTCTTGATATGCTTTAACCCCGCCACAGCTCCCGCCATTTTGGTGGAGCCGTCCATGACAGAAGCATCTAATTCTACTTCGCCCTGATCATTAAAGACGGCACCTTTACCTGCATTAAAATGAGGATCGTTCTCGAGCATGGTGAGGCACTCCACGACGACGTCCATCCCATTGGCGTTATTGGCGAGCCTGCCATATCCTACCTTCAGCACAGCCTGCAGTGCAGAATCATACTCCGCGATTTGCTCATCGGTATAATACTCACGCTCTATACCGCCCGCACCGCCATGAATAACAATCGCAGGGCCGTCAAATTTGAACTGCTGGTGGTTTTGACCAAAGGCGAAAAACGGTAAGGCAAGCAAAATTGTTAGAAAGCGCATGATTATGTAAGTATACGTTCGTTGTAAAATTATAGCGATTTACTCTCCGTGAAAGAGCTTGTGCTTTTTAATGGGCAGTCCTTGTCGAATGCGCCAAGCATGGTAAGCGCTGGGGGTATCGGGAGTCCATTGGGGTAGGAAGAAGGCAATACCGAATCGGTCCAATTGGCTCACATTAGCGAGAATCAACATCATATAAAGCGTCCACTGCGGCGCTCCGGTCCACCACAAATGAGTAAACCCAAGCAAAATACCAATGCCGAGCAATTTCCCTGAATAGGCATGGGCCGCGAGCTCCTTGCCAAACTTCAAGAACGACACCACGTAGGTCAAGACTTCCATGAGCAAGGCAATTCTGATCCACCACAGATGCGGTCTAAATATCTCCGGACGCCAGAGCCAAATCGCAGTACCTACACCGAGCCAAAAAATAAGATCCGCAATGCTGTCTGCCCGGCGCATCAATGGTGTGGCGACGCCGAGTTGTCTGGCAATAATGCCGTCAAGAATATCCCCAATAAGCGCGAACCAGATGATCGCAACCACTACCGGACCCACCCACGATTCCGGTAACATTGCGAGATATATAACCAATGGTGCAAAGAGAACCCGACTGAAGATGAGTCCCCAAGGAAGAATGTATTTCATACACGAGAAAGATAAGTCTATTTCATGATGCGGTGCATCGTAGACTTTGAAACACCGAAATAACTAGCTATCTCTGTTTGAGTGCAGTACAGTTCTATACCAGGAAAACGCGCCTTTGTTTCCTCCCAGTATGCTCTCTTATCCTTATGCTTCATCTTAATCAGCCGTAACTTTCGCATTTGCAGAAAATGTGCATTGACTCGATATAAAATGGCCCTGAATTCAGGGTGCTCATAAACAAATGTCCGCCATTGGGCTGCATCGAGTCGATAGACGGTTGCGTGCGTATACATTTTAGCGGAACTCGCCGTCAACTCACCCCATAATAAATTCTTTTCGTCACAAACAAAAAGTCCAGGTTCAATCATGCCGTTGAGCATGGTCGTGCCATCTTCTAAATCCATTTTATCAAAGCCATAACCGGCTTGTATAAACCATACATAGCCCGCACTTTGACCCGATCCCCATAAATTTTCACCAGGAGAGAAATGAAATGGTCCTTCGAATGCTGCACCGAATTCAATAAAGTCGGAGAAATTCTCTGGCAAGCCTGTCATTTCTGCCAATCTGAGTGCGATCACTTGTTCTTTTGTCCTAGGCATCTTCCATCGCTTCATTAAGATACGTTTTTAAGGACGAGTTTGATATCCCTAAAAAGTTGGCCAATTCTTTTCTTGGCAGTGCCGCAGCTACCTTTCTATTGGATTTAATCCAGTTGACCGAATATTCATGCCGATCCAATCCATGATTATTTATATAATGTTGATATTGGTAACTGCACAAAAGTGAACGCTGAAGCTTAAAGGCTACCATCAATTTCTTGAGTGGATCTTTATCTGGAACGTTGGTATCAATGGAATACATTTCCGTATCCTCTAAAATATGCCACTTCGTTTCCATTTGATTCAGTTCTTCATGAATCTCTAGGTTAAATAGTAGGTCGCCTGCTGTATAAAAATGGGACCAATTCACTAAATCATTCATACGATGACTTACTCCAACGACTCCTTTTTTTACAATCGTAATGTGATTATCTAATTCCTGCATATTCGAACGGATCGTAGCCTTTGACAAAGAAAATTCTTCGAATACCAATTGCCCAAAGGTGTTTGTCAACAAAAATAGGTCGTCCGGATGGAGTAATTTTTTGAGGATTGCAAGGAGCTCAGTGTTAAGCAGAGGCTGTTTAGTCAAAATGAAACATCATATAGTATGAATATAGTAAATCTGCGGACAGGACATCAATACATTTTTAAAATACTATAAGAATACATCTTAAAGATGATTTCGCGTGTATTATGTTATTGCACTTTGGACAAAATGAAACGATAAGGCGTTTTTACTTTATGATATTGCAAACACAATTAATAAATTATTCAATTATGAAGAAAATTCTACTCTCACTGTGCGTCATTTTTGGCTTACAGACAAATGCTCAAACCTGTACTCCTGACACTGCAAATCCATCATTGGCATCGATAGGCTATCCTTCTTTAGAATGGTCAGGAATGTGGGTTAACGGCGAAACGCCTTCATTTGCGTGTGACAGCACACAGCCCATGATGAATCTCGAAGCCGTAGTAGGTCAACCTTTTGAAGCAACTTTAACCGGTATGCTTGGCGATACCTTCCCATCCGGCGGACTTCTCGTTCCTACAATACAGGCTTCATATTTATACACTACGGCAATCCCTTCGTGGCTGACATGGGATGCTCAGGATTCTACTTTCTATCCAGGTACGGGCAACAAAACGTGTGTTAAACTCTCGGGTACGCCTGCTTTAGCAGATACCACGTACTGGATACCAAGTGTTGGTGTTGAAAGTGGTTTCTGGACGAGCTGGTATCAAATCGAAGGATCTATGTTTGGCTTTCCAGCTATCGATACATTCGCGTTCTGTCATAATGTACGCGTGTTTAAAGATTACACAGACATTGATGAATCTGATCTCACTGCCATGTCTATTGCACCTAATCCTGCAAATGACTATTTAAAAATAAACTTCAATAAGGCTGTAGTTACAGAAGAATTCATAGGCCGAATTAAAGTTTTTAATGTAATAGGCAACGAAGTCTATGTGCATCCTAACATCGAAGCATCAAACGCTGTAGGATTTGAGGTTTCATCCTTACCCGGCGGTAATTACTGGATCACGATAGATCTCGGCGTAGGTATGCTACGGGAAGAATTTGTGATTGTACATTAAACCTGAAATAAATAAACCAAGATGACTATTCAGTTACTCTGTAAAAAAGTCCTCAAGAGCTTTACGGCTCTTGGGGCTTTTTTGTTCTCTGTGCTACTTTCCGGACAATATGCCTTCGACGGACCCATCCCAGCGATCACAAGCGGCTATGGTTCGTTCGGGAATGACAGCGTCGTACACGAATTCTTTACCGTAAATCCAGATTCACTTCTGGAATGTAATGACACCGTTCGTGGAATCATTTCCTACCCCTACAATGCAAACGGTCCGTTGCCCGTTTTATTAACATTTCCTGGCGGTAGCTATGTTGACTACAGTGACTCAAATTACTTTAAGGCACAAGAATTCTACCAAACCTTCGTCGCCAGTAACGGTTATGTGGCCGCTACGGCACAATACAACAGTGGCTCTCGTAGCGATGAAGGATGTGCCTATTTGTGGACGACTGAACTAATGAAAAACCGCAGTAACCTGGTGGATTCAACTCGTATGGGTATGCGCGGTTACAGTTTAGGAGCCGGTATTGCGAATTGGCTTTCACTTACGATGTTTAACGACAGAAATTGGGGGTCTAATGGACGTTTTGTCTGGCCTGATGCAGGCGCCAGCTTTATTGGATGGCATGACAATTGGCCCGATGACATTTACAGACAGACGGATAGCGGCCTAGCCGCAATGCCTGATGATGTCTTATATCTCATGACCATGCATGATTTAGACAATACTGCCGATCCAAGAACAGGTATCGACATCTACAATTTCATGGGTGTTCCGGATTCCAATAAAGAATTCTACGTTATTAAAGGTGATACCATAAACAACTACATCTATTGGGCTACCCATTTTACGCAAAGTACCTATGCTCGTGATTCGACACAGTTCACCACATTTATCACAAAGCATGACGCTTTAGACTACTGGTTTGGGACGCGTATGCTACACGCAGTAATGGAAACGGCTTGGAACAACGACCCCCTTGCCCGCCGCATTTGCCTTGGTGATGGTGATACATTACAAACGACCTATGCTAACGGTCAACTTCGAGGACCTATAGTCACAGATACTCCATGGATGAACATGTTCGAATCCTGGAATTCAGGTGCTGGGTACATGAATCCTTGCGAGGTAACCTGGAATATGCGTCAATACGTTACCGCAGATGCATGCTTTACGCTGAATCTACCAGAGGTTGACGACTATGACGACTTCACTATATACCCAAATCCCGCAGCAGTAGGACAGAAGATTACCATCAGCGCCGACGTGAAGGTTGAACGAATTCGAGTCTACAATGAATTGGGTCGACTCATTATGGAATCTAAGATTGACGAGTTCGCACTAGATCGTGCAGGTCTTTATGTACTGGACATTATGTTTGAGACGGGGACGAATCACAGAGGAACCTTTATTGTACAGTAACTATGAAAAAGCTCTTAATTCTAATTTTTCTTCCAGTATTAGTTTCCGCTCAGTTCGCTTACGATGGACCGATTCCGAAAATAACTTCAGGCTACGGATCTTTCGGGAGTGTTCCATTTGAAAGTGCCTTTTTTCACCTAGTCCCAGATTCCACTTATGAGTGCGAGGATACATTACGTTGCATCATCACCTACCCTACGAATGCAACTGGAATTCTTCCAACTGTTTTTCGGTTTCCTGGTGCTTCGAATGAGAACCTTACAGATAGTGTTTACTGGCATGAGAGTAAACTAGATCGAGAATTTGTAGCCAGCAACGGATACGTGAGTGTTACCATGCAATACAATGGGACCAATGAATACGGTTGTGCCTACTACATGCTTGATGAGGTCATTAAACTATATCCGAATCTTATTGATACCTCAAGAGTTGGTATTCACGGGATGAGCCAAGGAGCTGGTGTAACCAACTGGTTGAGTTTAAAGAAATTTATTAATGATGGTTGGGGAGCAAACGGGAGATTTGCGTGGCCCGATGCAGGCGCGAGTTTCTTCGGCTGGTTTGATGATTGGCCAAATGATCGTGCTACACAAAGTGATAGTGGCCTCGCTGCCATGCCTGACGATGTATTGTACTTAATGACACTATCCGACTGGGATCAGGTCCCTGATCCTCGTACGTTGGTTGATATGTACCTTTTTATGGGTGTTCCTGATTCCAATAAAGAGTTTATGATCATCAGAGGTGATACCGTAAATAATTATATCTATTGGGCAACCCATTTTACCACTAATTCATGGGAAAATGATTCTTCCCAGTTCAGTGTGTATGTAACAAAACACGACGCACTAGACTACTGGCTCGGAACACGATTACTGCACAGTTTAATGGGTGCAGCTTGGGATAAAGATCCTTTAGCGCGTCGCATCTGCATGGGTAATGGCGATACGCTTCAAACCAATATTGCTGGTGGCCAAATGCGCGGTCCTATTGTCACGGACCAGCCCTGGATGACCATGCTGTCTTCATGGAATTCCGGTCAAGGGTATATGAACGATTGCGAGGCACCTTGGAATATGCGCCAATACGTAACTGCGGATGCCTGTTTTACACTCGCTGTTCCAGAAATAGAGGAACTAGCAAGCATTACTTTGTATCCGAACCCAGCAAAAATGCGGCAGCGCATTACCTTAAAAACCAATAAGCCTATTCGCAGTTTTGAAATCTTCGATGCACTGGGTCGCACGGTACACTCTTCTTCTGGTTCCACCTTCTACGTTGAAAAAACGGGATGGTACATGTTGGGCCTCATTTTTGAAGACGGTACGCGGCAAGCCGCAAAGTTTAATATTCTGCACTAAATTAGTTAAGCATTTCATGCAGGTATGTAAATGGGTCCGCATCGCGGACCCTCTTTTTTTCATGAACAATCCAATATTCACCACGTTCCTGA
>Ga0257126_1000940_pt1 | contig 22169 bp, 21 predicted proteins | sample SI060_120mmetaG_FD_190151 | JGI IMG/M metagenome (GOLD analysis project Ga0257126, IMG submission 190151) | Marine microbial communities from Saanich Inlet, British Columbia, Canada - SI060_120m | ecosystem: Environmental > Aquatic > Marine > Inlet | place: Canada: British Columbia | collected... | reverse complement strand
AACTCCAAATAATAATAAGTGGGATAAACCCAAACTAGGTTCATACATTAAGAACCTAAAGTTGGAAATTGATGTGGGAAAGTAACAGGGGGTTACAACTTCGAACACAGTAGAAAACCCCATCACAGTGGAGTAGTTAATAAATATAATAACTATGCCATTCACAAAAAATGAAAATTAAAAAATTCCATTTATTGACCTATTGGAATCACAGAGAAGTATTCTAAGTTGTTATTTGTAATATTAAGTTCAAACTCTAGTGGATTACAGCAAACTTCACAGTCTTCTATAAAGTTTTGCTCCTCAATTGATGGGTCAATCATTTTTAATTGATTTTCCCAACAATGTGGACAATCAAAATAATGTTCAATCATATTCAAACATACAAAATTATAGAGATTTATAAATCATTACATCTTTATCAGCAATTTTGAATTTTTATCTTTGCTCTCATGTTTAAGTTTAACAAAATCATATTAATCTTTATACTTTTTTGTTTTTGTGTCAGCTGTAATCAGGATCTATCAGTTAAAGAAAAATTTTTAAATAAAAATTGGTTTTTTAAAAGTTTAGAAGACACTTCGTGGATTCCAGCTAATGTTCCTGGAAATGTTCATACAGACTTATTAGAGAATGGTATTATCGAGGACCCCTATTATAGATTAAATGAGCATGAATTACAATGGATTGATAAAAAAGACTGGTTATATAAAACTACGTTTTCAATATCACAATTAGAATTTGATAAAAAAAATTCTTATTTAGAATTTAATGGTCTTGATACATATGCTAAAGTTTATGTAAATGATTCGTTGTTACTGATTTCTGACAATATGTTTAGGAGTTATAAAGTTGAGGTGAAAGAGTATTTAAAAATAGGCTCTAATGATTTACAGATCTTATTTGAATCCCCAATTCATAAAGGAATTGAGAAAAGAGACAAATTAGGCTATTACCCAACTATTTCAGCTAATGATCTTGCAGAAATAGGCAAAGTTGAAGGAAATAAAAAAGTTAGTATCTATAGTAGAAAGGCAGGATATCACTTTGGTTGGGATTGGGGTCCTAGATTAGTAACCTCGGGTATTTGGAGGCCAATTACATATCAAACTTGGGACAATTTTAAAATTAATGATTTGTATATACAGCAAGATTTACAAAAAGATCATGTTGTATTAAACACCTCTGTTGAGATAATTTTTGATGAAGACTATATTGGTAATGAAATATTTATTGAAGCGTTGATTAGTGACGATAATGGTTGTGAATCTAGTAGTAAGATAATGGTTATAGCAAATAAAACTCATAACACTTACAGTATACCAGTAAAAATAAATAATCCTAAGCTATGGTGGCCAAATGGCATGGGCGAACAACATTTATATGATTTAAAAATTAATATCTACGATGATAAATCATATGATTCTCAATCTTTACAAACAGGTGTAAGAACAATTGAATTAGTAAGAGAGCCTGATTCTATTGGCACCTCTTTTTATTTTAAAGTTAATGGTCATTCAGTTTTCATGAAGGGTGCAAACTATATACCACAGGATGCTTTTTTAGCAAGACCAACTAAGAAGCATTATGAGCATATTTTAACTTCAGCTAAAAAGGCCAATATGAACATGATCAGAGTTTGGGGCGGAGGGGTATATGAAAGTGATTATTTTTATGAATTATGCGACCGATATGGACTTTTAGTTTGGCAAGATTTTATGTTTGCCTGCGCAATGTATCCAGGAAATAAACATTTTTTAAATAATGTAAAGCAAGAAGCAACTGATAATATTAAAAGATTACGAAATCATACTTCTTTAGCTTTGTGGTGTGGTAATAATGAAGGTCTTACTGCTTGGGAAAATTGGGGGTGGAAAGAATTAGAAGCTACAAATCAATCTAAGGAAATAGCAGATACTATTTATAAAGCATATAATGATATTTTTCATAAAATTTTACCAGAAATTGTTTCTGACTTAGATCCTAAAAGAAGTTACTGGCCATCATCACCTAGCAGTGATTTTGGGAAAACACAAAAAATGGAAAGCGGAAATGCTCATTTTTGGTGGGTCTGGTGGGGAAAAAAGCCTTTTAATTCTTATAATGATTCTATTCCTCGTTTTATGGCTGAATTTGGTTTTCAATCATTTCCAGAGTTTAATAGTGTTGTTAAATACACCTTGCCTGAGGACTACGATATGTATTCTGATGTAATGAAATCTCATCAACGCTCTAGTATCGGTAATAGAACTATCGAAGAATATATGATTAGGGACTATAATAAGCCTGATGATTTTGAACAATTGCTTTATGTAAGTCAATTGTTACAAGCTTATGGGATTAAAACAGGAATTGAAGCTCACAGAAGAAATCGTCATAGATGTATGGGGAGTTTGTACTGGCAGCTAAATGATTGTTGGCCCGTTGCTTCTTGGTCGGGAATAGATTATTATGGTAAGTGGAAGGCATTACATTATACAGTGAAAGATGCATTTGAAAATTACCTTATTAGTTGTGAAGAAAAAAATGATTCTATAAATATATATGTGGTTTCTGATTCATTAGAGAGCATTGAATCTACATTAATAATTCGATTAGTTGATTTTAACGGTAAAGAATTATTTAAATGGAATAAGAATTTATTAGTAGAGGCGAATATCTCAAAAAGTATTTTTAAAATTTGTAAAAATGAGATTGTAAATATTTCTGATTTAGATGTTTGCTTACTTACTTTCGAGCTTTTTGATTTAAAAGACAATATTATAGCTGAGAATGTTAAGTATTTTCTACCATTTAAGGATTTAGATTTGCCTACACCAAATTTAGACTATTCAATTACAGAATCAGCTGATAATTTTATTGTTAAATTAAAAACAGATGTTTTGGCGAAAAATATTTTTCTAATTTCTAATTCTAAAGAAAACTTTACAAATAATTTTTTTGATTTGCTGCCAAATGAGAGTGTGGAAATAAAAATTAAAAAAGAAGCTGATCAAGATTTGTTTTCTTTTAAGAAGACTTTTAAGATCATTACACTAGATCAAACTTACAATTGATATAATTTTTAGAAAATTTGTTTGTCTTCAAGTATAATAAATCTTGAAAATAATTCTTCCTTATACCATTTCTCTTTTCTTGTCTTCTTTATGATGTCAGCATGTTTCTTGGAATTATAGGCAAAGTTTAAAACATCATCAAGGCTGTTCCAAATACTTATTGTTGCTTGTTGAATAAATGGTAGCTCACCAATTCCCTTATAATAAAGAACCCCTTTAGCTTCTTTAATTGCTGTGCTTGAGTGTGGAACAGATTTCCAGAAAGCAAATAATTTTGACCAATTTAATGTTGCTCGTGTTATTATTGCAATTTTTTTCTTTTCTAAAATTGTATTTGAGTTATTTGATTCAAATGGATTGATACCATCCCAATTTCCATGACTTTTAAATGACTCTAAAGTTAACAGACGAATACTTTTTACTTTTTGTTTATACAAAGAAATAATCTGACTGTTACTAATAAATTTTTTTGCATCTTCTTCATTTTTCCAAGTGGTTAAAAGTGCATATGTAGACCAGTCTGGCCAGAGACTAAATCCATTGCTACCTCCTGTCCCTAAAAATTTATAAAACAAAAGTCCATTTGTCTTGTTAATTAGCTTACTATTTTTACCCATTTGAGTAAAGGCCCAGTATTTATTTCTGGAGAATTTAAATATTATAAAGTATACTATTTTACTAGGCATTACAATTATATACGATTTGCCTTTTGATTTTTTGATTTAAATCTTGTGCTTTCAGATTTTTGATTGTGTTTTGTTTTTCTGCCTGTAACTCTTTTTCTCCACATTTTAAATGATGATTGCTTCAAAGATGATCTCATTATTTTTCTTACATCATTTTCTTTCAATCCAAATTGAAGCTCAATCGCATCAAAAGGAGTTCTGTCTTCCCAAGCCATTTCAATTATTCTATCAATTTGATCATCTTTCAGATTTATAATCATAAAATATTGATATTTAAGAATCTCCTTCTTTAATAAATATACCATCAACCATTTTTCCTTTTCTATCTTTAATGTCATCCCATGCTTTTTCAAGACACTCTTTTAAAGTTAGGTTATTTCTTTCAGCTATATTAATTAAAACAACAATCATATCTCCAATATCATCTGACATATCTTTTCCTTTACAGATATTATCACTTAATTCTCCCGCTTCCTGAATTAATTTACAAAATTGATCTTTATCAGTTGCTCCTTCTATTAAATTTCTATCATGATGCCATTGTGCAACTTTTTTTACTAGTTCTTCCATTTTAATTTATTTTTTTTGCTAACAGTTGGTAAAGTATTAATCCAGTGATTAAAGCAATAACTCCTTTATTTGGTCCTACAAAAATTTCTTGATAAATTATTTTTGATTCTTGTAGCCAGGAAAGTACAGCAAACATTATTCCAAAACTTGAAAGAATAAGCCATAACTTCATCTCTTTTTTCATTAAATTTTATTTAGTTTATTTCACAAATATAACTTGTATTTTAAATAAAATACTTTTTAATATGTAGTTTTTTATTTATAAATTATATATTTGAAAATATTCTATAAAATTATATAAATGTATAAAAAATACATTATAGAAAAAAAGGATTTAGATAATTTGCCATTATCTTATAAAGATGTCGCTATTAATTACTCTAGTAATTATAGTATTATTCATAAAAAAGTAAATGAAATTAGAAAGTTAAACAAGAAAATAAATTTCTTAAATAATGATATTGAAATTTTACTAAATGACACAAGAAGTCTTTATAATCAACTTAAATTTATTAAGAAAAATTATTTACCTAGAATTTATATTAAATTTTACACTAAAAACAATAAATATCAGACATATGTTAACTTAGTTGTTAATTATTTTAGTGTTTCTAAAACTATTTATTTAGGAAAAAAAGAATTGGTTCTGTCTTCATTAAACATTGACACTAATAAATCTGATCAAAAAGTCAAACAGAATATTTCAGAATTAATAACCCCAATTATATTAAATGTTTGTAGTGGTGTTCAATCAAGACATGATTTTATTGATCTCTCTATTAAATCTGCTAACATAATTGGTGATTTGATTCCAATTAATGTTAAGGACAGTTTCAGTAGCTATTTAAAGGATTTAAAAATTTAATAATTATTAATTAAAACTTGATAATGCTTTATTAATAAATTGATCTTCTTTAATCTTTATTCTGTAATAATCTTCATTTCCCCAAACATTTCTGGCAATATTTGATATTATCAGTCTTTTAATATAATTTTCTTCGTTTACCTCTGCGTATTTAATCAAATCTTTGTCTTTTTTATTTATAAAGTTTTTAAACCTTGTATAAATTATTTCTTCCATTCTAATTAAATATTCTTCAGAATTCTCAATTTCAAACAGATTTTTTCTGTTCTTATCTGAGTATTGCATAGAAAAATCTCTTATCCACCCTTTAATTATAAGTTGATTTATTAGTAAAAAATTTAAATTTGTATCTCGTGCTATTGTTATGTCCGGAGTAATACCCCCCCCTCCATAAACTACCCTTCCTTTTTTTGTTTTATATTTTATTGAATCTGAGTATGATGTATCGTTTCTTGTAAATTGTTCTAGAAAATATTCTTCATTACTATTTCCATATTCCTTTTGTATAGATCTTCCAGATGGAGTATAATATCTTTGAGTTGTTAATCTAATTGCAGAACCATCATTTAGCTTTATTTCTTCTTGAACAAGTCCCTTACCAAAAGATCTTCTTCCAATTATCAACCCTCTATCATTGTCTTGAACTGCACCTGCTATTATTTCTGATGCTGATGCTGAGCCTTCGTTAATTAGTACTATAATTTTTGTTTTTTCTAATTCTGTTGTTTTGTTAGAAAATATTTCATTCTTTTCTCTCATTCTTCCTTTTGTAAAAACAATCAATTCACCTTCTTGTAAAATATTATCGCAGATATTTACTGCTGCACTAAGGTATCCTCCTGGATTGTCTCTAAGATCTATAATGAGTTTTTTCATCCCAGCTTCTAAAAGTTTGTAGGCTGCTTTATTAAATTCATTTGTCGTTTTTGCAGAGAATCGATTAATTTTTATGAAACCAACATTCGAATTTAGCATCATAGAAACATCCAAACTATTTAGAGGAATTGTATTTCTTATTATATTAAATTGAATTAGTTCAGATACACCTCTTCTTTTAATGAAAACTGCAACAGTCGTCCCTTTCTTGCCTCGTAGTTTTTTTATAACTCCATTATTTTCTATTCCTATTGAAGCTACATTTATACTGTCAACCATTACAATCCTATCACCTGATTGGATGCCTAATTTTTGAGAAGGACCTCCATTTATTGGGGATACAACGACAATAGTATCATTAATAATATTAAACTCTATTCCGATACCACTAAAATCACCTTGCATGCTTTCTTCTACTGTTTTATAACTTTTTTTTGAAATGTATGAGGTATGTGGGTCTAGATCTTTAATTATTGAATTTATAATCTCTTCTTCAAAATTATTATTTAATGTATCAACATAGTGAGAATTTATTAACTGAATTATTGAGTTAATTTTATCGTTAATTCTTACTTGATCTTTATTGGATATTTTTTGCCCTATAAAGATCCCAACAGCAATTAAGCATGCGAAAAGTATAGGGTTGTACTTATTTTGCATTTAATTTATTAGCGCTTATTTCTCTAATTTCAACTCCAGCCTCTTTTAAAAAATTTAATCCAGAAGTATCTTTATATTGATTAATGTAAACTAATCTTTTTATACCTGACTGATGTATTAATTTACTACATTCTTTACAAGGTGAGAGTGTAAGATATAATGTTGCATTTGAACAATTGTGATTTGATTTAGCTGTTTTTAATATTGCGTTTGCTTCAGCGTGAAGCACGTACCAATATGTTTCGCCATTTTCATCTTCACACTTATTATTAAAACCTGTTGGAGATCCATTATATCCGTCAGAAATTATCATATTTTCTTTAACTATTAATGCACCAACCTGTTTTCTTGAACAATGAGATAATTTTGCCCATTCAAGAGCAAGTCTTAAATAAGCAAAATCATATCTATCTAGTTTTTCTTTATTCATTTAATAATAAAACTGATGTGTACCCAGGGCCGGGCTCGAACCGGCACGGGTTACCCCATTGGTGTTTGAGACCAACGCGTCTACCAATTCCGCCACCTGGGCAAGCGGTTTGTAAAAATAGAATTTTACTATAAATTATCACTAGTTTTTCTTAAATTATAAAATGTTAATATTTATATTTAAAATTATATATTTGCAACCCATTTTTTATCATTCTTATGAAGAGGCCGTTTAAAATATTTTCTGCAAGATCATCAAGAAAAATTGCTTTAGCTATATGTGAAGCATATGGAACTAAGCTTGGTGATGAAACAGTAATAGAATTTAGTGACGGAGAATTTGAACCGTCCTTTGATGAATCAATTAGAGGCGCTGACATTTTTCTTGTACAATCTACAATGCCTCCTGCAGACAACTTAATGGAATTATTATTAATGATAGATGCTGCTCGTAGAGCTTCTGCATATAAAATCAATGCTGTAATTCCATATTTTGGATATGCCAGACAAGATAAAAAAGGAAAACCAAGAGTTCCAATTGGAGCTAAATTGATTGCAAATTTGTTAACATCTGCAGGAGTTGATAGAGTTTTAACTATGGACTTACATGCTGATCAAATTCAAGGTTTCTTTGATATTCCTGTTGATCACTTATATTCTTCAAGCGTTTTTATTCCATACATTCAATCCTTGAATTTACCAAACTTAACTATTGCATCGCCAGATATGGGTGGCTCAAATAGAGCAAATACTTATGCAAAGTTTCTAAATTCTGAGATTGTAGTTTGTTACAAGCATAGAGAAAAAGCAAATGAAGTAGGTAAGATGTTGTTAATAGGAGATGTTAAAGGAAAGGATGTAGTTTTAGTAGATGATATGGTTGATACCGCAGGTACATTAACTAAAGCTGCAGAAGTAATGATTGAGTCCGGTGCAAATAGTGTTCGAGCAATTTGTACACACGGAGTATTTTCTGGTCCTGCATATGAAAGGATTGATAAATCTCCATTAATTGAAATTGCTGTTACTGACACTATTCCAAAAGATCACAAATCAAATAAGGTAAATATTATTTCCATTGCAGATCTATTTGCAAGTTCTATTGAAGCAGTATTACAAAACGAATCTATTTCAAAACACTACTTGAGATAAAAAAATAACTTTAAATAATTAAAAATGAAATCACTAGCAATTAGCGTAAAAAAAAGAGAGAATGTTGGTAAATCTTCTTCTAAGGCGTTAAGAAATCAGGGTAAAGTTCCATGCGTGCTTTACGGGGGAGAAAAGCAAGTGTCTTTCTATGCTCATGAAAATGACTTTAGAAAGATTGTTTATACTTCTGATGTTTTTCTTATCGATTTAGATGTTGAGGGAACAAAAACAAGATGTATTATGCAAGATATTCAGTTTCATCCAGTTACTGACAAAATTCTTCATATAGATTTTCTAGAAGTATTTGATGACAAAGAAGTTACAATTGATATTCCAGTTATATTAAATGGTGTTGCTGCCGGGGTAAGGAATGGAGGTAATTTGTTATTTAGAAGAAAGAAGATTATTACAAGAGCTGTTCCTGGAAATCTTCCAGACGCAATCGAAATTGATATTTCTGATCTTCGTATTGGTCAGTTTGTCTATATTAAAGATTTAAGATCTGATGATTATACTTTTTTAGCTCCTGACAACTCAGTTGTTGTTGGTGTTAAAACTGCAAGAGCTGCTGTTGAGGTAGAGACAGAAGATGAAGAAGGTGAAGAAGGAGCAACTGAGGAAGGAGCAACTGAAGGAGAAGCTACGGAAAGTTCTTCAGGGGAAAGCAAAGAAGGATAATAGTTGTGAAATTCTTGGTCACCGGATTAGGTAATCCAGGATTTGATTATATAGATACTCGTCACAATATTGGTTTTAAAGTTCTTGACTCAATTGCTAAAAATTTGGGTAAAAACTTTGAAACTTGCAGATACGGACTACAATCTAAAATTAAACATAAGGGTAAAACTCTAATATTTTTAAAGCCAAACACATTTATGAATTTAAGTGGTAAAGCTGTGAAATATTGGATGGATAAAGAAAAGATTCATTCTAAAAACTGTCTAATTATTACAGATGATTTGGCTTTAGATTTTGGTAAATTAAGACTACGCGCTAAAGGCTCTCACGCTGGTCATAATGGATTAAAAAATATCTCTGAAATTTTAGGTAGTGATATTTTTCCTAGGCTAAGGTTTGGAATTGGAAATGATTTTCCAAAAGGACATCAAACAAACTATGTTTTAGGCAAATGGGATGATGATCAACTGGTAAATATTGATAAAAATATTGATAAAGCTAAAGAAATAATTTTTTCATTTTGCACTATTGGAATTGACATGACAATGAATAATTTAAATTAAAAATATTATTGAATTCAATTTTGTTATATATTTATGAATATCTAAATTTGCCTAAAGATTAACATGGTATCGTGGCCGAGCGGTTAGGCAGTGGTCTGCAACACCATCTACAGCGGTTCGAATCCGCTCGATACCTCAAAATGCTCGCTTTATAGCGAGCATTTTTAGTATATTTGTGTTAGATGATTATTACTATATGAAATACGTTTTAATTTCTTTGTTTTTTTTTGTTACTATAAATAACAACTTATTTGGTCAGTGTCAATTTATATTAGATAGTTATTCTCATGTAAATTGTAATTCAGAAAATACAGGATCTATCGATATAAGTTTTAATGATCCTAATATTTCATTTTGGTGGACTGGTCCTAATGGATTTACTAGTAACTCTAAAAATTTATCTTCATTATTTGCCGGAGATTATGTACTTACTATAGTAAGTAATTTGATCCCAGGAGATACAAGCTCTCAACTACTATGTTCTAATTTAGATATTTATGGTAACCCTAAAGATACTATTACAATTGAAGAAACTCTTAAGATAGAAGCAGATTTTTCTATTTTTGGCCAATGTAATGAATTAGATTCTGCCGATGTATTTACAGATTTAATTGGTGGAACACCTCCATATACAACTTTATGGTCCACAGGAGACACTGCTAGAAACATAAATAACGTACAATCAAATTCTTTATTACCTTATTCAATATTAATTACTGATAATAATGGATGTCAGACTTTAGAATATTTAAGAATTGACCCAATTTTACCAATGCAAACTTTTTCATCTCATGTTGATGTTATCTGTAAAGATGATAATTCTGGCCAAGCTAGAGTATTTGTTAGTTCTGGAAACCCACCTTTTAATTTTATATGGTCTTCTGATATAACATCTTCATATTTAGATTCCGCTTCCTCAACAATTTATAATCTTTCTTCAGGAATATATTTTGTAGAGATTATTGATAATAATGGTTGTGAAACAAAAGACACTGTTGAAGTTGAGGCTGTATATAGTGAATGCTTGAATCCTAAAAAAGTTTTCTCCCCAAATAATGATGGTATAAATGATATTTGGGAAATAGAAAACATTAAAATATACCCTTCAGCACTTGTAGAAATATTTTCTAAAAATGGAAAAGAAGTTTACAGAAGAAGGAATTATCAAAACTCCTTAGATAATGCCTTTGATGGAATAGATATTAATGGTAATAAATTACCATCTGCCACATATTATTATGTAATAAGCGTTGAAGAAGTTAATCAAGTTATAAAAGGAACTCTAACAATAGTACGATAATGAGATTTCTAATAATTATTTTTTTCCTTTTATCCACTTTTTTAAGTGCCCAACAGCATACTAATTATACCCAGTTTTTTAATAATGAGATTTTCTATAATCCGGCCACTGCTGGTAGTAAGCCATATAACCCCTTATCTTTACAAACTAGACAGCAATGGCTTGGTTTTGAGGGGGCTCCTTTTTCAACTTCAATATCATATCATAAGTTAGTTAATGAGAGCGCTGCTTTTGGTGGAGTTTTTAATTTTGAAAATACAACCCCATCACAAAAAGTAGACCTTCAACCATCATATGCTTTTCATGTGCCATTAAATTCTAATAAAACATTTTTATCATTTGGTATTGCGCCAGCCTTAATGTATTACTCTGTAAATTTTGAACTAGAAGATCTTCCTGAAAATCAGGATCCTGCTTTTTCAGAATCAACATATAGTTCATTATCTTTTGATATTGGCTCTGGAGTTTATCTTTATAATGATAAATTATCATTAGGTTTTTCAGCCGCAAATATGCTGCAATCTTCATTTGATGGTGAAGTACTTTCGCAGTCTAACCAGTCTTTTGGTAAAACAAGCTTTGGTGAAAATTTGAGAGAAAGAATTTTTTTCACATCTCTTTCTTATGATTTTGACATTATAAATAATGACTGGAGTTTTCAGCCTTTTCTACTATTAAGAAACTTTGAAAATAAAACTCACATATTAGATTTGTTTACACGAATTAACTACTTAAAAAATAATTGGGCTGGATTTGGTTACCGATCAGAAGGTGTTTTGTCTTTTAGTTTTGGTTTTAGCGCTGATAAATTACATTTTGGCTATTCATTTGATTTTGCAACATCTAGTAATATTATGAATAATAGTTACGGAACTCATGAGTTAATGATTTCTTATCATATTCCAGCTTTTCAGCATAATCGGCACACGAATTTTTGGATTTTTTAATATGGATAAGATAGAGCATATAGGCATTGCAGTTAATGATATAAAAGAGGCAAATTTAGTTTTTAAATCAATTCTTGGTAAACTTCATTACAAGACTGAATATGTTGAGTCAGAAGATGTATTAACTTCCTTTTTTGATTTAGGAGAATCAAAAATTGAGCTTATAGAATCCAATAATCAAGATCATACAATTTCTAAGTTTTTAAACTCAAATAACAGTGCAATTCACCATATAGCCATCAAGGTTAGTGATATCTATTTTGAAATCCAAAGAATAAAAAAAGAGGGAATTAGAGTATTAAATGAGATTCCAAAGCAAGGCGCAGATAACCAGCTAATATGCTTTTTACATCCAAAGGATACATTAGGAGTTCTTATTGAATTATGTCAGGAAAAATAGACTCTAGAGTTTTATTACCATCTAAATGATAGGTTTTTAATCCAATTTTTTTTGCACTTTCAATATGCTGTATGCTATCATCAATAAATAAAGTATTTTTAATAGATAAACAGTTTTCTTTTATTACTAATTTAAAAATATCAGAATTGGGCTTTCTTAATTTTACCTCGTGAGAGTAGTATACTTTTTCAAATAAATTGTAAAATTCTTCATATTTTTTTTCACCAAGTTTATTAATTATTTTTTCAATATGAATTGAATTAGTATTGCTTAAAAGAAAAATCGAAAACTTATCTTTTATATTCTTTAAGATTTCAAGTCTTTCATTTGGTAAGTCTTGTAATATAGCATTCCAGGCATTTATTATTTGTGATGCAGAAGCTTTAGGAACAATTTTTTGAATTTCTAAAATGAAATTTTGCTTGGAAATATGACCTGTTTCTAATTGATTGAAAATATTAAGTTGAGAGGATTTTGAATAAAAACTTGATGCATTGGGTACTCCAATTTTTTTAAATGCATCAATGGTATTTTGATAGTCTATATTTAATATTACATTACCTAGGTCAAAAATAATATTATCAATATTTTTCATTTAATAAAACTACATATAATTCAACAAATTTGATAGTTTTGCATTACCTTTTTAAAAGGAGGGCCTATAGCTCAGCTGGTTAGAGCACTTGACTCATAATCAAGGGGTCGCAGGTTCAAGCCCTGCTAGGCCCACATAGCGGAATACTAATACAAAGTGTTCCGTTTTTTGTATCATTGTATAAGTGTATTTTATAATGAAATATTAAGTAAAGGAATAGTTAATTAAAAATGAGTAGACTATCAGATTTTTTTAAAAAAGTAATAAATAATAAAGCAATACTTTTTTTATTTTCTGTGATCGTTTTTTTGATTTTTTATCTTTTTTATCAAAAGGATAATATGAAAAAACAGATGGATTTAAAAATTCAGTTTATTGAACAAAAGAATATTTTACGTGATGAATTAGATGATTTAATTGACGAACATGATGATCTGCTTGAAGAATATGGAGATCTTAACAATCAACTTTACCAAAAAGACTCCTTGATTCAAGAACAAATTGCAGAGATAAGAAATCTTATTAGAACAAAGAATGATTTAAGAGAGGCAAAGCTTAAGATTGAAAACTTAAAGAGAATTTCTCAGAACTATATTAAGGATATTGATTCCTTATTCTATGTTACAGAAAGGCTTAGTATTGAAAAAGATAGTGTTATTAAAGTTAATAAAAATATAAATTGGAAAAACTATAAGCTCAATAAAACAAATCTACAACTCTCGGAAAAAGTAAATAAAGGATCTACCTTAAAAATCAAAGATATATCTGTTGAGCCATTTAGGTATAGGGGTACCGGTAAAGAAGTGTCCACTAGATCTGCAGAAAAAGCACAAACTCTTAGAGCATGTTTTTATATTTCTGCTAATCTTATTGCTGATGCTGGCTTAAAGAAAATTTCTGTTCAATATATTGATCCTGAAAACACTCTTCTCTCTAGCTCTGATACTATTTTAAATGATGAGCTAGTAATGTATTCTTCTTCCACTTCTGTTGAATATAAAAACCAACAGCTATTTGTCTGCATAGATTGGCAAAGATTTATCCCTCTAAAAGAAGGAGAGTATCTTGTTAAAATTTTTATAGATGATTTGTTTACTGCTGAATCACAATTTAAATTACGTTAAGATTACAAAAATTATCACATATAATATAAACGGTATTAGAGCTGCCATCAAAAAAGATCTGGCTAGATGGTTAGAGTCTGTAAATCCTGATATAGTTTGTTTACAAGAAATAAAAGCTATGCCTGATCAATTTGATACACAATTATTTAAACAATTAGGCTATAGTTCATTTATTCATTCAGCTACAAAAAAAGGCTATAGCGGTGTTGCTATTTTGTCAAAAATTGCACCTAAAAATATCGAGTACGGTTGTGGAATTGAGGAAATTGATTTTGAAGGCCGAGTGATTCGAGTAGATTATAAAAATTTTTCAGTTATGAGTGTTTATTTTCCATCTGGAAGTAGTGGCGATATTCGACAAAATTTCAAAATTAAATTCTTAAAATTATTTCAAGCATATATTAGAGTTCTTAAAAAAGAAATGCACAATTTAATTATTTGTGGTGATTATAATATTTGTCACCAATCAATAGATATTCATAATCCAATTAGAAATAAAAACACATCTGGATTTTTGCCTGTAGAGAGAGAGTGGATGTCATCGTTTGTTGATATGGGGTTTGTCGATTCTTTTAGAATTAATAACAAAGAACCTCATAATTATACTTGGTGGAGCTATAGAGCTAGAGCAAGAGAAAAAAATCTTGGATGGAGAATAGATTATATTATGATTGCTGATTCTTTAATTGCAAATTTTAAAAACGCATTAATCTTATCAAAAGCAATACATTCTGATCACTGTCCAGTTCTTTTAGAATTAGCTGATTAGTTTTTTTATTTTTGTAAATTAAAATTATTATGGCAATTCAAACAGCAGAAAGAAGTTCGCATTTAGATCCTTCAGAAAATGTAATTTTTCAAAGACATATGGTTGCTTATAAAAAGGCAGCTAAGCTAATCAACGGTACGGTACTAGAAATTGGATGTGGAGAAGGATACGGGATTTCTGAATTAGCAAAATATTCAAAAAAATATATTGGCGTCGATAAATTTGACACTTTCATCTCTGACAAATTAATGACAGAAAATGATATTGTATTTCATAAAATGGAAATCCCTCCGTTACTAAATATTGAATCTAATAGTATTGATTTTGTAGTAACATTTCAAGTAATTGAGCATATTCAAAATGATAATTTTTTTTTAGAAGAGATTCATAGAGTTTTAAAACCAGGAGGTATGTTATTACTTACTACCCCAAATAAATTAATGTCACTTTCTAGAAATCCATGGCATATCAGGGAATACACACCAATTGAGATGAAAAAAATTCTTAGTATTTATTTTGCCAATGTAGATGTTCAGGGAGTTTTTGGAAATGATTTAGTTATGAAATACTATCGAAAAAATAAAGAGTCTGTTAAAAAAATTACAAGATTTGACGTTTTCAATTTTCAATACCTACTTCCTAGATGGGCTTTACAAATACCTTATGACATCCTAAACAGGCTGAATAGAAAAAATCTTAAAAACAATAATCAAAGTATGGTTGATTCTGTAAAAGTTGAGGACTACTCTATAAAAAGTTCAACAGAAAATTGTTTAGATTACTTTTGTATAGCTACCAAGTAGTAGAGAATTGGTATTCTTTTTCTTTTAATTTTTCTAAAATTATTTCTAATGAGTTCTTTAAGTTTTTATAGCTTTTCAAGTTGTTGTGAAATAATATAATTGATCCATTTTCTACATTGTTGATTACATTTCTATAAATTTTATTTGAAGATATATTTTCTTTAAAGTCCCAGCTGATTATATCCCACATAATAATCTTAAATTCCTTCTTTAAATTTTTTATTTGAAAAGGTGTAATCTTTCCGTAAGGAGGCCTAAAAATATCGGAATCTATATATTTTTTAGCTTTTTCAACATCTTCTAAGTATTTATTGTTGTTTGTGCAGAAACCATTTAGATGTGAAAATGAATGGTTTCCAATCTTATGACCATTATTTATTATCAACTCAACTAGTTCTGGATGTTTTTTAGCTTGATTTCCAATAACAAAAAAAGTGGCCTTGACATTAAATTTTTCTAATACATTTACTACATATGGAGTTACTTTTTCATCAGGCCCATCATCAAAAGTAATCCATATTTTTTTTTGGTCAGTATCTTTTTTCCATACCAATGACGGATAAAAATACTTAGTTATTAATGGTGTTTTAACAAACAAGCCTAATTATTGCAAAGCATAGTACTCATCTAAAAAGGTATTTATTCTATAGGAGGTATATTGAATTTCCTCTTTTTCTAAATTTTCTTTTGATCTATAAAATTTATTGTCTTCTTCATAATAAGTAAACGTATTATCATTTCTTCGATGTACTTGAGTTATTCTAGTAAGACTTCCAAGTACTTGACCGCAAATATTAAAATTTTGTTTTAATCCACTGCCTTTTTCGAACTCGGCTAAATACTTATATTCTGTAAGATAATCATCTATCATTCTCGCATAAAGAGCATCACCTTTTTGGATTTCTCCTGCTTTATAATATAAATCAATAATTGGAATTGTAAAGTAGGTTAGATTTACAACTTCTCTTGGAAATTCAGAAAGACACTTATCAATAACTTGAATTGCTCTTGATGTATCTCCTTTTGAAAATAGGTTTTCAGCTAATCTTGCATAGTTGTTCCTATAATTCATAACCATTCTTGTATTTGTTTCATCAAAATATAAATCAGAATTATTTAAACCTCCCCACTGGAACTTATTCATAAGGTTTTCATACATTATTTCAGTATTAATTTCACCAGTCTGCCCATCGCTAGAATTTGCTATGTAAGGAACCAATCTATATGCTAAACCTTCCAGTTGAAAGTATTTTTCAAGCCCCATGAAATTATCTCTTCCAACTGTAATTGCGAAGTATATTGGTCTATCCCAGTTAAAGTTAGCGAGGATATCAAGTACCATTAGCTTGTTTTTGTATAAGCCATTGCCTTTTAAATTCCATTTAACTTCATCAACAATTTTATTGTGATATTCATTAGGCACAAATTCTTTTGCCTTTTCCTTATCAACTTTTAATTTTAATTTTTTTGTTGGACAATAGTTTTTAAGACCTGCAGAAGTATTTAGTTTAGCCTTAGGATTATTACTATTGATAAATTTCACAACCTGGTCAACATCTTTATATTCTTTGAATTTCTCTTGAATTAAGGTGTAGTCTCTTGTTCCTCTTCTATAATCATCATGCTCAAGCGAAGATGGAATTGGTGCTGCATCGTAAGATGCTCTTTTCATTTGATCAATATACCAGTCTGTATTGAAAAGTGATAGGTTTACCACTTTAATATCTGTTCTTATACCTTCAACTTCTTGGGCATACCAAAGAGGGAAGGTGTCATTATCTCCATTTGTAAATAGGATTGCATTTTTAGCACATGAGTTTAAATAATTTTTTGCAACCTCAAGAGCAGTAAATCGTCCAGATCTGTCATGATCATCCCAATTCTCACTAGCTAAAAGTACTGGAGAGATAAGCATCGAAATGGTTGTAGCAATTGCAATACTATTTTTAGAACTAGTTTTTTGTTTTAAGAAATCATAAATTCCGAGTAAGCCTAAACCTACCCAAATTGAAAATGCATAGAAAGAACCTACATATGCATAATCCCTTTCTCTTGGTTGAAATGGTACAACATTTAAATAAATTATAATCAAAACTCCTGTGAAGAGAAAGAACAACAATACAACAATTGCATCTTGGTTTTGTTTTTTAAAGTGAAATAACATTCCTATAAGACCAAGTAATAACGGAAGGAAATAATAGTGATTTTTAGCTTTATTATTTTTTAAATGGTCTGGAGCAATAGTATCCGATGGAGTGCCTAATCGCATTTGGTCAATGAATGAGATACCGCTTTCCCAATTTCCATTCATTGAGTTTCCATCCATATTCATATAGTCGTTCTGCCTTCCAGCAAAATTCCACATGAAATACCTCAAGTAGGACCAGCCTATTTGATAATTAAAGAAGTATTTTAGATTCTGACTAAAGGTTGGAGTCCTTTCAGTATTTTTTAAACCTGCCCACATTTTGTATCCAGAAGCATGTCTTGATTGAGTATTACTCCACATTCTTGGAAAAAAGGTTTTATACTTATCACTAAAGTTTGGGATAGATTTTTTTCTGTCATCAATAATTATGTATTTTCCTTTTTTATCGTCCTTAGCATAAGTTGGGTTTCCATCCAAATATGGTTTTTTACTATCTAATTTAGCATTAAAATATTGACCGTATACAATAGGCCAACTACCATATTGTTCACGTTTTAAATATGATAAAAGACCAACAGCATCTTCAGGGTTGTTTTCATCAATTGGAGGATTTGAATTTGATCTTACTACTAAAACTGCAAATGATGAATATCCAATTAAAAGCATCATAAAAGAAACAATTAAGGTGTTCATCAAGGGTTTATTATGTTTTTTTGTATAAATAAGTCCAAAAGCAATGAGAGCTGTTAATGTTAAGAAGTAAATTATAGTTCCAGAATTAAAAGGAAGTCCAATACTGTTTACAAAAAACAGCTCAAAAGTAGAAATTAAACTTACAGCGCTTGGTATTATTATACCTTGAACTGTTCCAAGAATGGCCATCGACAAAACAAAAGCTTTAATAGCTCCCAATTTGGAATATTCATATTTCTTGTAGTAATAAATCATTCCCATAGCTGGTATGGTTAGCAGGCTTAACAGGTGAACTCCAATGGATAAACCAATCAGGTATGCAATTAAAATTAACCATCTTGAAGAGGATGGTTGATCGGCTTCTTCTTCCCACTTTAGGATACACCAAAAAGTTATAGCTGTAAAAAAGGAAGACATCGCATAAACCTCTCCTTCTACTGCTGAAAACCAAAAAGAATCTGTGAAAGTATATGTTAACGCCCCTACAACTCCAGCAGCAAGTATGGCAATCATTTTAAATGAGTCTTCATCTTTGCTTTTTGCAAAAATTCTTCTTCCAAAAGCAGTTATTGTCCAAAATAAAAATAGAATTGTAAACGAGCTACATAGAGCTGACATAATATTTATTGCAACAGCCACTTGACTAGTACCTGGCTCTGCAAATAATGAAAATAATCTACCCAAAAGCTGAAATAATGGAGCGCCAGGAGGGTGACCAACCTCTAATTTGTATGCTGTAGCAATATACTCCCCGCAATCCCAAAAACTTACAGTTTGTTCAATGGTTGATAGGTAAACAAATGATGCAATGGCAAAGACAGACCAGCCAATAATATTGTTAAGTTTTTTAAATGATTCCATTCTATTGTATGATTTATTTTGTTTTTCTGATTGCGAATTTATGAATTTAAACTTATTTTTTGAGTAAAAAATAATGTTAAGGAATTAATTAATTTCATTTTGCTAGTAACGAATAATTATTAATTTTGCCATTCATATTTTTAAAATGCCCGATGGTGTAACTGGCAACACGTCTGTTTTTGGTGCAGAAGAGTCTAGGTTCGATCCCTAGTCGGGCAACTTTTTATCTATTAAATAATAGCAACTTTCAAATAATAGATATATCAATTCTTTATTCTAGTAAATAACTTGCAACAGAATTTTTTTTTTAATAGATTTGTCTTTTTGCTGCATTTAGAAATTACAGCAATATTAATATAACAAGTAAATCATGAAAAAATTATACAAAACAAACTCTTTAAATAAATTATTATTCCTTTTTGCTGCAACTTTAATTTCTTTAAATAGCTACTCTCAAACACTATCACCAACAGTAAATGTTAGTTTATCAAATTCAATTTGTAGTCAATTATCTGATTTAAGTATAGATGTTAGTCAAGACGCTGGTGAAACTGATATTTTAAATTCTGTTTTCACATCAGATGCTGGCTCTTTTGATCTTTCAAACTTAAACATTGGAGATACTGTTGGTACTGCAGATATGAACTTTCTATCAGGTAATACTGTTAATACAATCTTAACTGTTGGAACCACCCCATTAAATAATAGTACTATGATTTTATCAACAGACTCAATAGGTACTCTATATGGATCATTTACTTTAAGAAATGATACAAATGGTATTGAAATTACTGCTACTAGTCCAGGTGACAATAATTCCACAACTGTCGGATATTCTTCAAATGTAACTTTTAATAATTTATTTTCAAATCCTACTGTTTCATTATTTACTTTTTCATCTATTATAACTTCAGAGCTTAGTCAGGTTGATAATCAATCATTTATTCAGTTTATGAGTTGTGCAGACTTTTCTCCATCTGTTAATTTAATACTTTCAAATAATGATTGTGGTTTGTTAACTGATGTTACTTTAGATGTAAGTCAAGATGCTGGTGAAATTGATATGGCTTCTGCATTATTTACTACTGATGGCGGGTCTTTTGATCTTGCTTCATTAAGTATTGGTAGTATGGTTGGTACTGCTACAGTTTCAGCTGGAGCCAATTCATACACTGCTGACTTATTTGTAAATAGTCTTTCAAGTAATACAGCAACAATTGAAGATAATTTGTCCTTAAATACTTTTTTAATTGAAAATTTAACCTCGGGTGGTGTAAGTATAAGTACGACAAGTCCTGGGGATAATAACTACACAACTATAAATGGTAATTCAACCTCTGTACTTCTTCAAAATATTTTTAATAACACTAGTACAAGTGTTTTGAGTTTTAGTTCTGTAATCACATCTGAAATTGGACAGACTGATAATCAATCTTTAAATTTATTAATGTCATGTACAGATTTTTCTCCGACAGTTTCAACATCATTATCTCATTATGTATGTGATAGTGTTTCTGATTTAACAATTAATGTTAGTCAAGATGCTGGAGAAACAGATATGGCAACGGCTTTATTTGTATCTGATGGTGGCTCATTTACTATTTCCTCTTTATCGATTGGTGATAATATTGGTTCTGCTACATTAACAAATTCAATACTTACCTATAATACTGACCTTTATGTTACTTCAATAACTGGATCCACAGTAACTGTTTCTGATTCACTAGCAAATACCTTCTTAATTGAGAATCTTTCTGCTGGAGTAAGCATCACTGCTACTAGTCCAGGTGACAATAATTCCACAACAAGTGGAAACACCTCTTCCGTTACATTTATTAATATTTTTCATAACCCGAATAATGGAACTATAAATTTTACTTCAACAATTACTTCTGAGCTTGGTGAAGTCGATGTTCAAAATTTTTCTTTCAATATGTCATGTATGGATTTTTCTCCTACTGTTGCAATAACTTTAAGTGATAATACATGTCAAGCTACTTCTGACCTTACAATTAATGTAAGTCAAGATGCAAATGAAACTGATATTGCTAGTGCTTCATTTGTTTCTGACGGTGGTGCTTTTAATATTTCTGGATTAAACTTAAATGATGTTGTTGGTTCAGCTAGTATTTTCTTTGCTAATGGAACTACAGTAATTTCTAACCTTGAATTAAGTTTAATAAATAGTTTAGATGACTTTGAAGTTCAATCCATTGATTCATTAGGAAACGTTTTAGGAACTTTTGCTGTAACTAATATTCTTGGTGGTGGAGTTGATATTTTAGCAACTAGTCCGCCAGATGGGAATTCATCTACTAATGGATATGTTTCTACTGCAACATTTAACAGTTTATTCGTAAATCCAACTTCAACATCTTCTTTTAATTTAAATTTTACAACTACTATTACTTCAGAACTTGGAATGGTAGATGTACAATCTTTATCTTACTTAATCTGTTGTGATCCATTTTTAATAGTAACAATTACTGCTTGTGATTCTTTTGATTGGGATGGAATGTCTTATGACTCAACTGGAATGTACACTAATATTTATGCTGATGTAAATGGTTGTGATAGTACTGTAACACTTGATCTTACAATTAATAATAGTTCATCATCAACAGTAACAATTACTGCTTGTGATTCTTTTGATTGGGACGGTATGACTTATGATTTAACAGGAACATATACAAATGTATATACTAGAGTAAATGGTTGTGATAGTACAGTAACATTAGATCTTACGATTAACAGTAGTGATTCTACAAGTTTTACGGCATCTGCTTGTGATACTAGTTATTTTTGGAACGGTGTTTCTTACAATATGAGTGGTGCATACAGCCAAACACTAATTAATATATCTGGATGTGATAGTGTGGTAACTTTAAACCTAACTATAGGTTACTCCGAATCATCAACAGTAACAATTACTGCATGTGATTCTTTTGATTGGGACGGTGTGACTTATGATTCTACTGGAATGTATACTAATA
>Ga0257126_1000934_pt1 | contig 22219 bp, 8 predicted proteins | sample SI060_120mmetaG_FD_190151 | JGI IMG/M metagenome (GOLD analysis project Ga0257126, IMG submission 190151) | Marine microbial communities from Saanich Inlet, British Columbia, Canada - SI060_120m | ecosystem: Environmental > Aquatic > Marine > Inlet | place: Canada: British Columbia | collected... | reverse complement strand
CGGTAATCTCTCCAGAGCAAATTGAGAATGAATCAACAGATGAAATATCTGGAGATGGATATACCGGTACTTGAATATTAACAACCTGATCATCGCATCCTTGATTTCCTGATAGGGTGATTTGATAACTAACAGAAATAATATTGACAGAAGAATTACTCAGAGTCTCATTGATAACATTACTGTTATTCTCTTGGTATTGAATAGGGTTATTGGATGTAATTGAATTAGGAAGCGTCCTTGACCAACTAAATATTGTTCCAGGAAGATTGCTTTCTAATAGATGATTCACATCCTGGCCACTACAGATTGCACTTGGTGTTTGAGCATTATTAGTAAGATTTGGAGTTGGAACAACAACAACATATAGAGTGCTAGAGGATGAGAGGCTACACCCCTGTGAGGTAGTGACACCAATATTGTATTGAACTGTTATGGATTGAGTGGTAGTATTTACAAGAGTCTCGTTAATTGCGTTGGTTCCGCTAGCATATCCATTTGAAAGGCCAGCAGCACCATCCCTTGTCCATCTAACTGAGGCATTTTGATCATTATTTACAGATAATGTCTGAGTAAAGGGAGTATTACTACATGCAATTAATGGATTGCTTATATCATTTGTCTGAACAAAGACAGGTTCTGGAGATATAATTACTTCTAATTGATATGTCTGACCACTGCATGCATCATAAGTTCCTGTTATATCATATGTTACAGTTTGCTCTATTGTACTATCATTTTCAAATAATTGGGTAATGGTAGAGCTATTGTTAGCACTTGATGTAGCGCCAGAATTTATATTAACATTTTGATTTTGAGACCAATTAAAACTTGTGTTTGCAACTCCTGATGTGATTTGATAGTTAAGAGTTTCACCATTACACACATTGACTCTAAGTGGAGATGTTACCTCTGGATTAGGTTTAACCAGCACATTTAATGTTTGGTTGGTGATACATGTTCCAACATTTGAAGTGACGTTTAGGTTATATTTAAGTATTAATGGGCTAGATGTAGTATTGACTATATCTTCATTAATATATTTTGTACTACCGGTGCTAGCATTATTTTGAATTCCAACAACAGCACCTCTACTCCATGAGTAACTGACGTTATCACCCATGTTACTTTCAACGGTGTAATTAAAGTTATCACCAGAGCAGATTTCAACTTGATTAAGCGAGCTTGTAATTTGTGGACAAGGGAAAACTTGGTATCTGATAGTTTGAGTACTTGTACAACCTCCTTGGTTGCTTTCCATTGAAATAACATAGTCAACAATCTGAGTTGTTGTTGTTGTATTTGTTAATACCTGATTCAAATTGGTTGGACTACTATCAAACTCATCGACTGCAGTTATATTTGTATTAGGAATTATAGACCAGGAAATTGACGAAGGAATATCTGTAACATTTGATAAATCAAGTGAAGTAGCTTGTCCTGAGTCTAAGCTATAAAGAGTCTGTGCTGTAAAAGAGGCAAAAGGGTGAACCGTTATTGTAACTGAATTTGTCTTTGTACATCCGCTGACTTGACTGGTTACACTATAAATTACATTAACAAAATTTGTGGTAGAATTAATAAGGGTCTCTGAGATAGTATTCCCATTAAACCCTCCGTTTGAGGAGCTTGTAATTCCATTTGGAAGAACTCTACTCCAAGAGTAACTTAATTGTGGAGAAGTATTATTATTTGTAAAAGTGAGATCAACATTTTCTCCACTACATATAGATTTGGTGCTATTTGTAATGTTAAGCTCAGGATAAAGTTCAAAAGAAATTGTCTCTTGATTCTCACAACCATTATTATCAATTGTTGAAATAGTGTAAACAATTAAAGCATTTGAGTTTGTAGTATTAGTGAGTAACTCATTGATTTCACTTCCATCTCCTTCTCCTGTGGAAGGTAGTACGCCAGCTACTTGATCCCTTTGCCAAGTGATCGTTGCAATCTCTGATAAAATTTTATTTGAAAAACTAAGTTGTATTCCAAGGGGAGAAGTACTACAATATTGATTTTCAATGGAAGCGGCATCAATCTGAGGAATTTCATTTACAGTTACAACATAATTTACAGGGGCAGTAACAGTACCACAAGATAAACTTGCTGTGACAGTCCAGCTTCCACTTGTTGCCGTATTATCGTAATCAACAGTGATTTCATTTGTGTTATTCCCTGATGTAACGGTGGCCCCCACTCCAGAGTAACTCCATGTATAAACTGCACCTGGAATATCATCTACTCTATAATTAAGTCCAAGATCACCTCTACATATACTGTTTGTTCCAGATACAGTTCCGATATTATCTGGAGACACATACAATTCAAATAATGTAGGACTTGTTACACCACAGTCATTTTGCGCTGTAACTAGAATAGTTTTGGAACCTGTTGTTGATAGCGGGTCAATAGACACGTTTATGGTATTGGAATTAGACCCTGAGTTGATAATGATTCCACCAGGTACGGTCCAATTGTAAGCAGTTGCCTCAGCAATTGCATTAACAGAGAGAATTATGTTTTGTTGTCCTAAACAGGCAACATCTGGATCTAAATTTTTAACAGGTAAAATAGTAATAGGGTCTAAAAATGTTATAATGATAACTTTCTGATCTGGATCAGCACAACCATTTTCACCATCTGCATCTAGTCTTAAAGTTACTGAACCATTCGTTTTCTCGTTAGCTCCAAATCTATATATAGCGTTAAAGGTTTGACCTCCCGATATAAAGTTACCATCTACTCCACCTGACCAATTTAGATTAGATACACTTGTTTGAGATACATTTAACGATGCATTTAAATTTATCGTCTCAGCACTTGAGCAAATAAATATTTCACCATCATTGTCAGCATCCTCATCGATAGTGAATACAGGAGCTTGGTAAAGGGTTACAAAAATTGTCTCTGTTATAATTCCCTCGCATTCACCTGCAGTAGTTGCAATAAGAGTAAGACTGACCTGACCTGCTTGATAATCAGCATTTGAGGGAGAATAAGTTGGATCCTCATTAGTTTCTGTTCCATTGAATGATCCTGATCCCCCGGACGACCAATAGTGCGAATCAGCATTTAAAACCGTTCCATCTGGTTGAATGATAACACCAGGCCCTTGACAAGCTGTTAGGTTTCCTCCTGCGTCAATTGTAGTGCCTTGAGTAAATGAAACTATAATTGTATCACTTGCTATGTTATCACAACCATTATCGGTTTTGGTAACAGTAATTACAAGACTAACAGTTCCTGAAAGATCTGCTAGTGAGGGCCTATAGATAGTGTTTAGATCAGTACTGTTATCAAATGAACCTGTTCCATCAGAACTCCACTGATAAGAAACGTTTTGATTTGATGAAACAGTAACATTATCCAAATCAATCGGAATCTGACCACAGTTTGTAATATTACTTCCGGCATCTACGCTGATTGACTCTGTAAAAATTAATGTAATCTGATCAGACTGGTTTACAGGACATGTTCCACCTCTTATGGCGGATAATGATAAATTAAGTGTACCCGCTGCTCGATCAATTGGTCCAATATTAAGTATAGTATCAGAGGTATTATTGCTAGTTAATGTACTATCTGAATTAATAGGCTTGGTCCAAGAGACACTATCTGGATTTCCGGTGATTATTCCAGATAGATTTACTTGATTTTCAGATTGGCAAACTGATAAATTTGTTGGACCTGCATCAACAGTTATCTCTGGAATGATAACAATATCTATATCTGCATTGGTATTACCGCAATTGTTATTGTTTGAAACTTGAGCTATAAAGTTTACTGAAGCTAAATTTAAATCATCTTCAACGGGAGTATAAACATTCCCATTCAGGTTTCCATTTCCATTTGTTGACCAGGTGATGTTGTCAAAAGTTCCCGTTGCATTTAATGTTATTGGACTTCCAAAACACGCTTCAGCCCCACTTGTTATTGAAACGTTAGGTTGTGATGAAAAATTAACTGTTAGGGTACTGATTACCTCTTTGTTGCATGGGGCGGGAGATGTACCCCTTAGAGTCAAAACAACAGAGCCATTAGATATGTCAGTTGCATTGGGCTGATAAATTGTAGTTAAAGCAGTCTGGTCGGTAAACGTTCCACCAGTTGGGCTACTCCACTGATATGTTAGATTATTGGAAGATGAAGATCCCTGATTAAGAGGTATATCATCTCCAGCAGTGGCACAGGTTATAATACCACTTCCAGCATTTATAGTTGGGTTTGCATAATAGTTTAAGGTGATTAATTCAGTGAAACTCTGGCCACAATTACCAGCTGGATCAAGGGTAAGAGTAATATTTACTCCTGTATCACCCGGCCCAGGAGTATATGTTGGAAATAGTGTAGTTCCGTTAGAAATACCTCCATTTCCGTTATGATCCCAGCTAAATGTTGAGTAAGTTCCAGGAGTGGGAAGTGCTGTATAATCTGAGTTAGAGAACGTATATGAAGCATCATCCTCACATAAATCTGCCGAGTTATTTAGATTTACTGAAGGTAGATTGTCGATAGTAAGTGTACGAGAATCATCTACAAAATTTCCGCACCCATTAACAGGGTATCCTCTTAAAACGACTGTTGCCTCTCCAGCGTTTATCTCGGCGGGGGTTGGGGTGTAAAAAACTGTACTTGGGTCTGCTGGGTCTAATGCAGGCGCAAAGTTTCCATTTCCAATCCATGTGAATGAGGCTGTATTTGATAGGGAGCTACCAGTTAAGTAGCCTCCAGTCTCACAAATTGAACTACTTGTGCCAGCCTCAACATCCGGCTCTAGAACAAATACAACAGTAATTTGTGATGAAACAGGATCTGCACAAGGACTATTTGGCTGAGCAGTCAGACTAAATACAAATGTATTGCCAAACTCAGATGGATCTGGAGTAAATGTTAGGTCTGGATTGGATGGGTCTGCAGGATCATTATAAACTTTTGTTCCATTAGAGCCATTGAAATTCCAATTGTATCCACTAGAATTTGTTAGGGTGGCATTTATATTAAAAGACGCTGTTCCCTCACATACAAGAAGTGGACTAGGAGTATCAATAGTTACCTGGGGAGCAGCTGTGAAAGTGACTGTTCTTGTTATCCACTGACTCTCTGGACAAACATTATTTGCCAGAGATTTTAATTTGAAAGTTACAGACCCTCTTGTATAATCAGCTGCTGTTGGCTCATATGTGGGATTCTTTTCAGAATTACTGCTAAAGTTAGCTGGTGTACCATCATCAGTGTCCCACTGAACTTGTGCATCAGCAGGGTTGGTAATTGCAGTTAAGTTTATTAAACTTCCATCGCAAACAGTATCTGGAGCATTTATTTGAAGATCAACAGGGATTGTAAAATCAATCCTTATATTATCATTAATTACATGAGGAGCTCCACAATTTGGATCTCCTGTAACTTCCACATTTAATATTACCGATCCATTGTTGATATCCGAAGCAGAAGGGGTGTAAACAGGATCCTCGTCATTTGAGAAGCTTAATCCACTAAATTGCCCAGTTCCTCCAGTTGACCATCTAATTTGGGTCTGATTTTCAATAGTACTTGTTACTGTAACAGCCGTGGGTGAGTCAGGATCTTGACAAACATCCATATTTGCTGCTAAAGTAATTACAGGTAGTTTTATAAGGTCGATTGTAAGGTCGTGAGTTGGGTTGTTAGGTGAGCATTCCCCTACTGAAATCGCAGTCAATCTAAGTGTAACGCTGCCATTTTGATAATCATTTAAAGTTGGTGTATAAAATGGATTGGCCACATTATTTGCACTTAAAGTACCACCTGCTCCAGGTAGTATTTCCCAATTATATGAAGTGGTATTTTGAATTTGTATACCGCTGACCTGGAACCTATCATTTAAAGCAAGTTGGCAATGGGTATCAGTGGTTGGACCAGATATAACTGGAACTGAATCAACTGTTATTATTTTTGTGTCAATTACGTTACTCTCTCCAAGACATCCTCCATCTGGTGTTAATGTAAGAGTAAGTAGTAATTGTCCACTTTGATCAGCAGCAGTGGTTAGTGTTGGCTGATTTGTTGTATCATTTGATAGTGCAGTTCCACTCGCAACAGGACTGCCATTGAATCCTGCCACTGTCCATTGAATTGTGCCTCCCGATGCAGCTGCATCGTCAATAATTAAATTATCCCCTTGACAGACTGACAGATCATTACCAGCGTTAGCGGTAGGAAGGGAAGTAATAGCAACTGCGACAGTCTGGGTTATTTCATCACACGGGGCATCGGGGACAACATGAACTGTAAGGGAAACAGTCCCTAAGTTTTTATCAAGTGTGGTTGGAGTGTAGCTAGGGTTAACTGTGGTCCCACCAGAAAATCCAGATTGAACTTCAACATTGGCTTGAGTTGCAGTCCAATAAACATTATTTGGAGCTGACCCAGCAAGAACAGCTGTAAGATCAATAGTTCCATTTTCGCAGATAGGGTTTTTAACTACGTTTATGTTTGTAATAATTGTGGGCTCCTCAACAGTAATATACATGGTACCTACAACTTCACTTACCACTCCACTACACTGATTTGGTTGAGATGCAGTAAGTGTTATCTCGATAGGGTTATTATTTGCTTGGAGATCACCATCACCTGGGTTGTACCTTACAAGAGTTGTGGAAGAATTTGAAGTATCGAATGTTCCATCACCAGTTGAAGCCCAAGTAATATTACTAAAGTGACTACCTGGATTAAAAGTTGCATTAAGAGTAACCTGATTCTCATTACTACAAATACTTTGGTTGGTACCTAAGTCAATAGAGTTTAATTTTTGAATAATATTAATAGTCTTTGTAATTGTGAATGATTCACATACAGCATCTCCAGTAAGTGTACCTACAAGGAGAACTTGACCACTATCATTTGCATCGGATTGGTATGTTGGCTGATTTGTATTTGAATTTAGAACACTTCCACCTCCTCCTAATTTTTGCCAAGAAATAGTGTTGTAATTGGCAGTTAGATCATTAATAGTATAATCACTTCCTATACATAAATCCACCGAGTCATTTGTAAAGCTTGCTGTTGGAGGATCCTCAAAATTAATCCTAAGGGTTACTGCTGGAAAGTTTAATGGATCACAAGGAGGGTTGGTGGAAAGGCCAGTTAGAGTAAGAGTTACAGCCCCGGCGTCTTTATCAGCTTGTGTCGGATTATATAGTGTATTTAAATCGTTTGCGTTTCCAAAAGATCCAGTTCCAGAACTTTCCCAAAGAATATTTGCTGGATTTACTGCTGTTGAGCCTGAAATATTATAGGTAGTTTCATTTTTACAAATAGTTACTTCATTAGTGGAGAGAGTCACAGTATTGATTCTCTCTGTTCTAACAATTATTTCATCTGAATAAACATCATTGCATGGACTTTCACTGGTCACCTCAACCCTTACCCTAACATCCCCAGAATTTCCATTATCGGCAGTAAATATTGGATTAAGAGTATTACCCCCAGCGGAAATTGACCCAGCACCAATAACTGTCCAATTAATAGAGCTTAGATCATAATTACTGGCTACTGCCTCCAAACTTATTGTTCCATTTTCACAAATAGAAACTATTCCATCATTTTCTGGATCAACAATTGAGACTGTTGCTTGCGGATATATTTCAATAAAAAATTCATCACTTGCTGCAGTTCCACAACCAGATATTGGATTAGCCGTTAGAAGCAGTGTAACTCTCTGATTAGGTAAATTTAAATCTAGTGGGTCAGGATAGTATACTGGAGTAAGGGTGTTTTCTCCTTGAATCGTACCCGAGCCATTTGGGGTGCTCCATAATATGGTGTCGTAGTTTTCAAGAGTTACAATATCATTAGCATCAATAGTGTATGTGCTGCTCACACATATTGTTCTTGTTACGGCTTGTGACAAAACAACTTCCGGAGCTTTTGTAATATTTAATCTAATTATCTGACTAATATCACCCTGACATGTGGGTGAAACATTACTAGCTGTGATGGTTAAATCTACATGACCTCGGTTTATGTCCTCTGCAAGGGGAGTGTAGAGGGTAGTTTGTAGGGCAGTTGTGGAGAAACCTGTGTTGTTGACTGTATCAGCAGTCCAGGAAATACTGTTTAAATCTTGATTTTCTACCACAACTCCATCGATTAGATAAGATTCATTTTCACAAATAGTAGCAGTGAACTCATCAACAGTAATACTGGCAAGTGGTTGAATATTAACCCTAAGAGTTTGAGAAATTTGAGAACAATTTGCAGACGGAGGTGGAGTAAGAGTTAAAACTACGTCAATAAACCCTTGAGTTATTTGGGCATTACTTGGTGTAAATGTAACATTGCTGGTACCATTATTAGCAATAACTCCAGTATTATCAAGAGTTGAAAAGGTGAAACTTTGTGCATTTACTATTTCAAAGTTTATCCCCTGAATCATTGTAAAACTTGAATTTTCACATACATCTGGAGCTGAAAGATTTGTTATTTCTGGAGCTTCATTATAGTATACATTAATCGTTCTTGAAACAGATGCCAAGCAATCTGATATTGGACTAGGGGAAACTGTTATTACCAGTTGTAGAGGATTCAAATTAACATCATTCGCGACAGGTGTGTATATTGGCTCCTGGGTTTGAGGGTCACTAAAGCTACCTCCACCATTTGTAGTAGTCCACTGAATGGTGTTATTTGTCTCCCCACCAATTGTTATAAGACCTGTAAAATCAATATTTGTCCCCTCACATAAGATGAATTCATTATCAGCTAAGGTGATTTTTGGAGTTTGAAAAATTCTAAGTGGGAATGATGCGGAAACATCTTGATCGCAACTAGAATCTGGACTAACCGTTAAAGTAATTGTGATTGTACCTGCTGTTCTATCGTCTTGGTGAGGTTGATAAATGGGTTGCAATGGATTGGCAGTGGCAGAAAATGATCCTCTTCCTGAGGAGGTAAAACTTATTGATGTTGGATCGTAATTGTTATCTATGGTTATTCCATTTACTTGATAAGTCCCATTTTCGCATATACTTTGATCACTGGGCATATTTATAACTGGAGCTGGATCAAAAATTAATGCAAAGCTTTCAACTACTGGATCATCACAAGGTCCTATTGGACTTCCCTCTAAAGTGATTATGATAGGATTATTAGTTCCTGCTCTATCCGCAGGTGATGGATTATATGTTGTAATTTCATTGTTTGGATCAGTAAAATTTCCTGTTCCACCAGTAACTCTCCAAGTTGTATTGGCTGTAAAAGTTGATGAGGCAGTTGAAATTGAGTATTGATCTATACTGCTACAAAGTACAACTGTTGTCAGTCCAGTGCTAACAACTGGATTTCTTTGAAAGTTTATTGTTAATTGATCTTGAGTTGTCTCTCCACAGGTATTGTTGGTTCCTGTAAGAGTTAAAATAACAAAACCAGCAGCTTTGTCCGAGGCTGTAAAAGTATAAGTTGGGTTAGACGTAGTTTGCCCACCACCAAATCCACTAACTCCGCTTGTGGCACTCCACAGATATGAGTCAATGTTTAATATATCACCAACCAAAGGAGAATAATTAAGCTCATCCTCACACAAAGTGATTTCATCAGTATCCCCTGCATCAGAAAATATATTAAGTTCAGGTTGGGCTATAAGGTTTATCGTATATGAGTCGCTTACAGGATCACAACCTTGTAAACCGTTGTTAGTAATGGTCAAAATTACGGTTCCATTATTAATATCATCATTAGATGGAGTATATGTTGGTGCTAGGATGTTAGGATTAGAAAATGAACCAGAACCATTGGTTGACCATGCTAACAACCCTGCATTAGTGGCCGTGGGGGTTATATCATTTAGATCAATTATAAAGGCCCCACTTGCAGGTTCACAGAAATCTTGAGTTGGGACACCTGAGGATGCTGCGACTGTTGGTAATGGATTTACCGTTATCTGAATATCGTCAGAATCAATCCTGGCTGAACCGTCAGGGTTTTCGCATGGAAAATTACCATCTGGCGTAGCTGTTAATCTTAAAACTACAACTCCTCCAAGTGACGCACCTGCCCCATCAGCAGTGAAACTTGGAACCAACGTTGACCCGTTGGATAATGAGCCGAGATTAATACCACTAATAATTGACCATTGATAGGTTACTGGATATTGTGCCTCAACAGCAGGTGCTGGACTGGTTAATGAGGCATCATTTATGGTAATTGCAGAATCTTCGCACACTACTCTATCCGATCCTGCATTAATTACAACATCCTGATAAAAAGCAATTATCATTGAGTCACTGGCATTAGCACAACCATCTTGAGATACAGTAAAAGTAAGTTGAACATTACCAGCTGTCAGATCAGCTGCGGAGGGATAATAAATGGTATTTTTGAGCGAAGCGTTAGCGAAACTCCCTGTACCTCCACTCCACTGATAACTTTGAAAATCGAAACCATCAGATAAATTTCCTTGGAGGGCAACCTCTACAGGATCTGTAAGATCTGTACATATCTCAAGATCACCACCAGCATCTGCACTTGGCTGAGTGTTACTCTGAAGTGTTTTTAAAACAGTAATTACATTAGCACAGGGTGCATTTGGCGTTACAACTAATTGAAGAGTGATACTTCCTGCACCACTTGGAACAATAATTGGATCAATCTGATTTTCTGTACCCCCTTGAATTGAAGCAGGACCAGATTGAACGCTCCACTGATAAGTCAAGACGTCACTAACATCACTTATTGTTACATCATCTACAGTGAAAATCTCATTTTCACAAAAAAGTCTATTTGGTCCAGCATTTACTGTAAGTTCCTGGAACATTGCAATAGTAAAAGTTTGGCTTACTACACTATTACAAGGGGCTGATCCAGTTACTGACAGTTTAATTTGAACACTACCATTTTGGAAATCCTGAGCAGAGGGGTTGTAAAATGCATTATTAGGATCACTATTGTTAGTAATCGTTCCAGAACCATTTTCAACAGACCAAAAAACGGTTCCATTTTGTACTGTTGCTGAGAAAGGAATATTTGGTCCTCCACCTTCGCAAAACGATGTGGCTGAAGTTATATTATCTATTTGTGGAGCTGAGGTGATTAAAATAGTCTTAGTTGCTGTAGCATTATCTGCAGGAGATGAACATGGATTAATTGGAAGTGCTCTTAGCTCAACAGAAACTTCCCCCGCAGCTATATCTGCAGGAGTAGGAGTGTATATATATGGGTTTGCACTTGGTCTTATGTCAGAAATGCCAGGCAATACCCATGTTACATTTTCGCTATTTGAAGTATCAGCTATAAAGGTAATAGTATCTCCCTCACATATGCTATCAACCGAATTAATAGAAGCAGTTGGTAATGCTTGAAAACTTATTCCTACTGTATCTTCATATACTGTATCACAATTACTAGCTCCTTGAGCAGATATTGTAAGTGTAACGGATCCATTAGAAATGTCCGCAGCGCTTGGCGTATAAGTTGAAAAATTGACGGCAAAACCTCCAGCTCCCTGAGAGCTTGAACTCCAACTAACTGTGGCAAGATCTATATTACTATATGTGGGAGATAGATTTACAATATCATTAGAGCAAATAGTTTGAGGGTTTCCTGCATTAATGTTTGGAGTAGGATTAACTGTGACTTCAATATTATCACTATTAGAGCAATTTGTCGCAGGATTAGTTACAGTGAGGGTATAATTTCTAGTTGTTGTCGGACTTACGCTGATTGATGAACTTGCCCAAGTATTTATTCCATCTGTCCACATATATGTGAGCCCTGCTTGAGCAGCAGCTCCAATAGTGATGGAACCCCCAAGACAAATAGTTTGATCTCCACCAGTATTGACAGCTGGAAGTTGATTTACAATTACCTCAACTGACCGAGCTTTAGAACATCCTGATGCTAGATTTGTAACAACTAGGGTATATGATGTACTTTGAGTAGGGTTTACTGATGGTCTCGCAATGGTTTTATTAAATGCATGATCTGGAGTAGCTGTCCACTGATATGAGTAACCACCCCCTAAATCTTCACCTATTTGAATATTTTCACCTAAGCAAATAGTTTCATTATTGAATGAATTCAAATCTGGAAGTGAGTTTACTGTAATTGCAAATGTTGAAGATCCTCCATCCCCACAATCATTATTGGCTTTTACACTGATATTTCTATCTCCCAATGAGGCATTGGCATTAATTCGAAGGGTTATAACCCTTTGATCGGTTGCGCCTACAGGAGTAAATCCAGCGTAATTTTCCCAAATGTAGGAGTCTGCACCATTAATCGCAGGAACGCTAAGTTGAATGGAACCTACACCATCGGCACAAATGTTCAAGGAGTTGGACGCTTCGGAAATCACCCCTGCATCATCGGGTAATTGCCCTACATTAAATGATTTTAGTGAACTACTGCTTCCATCTCCACAAGAGTTTTGGGCATACACACTTAAAGTATAATCTCCTAATGCTACGGCGTTGGGGACACTAAACCGAAGGGTTCTTTCATTGGTAGGATTTCCACCATAGACTACATCGGCTGAAATATTTGGACTAAAAGTCCAAACATAAGCATCGGCTCCACTCACTGGATCAACCGAGAAATTGTATTCTGTAGATCCTTCTCTACAAAGTTGACTATTACCCGAAATAGACCCAGGCGTATTTGGAAGATTACTAACCTCAAAAATGACGACAGATTGGTCATCACCATCAGGAGCTACTACTCTAATAAGTCCACTGGGAGTGCCTACAGGAATAGAGTTGATAATTATGGTGGTATTAGAAACCGTAATATCTGGAATATTTGTTGTTCCAATGTATACTGTAGTTACACTGGCCAGATTGGTTCCTGATATGGTAATGTTTTGGGGGTTGTTATAACAATACTCTGTAGGATTAATATTATTAATGGTAGGTGCAACTAGAAAAAGATTTCCCTCATTGTTGAAACCAAAAGATTTGGTTAATAACAATAATAAAAATAAAATTATTAATTTTCTTAAAATATGCAAATCAGGTTGTCTAATCAATAAACGAATTAACTCTATTTTTATTATAAGTTCTAAAAGTAAATTTAAATAAATTTTTAGGTTATATCAAAACTGTAAATATTTTTAAAAATTTGGATTATAATGTATATTTGTTTTTATGAAAAGAAGAGAGGCAATTCAAACAATTGCAATGGGTGTAAGTGGTCTAGGTCTGATAAGTCAATGCACCTTGAATCCCCCATCTCCTCCCATTTTGGCAGAAAAAGACCAAAATCTTCTGGGTTTGCTGACCGAGGCTATAGTACCTTCAAAAAGTATAGTTTTTCCTACTCCCGAGACCCGGATGGAATTTATGTTAAATCAAATTGAAGGGGCTCTGACATCCGAAGAGCTTGACTTTTATAAGAAGGGTTTAGCAATATTTAAAGGTTTGGTCGAGCAGACTTTTTCGGAACCCTATGAAAATCTAGATTTTAATACTCAAAATTACACCATTCAAAGAGCTTTGGGGCATCCGGGGGAATTGGGGTATTTTATGAAAAAAAACCGACAATGGTCCCTTCGTCATTTTATGACATCAGAACGCTATATGACCGAATTTTTTAACTACGAATTTATCCCCAATCGTCATTTGGGATGTGTTCCCGTACAATCATAAAAACATGATCAAAGAAAATCAATTCGATACCATTGTCATTGGAGCGGGTATGTCTGGAGGATGGGCCGCTAAAGAATTTTGCGAGCAAGGTTTTAATACATTATTGTTGGATCGAGGTAGAAATGTTGAACATTTAAAAGACTACCCAACTACCAATATGCAGCCATGGGAATTCAAACACCGAGGAGATGTTCCTGCCAAGATTCGTGAGGAAAATCCCATAGCCCACAGTTGCTATGCTTTTAGAGAAGATGCCATGCATTTTTTTGTCAAAGACGCAGAACACCCCTATGTACAAACCAAGCCTTTTCAATGGATCCGCGGTTACCAAGTAGGAGGGAAGTCTATCATGTGGGCTCGCCAAGTACAACGTTGGAGTAATCTCGATTTTGAAGGACCTGCCCGTGATGGTTTTGCGGTAGATTGGCCCATCAGATATAATGATCTAGACCCTTGGTACACATATGTAGAAAAATTTGTGGGAGTTAGTGGAAACAAGGATGGCTTGGACATACTCCCTGATGGAGATTTTCTAAGGCCCTTTGGCACCAATTGTGTAGAGGACTATTTCAGTGACCAGATGAAGAAGCATTATGTCGACCGACATGTAATCTATGGAAGATGTGCTCATCTTACCGAAAGTAAACCCATTTATTTGGAACAGGGAAGGGGACTTTGCGCGAGTCGAAATATTTGTCAAAGGGGTTGTCCGTTTGGAGGCTATTTTAATGCCAATTCTACCCTGATTCCATGGGCAATGAAAACAGGTAATTTGACCTTAAAAACAGACAGTGTTGTTCATTCAATTATTTATGATGAAGAACAGAAAAAAGCAATAGGTGTTAGGGTGATTGATGCACATACCAAAACCGTTACAGAATATTTTGCCAAAGTCATTTTCCTCAATGCCTCTACTTTAAACACGAATTTAATCTTGATGAATTCCATTTCTGATCGTTTCCCCAACGGTTTGGGAAATGACAATGGATTACTCGGAAAATACATAGCCTTTCATAATTATAGGGGGGTTATTACCGCCACGCACGAAGGACATAAAGACAAACGGGTAGATGGGCAAAAACCCACCTCTGCCTATCTCCCTCGATTTAGGAATGTTTACCGCCAGGAAACGGGCTTCCTCAGGGGCTATGCCGCAGGTTTTGGCGCTACTAAACCCATGGAGTATGATACTATGGCGATGGGAGAGGACTTGCATAACAATCTTTTGAATGCAAAAGAGAGCGATGTTTGGAACGTCAATTCCCATATGATGGGAGAGACCCTACCCAAGGAGAGCAATCAAGTGAGTCTCGATGAAAATTTGGTTGACCCATGGGGAATTCCCCAACTGAAAATTGATGTTGATTATGATGATAATGACGAAAAAATGCTTCAGGACTTCTTCGATGAATTCTCAGAAATGTACACCAAGGCAGGCTTTACCAATATCAAAACCAATGATAATGGTCGTATCCCTGGAAATGATATTCACGAAATGGGAGGGGTTCGAATGGGCCATGACCCCAAAACTTCCTTGCTTAACAAATGGAATCAAATGCATCACTGTTCCAATGTATTTGTAACCGATGGTGCCTGTATGACCTCTACTTCGACACAAAACCCATCCCTTACTTTTATGGCCTTGACAGCAAGGGCGGCTCACCATGCCATTGAAGAAATGAAAAAAGGAAATATCTAATTATTCTTTACACACCTAAAGCCCGTATGTTGAGATCCTGTATCGGGGGAGGACTTCATTTTTGAAGCCACCCGATAACCCGAACAATAGGTGTCATTACATAAAAAAGAGCCTCCTCTGATGATTCTTTGAGATATGTAAGGGTTGAAGGGATCGTAGCTCTCACCAGGTCCTTGAGGGTTAATCGTTGTTTTGTTTTCCAAGGTTTTATAATAATCATAATGGTACCAATCGGAACACCATTCCCAGACATTTCCAGCCATATCATATAGACCGTATCCATTGGCCTCAAAAGATTTGACAGGAGCAGAATAAAAAAACAAATCTTTATTGATATTATCATAGGGAAAAGAACCTTCCCAACTGTTGGCTTTTGCATTTCCTTCGGCGATGTCCTCATCACCCCAAGGATACTTTTTGTCCTTTAGTCCTCCCCGAGCGGCCCATTCCCATTCCGCCTCTGTAGGAAGTCGCTTGCCTACCCATTGGGCATATGCATTGGCATCATCCCAAGATACATGCACAACAGGATGATCTTCTTTCCCCTCTGTAGAACTTCCTTTACCTCTGGGCTGATGCCAGTTGGCCTTGGGTTTCCATTCCCACCAAGCAGCATAATTGTTTAGGTCTACTGGACCATTGGTGCTTTTAAAGGTCAAAGAAGCAGCTTGTAAAAGAGAATCATGTGGCTTGGGCGTGCCAGGAGGGAGTTGTTTTTTCATTTCTTCCCAGTCAACCGATTTTTCGGCGGTTGTAATATAACCCGTAGCTTTTACAAAAGAGGCAAATTGAGCATTGGTTACTTCGGTTTGGTCGATCCAAAAACCATTAACTTTTACGGTATGTAGTGGCCCTTCATCGGGTCGTGCCTGAGGCCCTTCACTGCCCATCAAAAATTGTCCTTCGGGGATCCAAACCATTCCTTTGGGTAGTTTGGTTGGAGTTATATCCTTTTTGATTTTTTTGGAGGGTGAAGATTCGCAGCCAACCAAAAGTGCCATCCAGCTAATGATTAGGAAAGAAATATGTTTAGATTTCATATTTTTAATATAATAAGCAAAGATGCTAAATTAAAGATTAACCCTTATATTTGCACCTGCTTATCCGTAAAAAGATTATGTCACTAAATGTGAATAAAATATTACTATCTTCTCTTCTGACGGGAATTTTGATGTTACCCTATTGGGGCTCTTTTTACCATCTTTTTGAAGGTCATAATCACAAAACTTGTGAAATTTCTGAGACTCACCTTCATGAAATTGATTTGGATTGCGATGTACTGGACTATCATTTTGCGACCAGTATTGAAATTTCCCATGAGGCTGAGTATATTTTGGCTTCGACCTCTCAACAAAAGAAGTATACATTCTTCTACCTGGGATATTCTTTTTCCATTGATGCGATAGATACTCTTCGGGGTCCACCTACTATTTGATTTTACCCGTATTTTTTGTCGCTTATCCCTTGGGGTGGAGTGATTTCGTATCATTTTAAAAATCAAAATAATGTTTAATAATATTTTTGTCAAACCCATAATTGCCCTATTTTTATTTGTTTTAATTTTCGCTTGTTCTAAAGACGAAGACCCCGAACCTGCCCATGAAGAAGAAATAGTCACTTTAGTTACTCTTGAAGTCAGTAAAGTAGGTTCATCTGAGACTATCAAATATAATTTTGAAGTTGAGGGTCATGATCATGATGATCATGAAGAAGAAGAAGAGGATGACGATCATGACGACCATGACGGAGAACATACTGAGATTGAATTAGAGGCTAATTCAAGTTACAACGTATCAATGTTTATTTATAACGACACTGATCCTAACAATATAGAAAATATTACTCAAGAAATCATTGAGGAGAAGGATGAGCATCAAGTTTTTTATGCAATTACTGATGAATTAAGTGGTTTTTCAATTGAACCTGCCTCAGACGACACCGTCGATAGTAATGGTAATTCACTATATATTAAAACTACTTGGACAACAACTGGAGAAACCTCTGGTGATGTTGTAGGTTATCTCATTCACGAACCCACTCAAAAAACAGGTACTACAAGGACAGATTTTGGTGGTGCAACTGATTTTGAAATTGATTTTGAGGTTCATGTTGAATGATTAGTCTTTTTAGATTTATTGCTGAGCTATTTAATCTAAAATCTAAAAACTCTAAATGTTTAAACTTTTATAGCTTAAAAAAAACTGCGGCCGGCGTTTCACTGCTGGCCGCCAGTTTTTGTTACTGCCAAAAGTGTGATTTGCAATTTGAGGGGCAAATTTTAGATTTACATGATAACTCCCCAATTAGTTTAGCAGTTGTCCAAGTTCTTGATAGTGATCAAACTGTTTTTTCAGATTATAACGGTTTTTTTAAATTTGAAAGTCAATGTTCAGGAAAAATCAAATGTAAAATTTCTCACCTCAACTGTCAAGATTTATATCTGGAACTAGATATAAATAAATCAGTTTTTAAAAAAATTTATTTAGAACATCACATAGAATCTCTTGATGAGGTAATCATAGAGGATAGTAAAATAAAAGATCTTTTATCCACAGCTAGTGCCTATTCATTATCATCGTTGCAAAAAGATAATTATAGCGGAAAGGGGTTGGCAAATGCCTTAGAGCAAATTAGTGGAGTTAATATATTGACTACAGGAAATGTGATTTCTAAACCCATGATTCATGGTATGTTTGGGAGTCGTGTGGGTATCATTTATGATGGTATACAGATAGAAAATCAACAATGGGGACAAGATCATGCTCCCAATGTTGACCTAAATGCTTTTGAAGAAATTCGTTTGATTAAGGGAGCAGGGGTGTTGAAGTATTCAGGCGATACTCCAGGCGGAATTATAGTTCTTGAAAATACCCTTCCAAAGATTAATGACTCATTGTATGGGAAATCAATTTTAAGTGGATCTACCAATGGACGTGGTTTAAATATTGTTAGTTCATGGATAAAGTCTTACAATAGTGGAAATTATTTTAAAGCTCAAGCATTGGTAAAGAGATATGGTGACTTTTCTGCTCCAGAATATGTGCTTTCAAATTCTGGTACTGACGAGAATAATATCTCATTAACATTTGGAAAAAATAAAATTCTTAGCCAATGGAAAACAAATTTCAGTTATTTCAGTCAAGAAATAGGTATACTAAGAAGTTCCCATATAGGAAATGTTAATGATTTAGTTTATGCAATTGAGTCAGCTAAACCAATAATTATTAAGCCCTTTGATCATGAAATAGATCTACCAAAACAAGTAAATAAACATTATACAATAGGTGTTCAATACTCCAAAAGGGATAAGTCAAATGGGAAATTAAATGCTAAATACAGTTGGCAAAGAAACAATAGAAGGGAGTATGATGTCAGAAGGGGGGAATTAAAAAACAAGCCCGCCATTGATCTTACATTAAATACTCATGATTTACTTTCTAACTATCAATGGGAGAAATCAAATTGGTCGCTAGATTCAGGTGTCTTTTTTCAAATTCAGGATAACTATTCTGACCCAGAGACAGGAACAAGAAGATTAATACCTGACTATCTTAAAACTGAATTAGGAACATATTCTACTGCAAGTTTAACACCATCGAATAATTTTAGTCTCGCATTTGGATTCCGTTTTAGTCATCAAAACAATCACATAAAAAAATACTATAAGAATAAGCGATGGAATGAAGAAAATTATCAAGACAAGCTAGGTGATTTTGTGATTAATGAAGTTTTAAGCCAAAAGCTGGTTGAGCAAAGGTTAATTTTTAACAACCTTTCCATGAATACTGGAGTAAAATTTGCTCTATCAGAGAGGTTAAATTTAAGTTTAAATTTGTTCCATACCGAACGTGCACCCGACATTGCAGAAATGTTTAGTGATGGACTTCATCATTCACTGGCGACTATTGAGTATGGAAACCCTTTTTTAAGAAATGAAGTAACACAAAAAGTCGTAGTAAATTTTGAAAAAGAGATTGGGAACTTCACATACAACATTAGCCCGTATCTTGTTAATGGTCAAAATTATATTATTATTGAGCCTACTGGTATTGAATACACTATAAGAGGTTCTTTCCCGGTTTGGGAGTATAGAGCAGTAAGTTCAACAATAAGGGGGGTGGATTTAGACTTTTCTTTTGATTTTAACAATACGATTAAAATCAGAAACAGTTCTTCCTGGATTGAAGGATTTGAAAAATTAAGTAAAACCCCTTTAATTAATATACCTCCTTTTAAATCATCTAATTATATTCAATTTTCAATCCCAAAATTGAAATCATTATTTATGACTATTTCAAGTAAAAGTATTTTACGTCAAAATCAATTTCCAAATCATAATTTTGAAACTTCTGTTGTTGAAAATGGAGTAAGATTGAATAAGCTTGTTGACATAAGTACCCCTCCAAGAAGTTATCATCTTTTTGGGGCTGAGTTTCACTGGGGCCCTTATCCATTTTTCTCTAACAATATAAATTTATCTCTTATATTTGATAATATCTTTAACTCATCCTATAGAAACTATCTCAATCGATTGCGCTTTTACGCCGACGAAATGGGGAGAAATGTGATGTTGCAAATCAAAATTTATCACTGATACCATGTCTATGAACCGTTTGCTTCTCTTGTTGTTTTTTATGGGGACTTTCATCCAACTCTTTAGTCAAGAGTATCAGGAATATTTGGAGCCGATTAATGATCCCTCTGCAGAAGGACAGCGGTTTTTTGTTCAAGATTTGTTGGATATCGCTGGCTATGTTCCTGAAAATATTCAAATTTATCAGACCCTGCCCAACCGGGCCCGTGTGTTTAGAGTAAAATTGGACAGCATCAATGGAGGATTTGTTTTTGTACGTTGGGACAAAGCTAAAAAAGAAAACTATGTCGCCAATAAAATGATTGATCCTGGTGTGTATTACAATCTCAAAGCTGCCAAGGAAATCATGAGGAAGCAAACCAATAAAGCTAATTTTACGGTTGATGATGTCGCACTTCAAGCTCCAGATCAGGAACAAATTAATTCCTCTGAACTCGATGAATACAGATCTGAATTCGATCTAAAAAACGAGGAAAAAAAATTACAAGAAGAGGAAGCTCTCGCTAAAAAGAAACCCAGAAGAGAAAAAAAAGAAAAGAAAAAAAAGAAGAAGTTTTTCAACTAGCGGGTCACTGTCAGTGTATTCCCTTCAATAGTGGCGGTATAGCATGTCATTTGCAGACCCGAACCCGAACAATCATCATTAAAAGATCGGTTGTGGTTTCCACAAACAAATTTTGAATCGGCATGGCTCCACTGGTTGTTGGCTCCTGCGTGAGGACAAACATTACTAAAAGCCCTTATTTCAGTTTCACTAATTCTCAACAATAACATTTTTCCCCCAGTATAATTCATCCAACCCCCTATTTCAGATACATCTGAAAAATCAGAACTGCTGAGATCTATATTTATACTACTGCCTTCAGAGGAATCATCATCGCCACCGTTATTTGCTGTATCCATTACTAAATCATCATCGTCTCCCGAGCTACAAGCTTCAAGCATTGTGATGCCAAACATTGAAAAAACGACAGGGGCACAAGCTGTTTTTAAAAAATCTCTTCTTTTATTTTCCATGATGATTAAATTTATGTTGCTCAAATATAATCACTTTAGTTTAAACTTTTTAAAAAATTATTAAACAAAAATTAAAATTGTACAAGTGTTTGGATTATTTTTGTAAAAAAAATGATGCAAAAATTCTACCTTTTTTTAATATTATTGATGAATGCTTCTCTGTTGACTGCCCAAAACGCAGGACAACTCAGCGGTAGAATCTTAGATGAGCAATCCCAGCTTCCAATTCAAGGTGTTACAGTTTTACTTGAAGGAACTGTTTTGGGAGTAGCAACAGACGAAGGGGGATATTTTACTTTTAGGGATGTGCCTACCCAGACCTATAATTTGATCATAAGTCATTTAGGATACCAATCACAAACAATTTACAACGTCATCGTCAAAACTTTTGGAACACCTCCATTACAAATTTTACTGGAAGAATCTGCCAACGAATTGGAGGAGATTGTGGTGTTCCAAAGTCCTTTTAGAACCTCGGTCGAAACCCCACTATCCACTCAGACTTTTTCTGCTGTAGAAATTGAAACCTATCCTGGAGGAAATAATGACATCACTAAGGTTATCCAGAGTATGCCTGGAATCTCCCCTTCGATCGGGGGATTCAGAAATGACATCATCATCCGTGGGGGGGCTCCCAATGAATCTGTTTATTATCTGGACGGTATTGAAATTCCTAACATCAACCATTTCAGTACACAAGGGAGTGCTGGGGGTCCAGTAGGAATGCTCAATGTATCATTTATTAGAGAAGTAACTCTTTCAAGTTCTGCTTTTGGAGCGGAATTTGACAATCCCTTGTCTGGGGTTTTATCCTTCGAACAAAGAGAAGGAAATCCCAACCGTTTTGGAGGCAATTTTAGATTTGGCGCGAGTGAAGCGGCCTTAACATTAGAAGGACCCTTATTCAGAAAAGACAAAGAACAGCCTAGTAAGACCACCATACTGTTTTCAGTAAGGAGAAGCTATTTGCAATTTTTATTTGAATTAATTGGTTTGCCCATTCGGCCGGATTATTGGGATTATCAGTGGAAAATAAACCATGAAATTGACCCCTACAATACAATCGTGTTTTTGGGATTGGGTACCATTGACGACTTCTCCGTAAAAGCGCCAGACGACTTTGATGCAGAACAACAAGCCACTATTGAGCAGGTCCCTATTATCCAACAAAAAACAACAACAGTAGGGGTGTCTTGGAAAAGAAAATATAAAAACGGAAAAGGTTCAATGATCACCTCAATAAGTACCAATAGGTTGCAAAATATCTTTTCTCGTTATCAAGACAATGCGGAA
>Ga0257126_1000932_pt1 | contig 22312 bp, 7 predicted proteins | sample SI060_120mmetaG_FD_190151 | JGI IMG/M metagenome (GOLD analysis project Ga0257126, IMG submission 190151) | Marine microbial communities from Saanich Inlet, British Columbia, Canada - SI060_120m | ecosystem: Environmental > Aquatic > Marine > Inlet | place: Canada: British Columbia | collected... | reverse complement strand
TCTTGATAGTTACCCTACCTTTTCTTACTAATTGTTGTATTGTCGGCATATTATATCTTTACTAAAATGGTCGGCAAAAGTAATAATTTATTGTAATAATATGAAATAGATATGATTTTTTTTTATCCCTTAAAAAAATATAATTTATTTCTAGTAAAAGCTTCTAAAAATAAAAAGAACATTAATTACTACTCAAACAGCTAGTAATCAACTGTTTATTCATAAATTATAATCTAGATTATAATTATTATTTAATAATAATTTTTTGATTATACAATTCACTCTCAGTTTCCATTTTCATAAAATAGACCCCGCTAGCTTTGTTCTTATTGGTGATTACAAAGGAATTTGCATTTGTAAGCTCATGCTGCTCTATTAGTTTCCCATAAATATCAACAATGCTTATTGTCGCTTCTTTTACTGTATATCCAAAATCAACAGTTGCTTCTTCTCTAAATGGATTTGGATAAACCCTAAAGCTAACTTCCTCTCCATTTATTACAGATGCTACATTATAAGTTATATTATTTGATGTACTAGTACAATTATTGGCATCTGTAGCTTCTAAAGAATAGGTTCCATTAGCAGATACTACATAGGAAGTTCCTGTTCCAACATTATTTCCTGACTCGTTCCAAGTATAAGTATATCCAGGAGTCCCTCCTGTTACTGTAGAAAGCTCCAGTACAAAAGGACTTGTTTCCACAATAGTTACTTCTAATTCATCCGGTTGTGTAACTGTAAATGTTTTTGATGATTCACAAAAAAGTGAGTCAGTAACTGTAACAGTATATGATCCCGAAGTTAAATTAGATATATCTTCACTGATTTCATTATTACTCCAAAGATAAGTGTATCCATTACTACTTGGACTTCCTCCAGCAATACTAATATCAACAGTACCGTCACTATCACCATGACATAAAAGATGAGTAATTGAACCTGTAATATTTATTGGGTTTGGCTCTGTAAGCACCATAGTGTCTGTAGCAATACATCCTAAATAATTAGCCTCTATAACATAAGATCCAGCTCCTAGGTTTATAATCTGAGACGTATTACCAAGACTAGTGCTTGGATCAGTAGCTTCATACCAGTTATAAGTATATGACATATCATAAAGTGAAGAATCTAAAACAACTTCACCCGTATTATCTCCATTACAGAAGATAGATATACTTAAGCTAGCATTAACAGCTACCTCAATAGTATCTAATGCATTTATAGTTTGTTGATCATTTCCGCCAACAAGTAGTTCTGAAGAGCAACCGTGAGCATCACTTAAGCTAATAGTATAATCACCTGCACAAACTCCTCCAAAAAGACTATCACCAGAGAGTAAATTCATTAAGCTGTTTCCTGTATTATTATTTTGAGCGTGACCTGTATAAGGAGCCGTTCCTCCCGTTAAACTAATATCAACAGTTCCGTCACAAGCCCCTAAACATGTTGCATCTGTTGAAGCAAGACTTGTAAAGATAAGCGCTGCTGGTTCTGTAAGATTGATACTTGTATTTACGGTACAATTATTAGTATCAGATACAGTTACTGAGTAAGTCTCCGCATATAGAGAACTAATGCTACTTGTAGTACTGTAAAAACCATTAGGACCAAACCATTGGTAACTATATGGAGCATGAGCTCCTAAAGTAATCGCTTCTACCGAAGCGTCGTTACCCCCAAAACAACTTACATTGGATAGTATATTAATGCTTGAACTCATTGTATTAGTAGTACTATCTATATCCTCAGTATCGCTAGCTGTACATCCTCTAGCGTCAGTTACTGTTACTGTATAAATACCTGCTAGTAAATGACTTGCAGTAGCGGTAAGCTGAGGAGCTACTGAATTATCATCCCACAGGTAAGTATATCCTGCTGTTCCTCCAGAAGTTATTGAAGTTAAACTTGCAGAGTTTACCCCTATACAATACGGCCATATCGTTAAAGAAGTATCAATATCTATCACTAAAAGATCCGGTTCGTACATATAAACCGTATCATTTGCTGTACATCCTCTCTCATCAACCACTGTTACTATATGAGTACCAGGTGTGATTGTATTTATCGTATCTCCTACTTGATTATTAGAAGACCAAGTAAATGTATATGGCGTATTACCTCCTTGACCTGTAGCATAAGCGAGACCATCATCGGCACCAAAGCAAGATATCCAAGAAAGTGCAGTAGCCTGCATTATGAGCGGCTCCGGCTCTGAAACGTAAATACTATCTAAAACCTCACAACCTAAGGCATCTTGAGTTGTAACATAATAACTACCCTCAGCTAATAAAGATACGGTGTCAGGATTATTAGTATGACCTACTGGATCTGTACTCCAAAAGAAGATATGTGATCCAACACCTCCAGTTGAACTAACCGTAACAATACCATCTGACAAACCATAACAACTTACTGTCTGTACCAGATTTACTGAAGGTTGTATCTCTGGATTCTCAGAAATATAAATACTATCCATAACAGTACAACCCCAATCATCTGTTAAGGAAACGTGACGATATCCTGAAGATAAGTTCTGTGCAATTAAACCAGTCTCTCCACTATCCCACATGTAAGTATAGTTTGGCATACCTCCACTAACAAACATTCTTGCAATACCATCGCTATCACCATAACACGCTATTGTTTGAACAACCGATATACTATCAATAGATAGACTGGTAGCCGGCTCTCCAACACTTATTCCATAAGACACAAAACAATCCTGAGCATCATAAACATGTAGGTTATATACTCCAGAGGCCAAACCAGATAGCGTATCTCTACCAATCTTATAAGATGTAGAACGCAATGTATCTCCTAAATTATCAATCCAGTAATATTTATATGGAGCCCAACTTCCTGTTGCATCTCCAACAATCATACCTGTACTATCACCTTTACAAGCAACTCCAAAAACTTGAGGAGAACCACTTAATGCTGTTTGAGGAGCTATAACCTGAACAGTAGAAAAAGTATCACAGCCATTAGCATCAGTAACTTCAAGGTAGTAACTACCAGCACTTAAATTAAAGGCAGTGTCATTTATACTAAAGCTAGTAAAACTATTATCAAACCACTCATAACTATATGGTGGTGTTCCTCCAGCTCCAGAACCAACTGCTAAGCCATCTGAAGAATTAGCGCAGATAACTAATTTTGATTGAGCAAGAGATAAAAGAGGAAATAGTGGAACACCAATTTGTACAGTATCTCTATATAAACAACTATTATCGTCTACAACTGAGACTACATATGTACCTGATGAAAGATTAGTAAAAACACTATCATAAGGGATTGGGTTTGGATTTAAAATTCCATCTAAATAAAAGGAATATGGTAAAGCTCCACTATCAGCTAATACAGCTATCTGACCATTATGTCCATTAAAACAACTCACATCGTTAGAAAAAGAAATTACATTTAAAGGATTCGTTGCTTGAGTTACAACAACAGTATCTTGAGAAGAAGATCCACCAGCATCAATAACTCTAGCAACGTATGTGCCAGGAAACAAATTATAAAATGTTTGAGTGGTATTAACACCAAAATTAGTTTGTAGGATAGAGCCATTCATATCAAGCAACAACATATCATATGGCGATGGTGTTCCAACTCCAGGGTTAACCATGATTTCACCATCATTACCAAGGCATGAAGCGTCTGAAGATGTTAAAGTAATATTAAAGCATCCACTTACATTAATAGTAACATCATCAGAAAGAGTTCCTGAAGAACAACTACCAACTACATCTGCATAGTATGTTGTTGTTGAAGAAATATTTACTGGAAGAGTTGGGCCATAACCTAAAGTATCCCCAGAGGCTGATGTCCAAATAGCTTCACCTGCAACAATTGGAATGTAAGGAATTTGATTAATTGTATAATTTAGTATACCGTTAGGAATAAACTCCCACCCTTCATCATATGCATCCCATTGATTTGGGAAATTTCTGTCAGCAGCTAACACAGGATCTATAACAATATCAGCAAGAGTACTACCAAGATTAACTAAGCCTTGAACAGCATTACCACCATTCCAGGTAGCACATAATGGTTTTGAATCTATATACATATCAATTTTATCGCTACCTTCATATAACACTACCTGTGAGGTTGCAATTGAATCTGTACATGAAAACATAGCTATCTGACACCAAGTTACGGTAAACATTCTATTTGGAGCAATACCAGTTGTACCATAATATATATTTCCACTAACACCCGTATTAATATCATGCCAAGGAGCTAAAATTGCATTTTCAGGTACAGTACCAGGATTTGGAATAGGTACATTTATTGAATAAGGAGAATATGAACTTGCTAATGAAGTATCAAAGGTAATATATCCATTTCCTGAAACAACACATTGAGTATAAGGTAATCCATAAAAATTAAAAGTAAAGCCAATAGGAACCGCTACATCGTGTTGATCATCTACTTGCATGGATGATTGCGTAGCACTTAATGCGTATAAGGTATCATTAAAATTACCACAAACAGTTGTATCGTTTGAAATTATTACTTGTGATAGAGCAAAATTTGAAAATAGTATAAGACTAAAAAATAATCTCTTCATAATATCCTTTTAGATTAATATATTATCTAAGTAAAGTAATCGACCCTTTTCTTACATAAGAAGTATTTACAACATCAGACCCTGTTGAATATAGCACATAATAATATACTCCCTCCGGAAGATTTCTTCCATCATAATCTCTACCGTCCCATTTGTAATTTGGAATATCCCAAGAATATACAATTTGCCCCCATCTGTTATAAATTTCAACAGATATTTCTTGCATTGCATTTTCTTCAAAGTCAAAGAAATCATTTACATTGTCTCCGTTTGGTGTAAAAACATTATGAATTGCAGGTATTCCTTGAACATCAATTTTAAAACCTACGGAGTCCAAACAGCCCGTAACTTCATTTTGAAGAGTTACATATATATTATTTAACCCAATCATTAATGTATCAAAAGAAATACTAAAATTAGAAGTACCATTTGGATACGACATAGTGCTATTGTCATCCATTGTCCAAACAAAATTAAAAGGGTCAGATGAAACTGTATTATCAGAGAAAGTAACATTAAAAGGAGCAGCAGTAGTACCATAATAATCTAAAGTAACTACATCAGCAATAAAGTCAACTGGTTGAGTTAAAATACCAGTTGATTCACTAACCACACATCCATTTGCATCAGTGACAGTTACTGTATAGTTATTTCCAGCAGATAAATTTTCTATGTAATAATTACTAGAAATACTACTTCCTGAACTGACCCAATCATAATTATATCCAGATGTAGCTGGTACACCTCCTGTTGGATCTGATTGTGCCCATCCATCACTATATTCATAACAGCTTATATCATACGGAGATAAATCACCACTTTGAGAAACTGCAGCAACCAATACGTCCGGTTCTGTGATAGTAATCGAAGCTTGTTCATTACAGCCATTATCGTCTGAAACAGTTACTGTATAAATGCCTGCAGATAAATTATTTGCAGTGGCACCACTACCGCCAGATGGACTCCAGCTATATGAGATTATATTTGTTCCTCCACCTCCAACAACTGTCGCTGAACCGTCACTCTGACCATTACAACTAACATCATAAGGTCCAAAAAATAGATTGTCAGGCTCAACAGATGCAATAATTGGATCTGGATCAACAAATACTGCAATATCTTCTAAAGTACATCCATTACCATCAGTGATTGTAAAAATTACAGATCCTGCAGGGAATCCTCCAGAAATTGGTGGATTATAAGAATATCCTCCAGAACCACCTTGAGTGTTAGCTGATAAAGTTCCATTAATACCAGAACATAAAGGCTGATTAATTGTAAAATTATTAGTTAAGACATCTGGCTCGCCAATAACAAAATCTTCAGTTATTGAACAGCCATCAGAATCAACAATATTTACAGTATATGTTCCAGGCTGAAGATTTGAAATTATATAGTTATTAGAACCATTAGGTAATGATGTGGTAGTATCCCAGAGCACCGTGTATGGAGCTACTCCTCCTGTAACTTGTAAATCAACTTCCCCATCAACATCTCCATAACAAGTTACAGCCTGCGGAACAGTAGTATTAGTTTGAATTTCTAATGGACTAGTTATTACAAAAGGTTCAGCAACATCACATCCTGTATAAATCTGTCCAGAACTTGCACTATCAGAATAATGAGCAACTACCCAATAATTCCCTGGATATAAACCATTGTAACTTGCGCCACTTGCAATAACAATTCCAGATGCAGAATCACCATTTGGGAAACCAGCTGGAGCTCCGGAAATATTCGTTTCCCAAGTGTATGAAAAACCTGAAATTAATCCTCCTTGAACTAAAGCCTCACCGTCGTTTGTATTAAAGCAATTAGCAGGATCTGTAGTCACACCATTTATAGAAACTACTACACCAGAGTCAACAACTTCTTCCCATCTTCCTCCCCAAATCACAGTTCCTTCACAATTATTTGCATCCGTGATATATATTGAATGAAGACCAGCACATAAATCTCTTATTATAGTGTCTTGAATTAATTGTAAAGTATTTGTTAATGGGAAGTTGCCTAATTCATCAACATCATAATAATATGGCCAAGTACCCCCTTCAACATCTACCCAAATTTCTCCGTCACAAGCACCAAAACAAGTTGCTTCAGCTACATTATATGTTGTGTATTCTAATTGATCGGGTTGGTTAAGTTCCGCATTCACTGTTATTGTACATCCATTACTATCTTCAATAGCTACAGCATAACTTCCAGCATATAATGATGCTATACTTGGTAAACTTGAAGTATAATTTCCAGGTCCAGTCCAAAGATATGTGTATGGTAACGAACCTCCTACAACGTTATTAATATTAATTGCACCATCATAGATTCCAAAACAACTAACATCATCAACAGTGATATCAACAGAGTCTGTCGTCATACTAGAAGTAATAGAATCAAGATTAAATGAAACAGTTGCTATACAATTTCTGTCATCCATTACTAATACTGTATAATCATCAGCAATTAAATTTGTAGCACATGATGTTGTTTGGCCTAAAACGTCATTCCAAACATAATTATAATTTGGTGTTCCTCCTTCAGCCACAGCACATAGCTGACCAGAATTTGTACCAGCACAATAAGAATATATTGTTAAACTATCAATAATATCTACTGTTAGTACATCTGGTTCTGAAATTATTACCGTATCAGAAGCTGTACATCCTTCTTGATCAGTTACGTATATAGTATGAACTCCTGGAGTTAAATTAATTGCATTTTGACCAGTCTGACCGTTAATACTATCCCAAACAAAGGTATATCCTAAAGTTCCTCCAGTAGCAGATCCAAAAGCAGTACCATCATCAAAACCAAAACATTGAACTGGCTGAGTCATTATAGCTTGAGCAAATAGTTCATCTGGCTGGCTGATATTAAATAAGAAAGTTTTTCTACAACCCAGAGCATCTTCAACAATTACATCATGACCACCATAGCAAAGGTTGTATGCGGTATCAGGCATATTGACAGATGTTTGGCCTATATCCCAAAAGTATGTGTGTGGTAGAACTCCTCCAGTAGTTGATAGACTAGCTATTCCATCACAATCTCCAAAGCATGAAACATTTTCAATAATATTTAAATTATCTAAAATCGGATCATGTAAATTTATAATCTCTAAACTATCTCTTTCAACGCATCCGTTAGCATCTGAAATTGTAACTCCTTGCCATCCAGCCCAAAGAGTTCCTGTAATATTTGAAGTGTCTCCAGCATCCCATATATATGTATATGGAAACTGACCTCCAATAGCTGCTGCAATAGCTTTTCCAGTAGAATCACCATAACATTCTACATTTGATAGTAAATTAACAGTAGTAGAAATTGTATCTTGAGGCTCAGTGATAATTATTTGTTCATATTTTTGACATTCATAAATACCATATAATCCATCAGGAATAGAATCAAATAAATAAAAGTCATATGTTCCAGCAACTAAGTTTTCAACTCTTATTGTATCAAGAAGTCCTCGCTCAGAATAAATTGTATCGTTGCCAAACATTATAAAGCTAAAATTACTAACAAAACCACCTGATACTTCAGCATAAATAGAACCTGTACTATCGTTCTTACAATTTACATTTACATGAGAAATTGAATCAATTGCAATTGGAGCAGATGGTGACAATACAACTAAATAGCGATCATAAGTACATCCATTTCTATCTGAAATTGTAGCAGTAAAATTACCAGCAGGTAAATTATCAACAGTTGAACTTCCACCATTTAATATAGAATCAGTTACTCCCCATATCGTTCCTCCAGCATCTGTCCACGTAACAGAATAAGGACCTTTTCCACCTGTTGGATATACGTCTGCTGATCCAGAACTATCACCAAAACATGTAAATGCTGTATCAGTGATTGGACAAACTATTTTATAAATTTCAAAATTTAGTAAGCCTGAGTTTTCAAAATATGAACTATCAGGATCATCATAAGTGAAAGTTTGTTGTGTTCCATCTCCTGTAAAGAAATAAGTATACTCATGAGAACTATTGTAAGCATAAGGAGACGGTTCTGGGGCAGGAGATATAGTATTATTTAGTGAAACGCCAGACCAGAACCAATCAGAAGGAACAATCTGAGTTGGAATAGGTTGGTTATATTTGTATGAAGCATCCTTAAATGGCCCTCCATTCCATGTGTCTTGATATGTACCACTTACAACTAATTTATATGAAAGACCAGCATTCACAACCATTGGTGTAGTATATGTAAAAGGAGCGTCTACATTAATTGTAAATGCATCTACTAATATTGAAACATCTTGAGTATCAACTCCGCATGCCCATAATGAATCATTAGAATTAACTCTTACTGAAATATTATCAGACTCGCATAATAATGAGTCTCTAATAAAGGCAGTATATGTACCAGCAGGAACGTTTAATACTGTATCGTTTACTAATACAGAGTCTAAGAAAAGGTTATAGGTTCCAAAGCCAAATGTTGAATCAATTCCAAAAACTATACTTGCCGAAGAGTCACCATAACAAAATACATCTGAAGTTATAATAGTATCATATTCTAAAATATTTCTGTCCCATTCAACATGTATTTGCTTTTGTAAAAGGCATGTTGGGTTTGTTGCTATTACTCTTAAAACATAATCAGCGCCATCAGCAAAATTTGGATAAACAGGAAGAGAATTAGATGTGCTTACAACTGCTGGGGCCTGTCCTTGAACAAATTCAGTCCAGGAATATGAATACTGAGGAGCATTATTTTCTACTCTAAATATTTTAAACGTCATACATGGTAAGCCTAAACCACCACATTGGTATCCAGGAAGTGTCATCGAAAAAGTATTAACACCGTTTAAAAGTGGATATATATATGTATGTGTAGGAGAATATACGTCCGGAGTTGGTCTCGGGGCAGTACTTCCATTTAATTCCCAATGAGTTATTACTTGTGGAGATGTAAATCCAGGATCAAAATTATATGCTGCATCGTATGGACTTCCAAGAATATCTTCATATTGTCCGGAAACTTCAAGATACCATGTGTAACCAAATGGAAGCGTATCAGCAAATCCAGAAGGGACTCCAAAATCAAGAACGTTGGTTGACCACAGAGTAGTATCGTTAGTTAGAGGTCCTCCATTAGCAAATACTTGTAAAGTATCAGCTGTTCCACAAGGAATTTCAAGTTCCTCGTTAAGTATTATGTTACCATTTTGTGCAATATTTACAGTAGCTTCAATAGATATTTCTATTGAATCAGGTTCGATAATTGTAAATAATAAACTACCATCACCACCTGTTAGTGGAGATGCTAATGCTGGATTTCCATAATAATCATATGCGTATAATCTTATAGTACCATCAAAGTTACCGTCTAAATCTCCAGGCATAGAATTACAACCTCCAGCTGCATTTCCTCGAACACCTAAATTTTTAAAAGTTGCCACACCTGAAGGATTGTAAAATAAACTATTAACAGAATCAACTTTTAATGTGTCTGGTTGACCCAAAACTCCTGAAGTAAAACCTTCCAGCCAGTAAAAGACAAAAGGACCTATAGATTCACATCCAGTGTTATATCCTTGGTTGTGACCATTCATTGTAACCTGAATTGATGCGTCACAAGCATCATAACAAGATGTTGTTATTGTTGTATTTGTTGATAATGAATCAATCCAGAAATCTTGACCAGTGGTTGCAGGCTCTAAGAACACATCAAAGCTTCTAGTACATGAAGTTGCTGCTTGATCAGAAATAAAAATATTGTAATTTCCTCCACCTTGAGCTAATGGATTACTGAATCCAAGTGAATCCATTACACTTCCATTAGAAGATGGAAGACTGGTAGAACTTAAAGGTAATGGAAATCCTAGAGAGTCAAACCATAAAGTATTAAATGGTCCAATACCACCAATAATAGAATCTATGGTAATAACTCCATCATCCTCACAAGGAGAAGAAGGAGGAGTGATGGTATAAGCAATATCAATTTGTTCTGGCTCAAATAAGAAAATAGTATCTGGATTACATACATCTCCGTAAGCTTGATCAAAAACTTCTAAATAATATATTCCGCTAAACAAGCTTGGGAAAGATTGTACTAATGCTGGTGAATTAAAAGAAGTAATAAGATTTCCATTCACGGCATTATACAAAGAATAAGTATATGGTCCTCCACTCATTCCATTTCCGCTTGTATCAATAATCGCTTCTAATGTTCCAATTCCATTATTACAAAAGATTGTGTCTTTAATAGAAAGTGTAACAGCACATGGGTAATATGTGATTTCATAGCAATCATAATATTGACATCCATTAGCATCAATAATTGTTAAACAGTATGTGTTGGCGTCTAAATTAAATTTTGTAAAAATCCCATTGGAATTACTAGATGTGTCTGAAATTCCATTAACCTCCCAAACATAAGTAAATGGAGCTAATCCAGAATCAACAGATAAGAATAAAGAACCGTCATTTGCACCAGGAGCTGTTAATTGACTCACGTTTGCAGAAACAATAACAGGATTTAAATTAAATGTTACAAAGTCAGTGATTAAGCAACCAGTATTTGTCTCTAAAATTGTTACACTGTAAGTTCCAGAACTCACTTGATTATTAAATGTAATACTATCGTTTGTAGTGTTTTTTTGTTCAATCAGGTTTGCACCATTATATAATGAAAACTCATAACTAAATGGTCCAGATCCTACCATATTAATCTCAGCAGAAATAGGAACAACTGAATCACAAAAATCATATGCACTAGATGTAATTTGTCCATCACAGACATTTTCTATTAAAACAGAGTCTTCTGCAAAACATCCATCACCAGAAGTTACAGTAAAATAATACGTTCCAGTATTTAATCCAGACAATGTTGGATTAGCTGGCCACCCTCCTTGATTTAAACAATTAGGAAATCCTGGGCTAACAAGACATAGCGAATAACTTCCATTTCCTCCTGTTGCATTTACCGTAATTGTTCCTAGTGGAAATGAATTTAAAATATTTGTTGAACTTACATTTAAATTTAGAGTGTCAGTAGAAACCGTAAATGTTGTATCTCCAACTGCTCCGTTATCATAATTTAAAGATGTAATCCTCCAATTTCCTAAAGGTTGTATTGGTAATTGAATTGGAACAATATTATTTAAAACTGTTGTAGAGAAAACCAAAACATTTGTATTGGCATTGTAAAAATTAAATTCTGTACCAAGAACTTGATTAATATACCCACAAGATCCACCAGTGAAAGGATATTGACATAATTCAAGAACCGTAAGATTCACCGAGTCAGCTCCTTGACATAAAATTAATGAGCCATTGTCAGAACCTATTGAAAAATTAGTTCCAGGAGCTGTAATGGTAACTGTATCTTTAGCAGTATAAAAGAAATCAGCATTTGTACATATTAAAGCATATGTTCCTGATGCTGCATTTAATGTATCAGATATATTTGGAGTTTGTAATGTTGTTTGAACAATATTTCCTGTATTTACATCTGTCCATTCCCAATCATAATTTCCTCCCATACCAGTGGTATCTGTAACTGCAATTGCTTGTCCATCATCTGGAGTAGTTCCAAGAGAGTTTCTAGGTGCACTTGCCTGGGATGTAGTAAATGTTATTTGAGCAGAAATATTAGTAGTGACTAATAATCCTATAAATAATAAAAACATGCTTTTTAAAAAAGAAGTTTTCCTCATTAGTTCTACTCTATTTTTTTCTCTTTTTAGTTTATTCATTTTCAAATGTATTAGATTCTTAAAATTCTAATTTTGCAAATATAGTTTTAATAAATTTTTTTATTTTTTTAATAACTATATCTATTTAACAATTAATTTAACAAAAATATTTTCACTCTCAGTTTCCATTTTCATAAAATAGACCCCGCTAGCTTTGTTCTTATTGGTGATTACAAAGGAATTTGCATTTGTAAGCTCATGCTGCTCTATTAGTTTCCCATAAATATCAACAATGCTTATTGTCGCTTCTTTTACTGTATATCCAAAATCAACAGTTGCTTCTTCTCTAAATGGATTTGGATAAACCCTAAAGCTAACTTCCTCTCCATTTATTACAGATGCTACATTATAAGTTATATTATTTGATGTACTAGTACAATTATTGGCATCTGTAGCTTCTAAAGAATAGGTTCCATTAGCAGATACTACATAGGAAGTTCCTGTTCCAACATTATTTCCTGACTCGTTCCAAGTATAAGTATATCCAGGAGTCCCTCCTGTTACTGTAGAAAGCTCCAGTACAAAAGGACTTGTTTCCACAATAGTTACTTCTAATTCATCCGGTTGTGTAACTGTAAATGTTTTTGATGATTCACAAAAAAGTGAGTCAGTAACTGTAACAGTATATGATCCCGAAGTTAAATTAGATATATCTTCACTGATTTCATTATTACTCCAAAGATAAGTGTATCCATTACTACTTGGACTTCCTCCAGCAATACTAATATCAACAGTACCGTCACTATCACCATGACATAAAAGATGAGTAATTGAACCTGTAATATTTATTGGGTTTGGCTCTGTAAGCACCATAGTGTCTGTAGCAATACATCCTAAATAATTAGCCTCTATAACATAAGATCCAGCTCCTAGGTTTATAATCTGAGACGTATTACCAAGACTAGTGCTTGGATCAGTAGCTTCATACCAGTTATAAGTATATGACATATCATAAAGTGAAGAATCTAAAACAACTTCACCCGTATTATCTCCATTACAGAAGATAGATATACTTAAGCTAGCATTAACAGCTACCTCAATAGTATCTAATGCATTTATAGTTTGTTGATCATTTCCGCCAACAAGTAGTTCTGAAGAGCAACCGTGAGCATCACTTAAGCTAATAGTATAATCACCTGCACAAACTCCTCCAAAAAGACTATCACCAGAGAGTAAATTCATTAAGCTGTTTCCTGTATTATTATTTTGAGCGTGACCTGTATAAGGAGCCGTTCCTCCCGTTAAACTAATATCAACAGTTCCGTCACAAGCCCCTAAACATGTTGCATCTGTTGAAGCAAGACTTGTAAAGATAAGCGCTGCTGGTTCTGTAAGATTGATACTTGTATTTACGGTACAATTATTAGTATCAGATACAGTTACTGAGTAAGTCTCCGCATATAGAGAACTAATGCTACTTGTAGTACTGTAAAAACCATTAGGACCAAACCATTGGTAACTATATGGAGCATGAGCTCCTAAAGTAATCGCTTCTACCGAAGCGTCGTTACCCCCAAAACAACTTACATTGGATAGTATATTAATGCTTGAACTCATTGTATTAGTAGTACTATCTATATCCTCAGTATCGCTAGCTGTACATCCTCTAGCGTCAGTTACTGTTACTGTATAAATACCTGCTAGTAAATGACTTGCAGTAGCGGTAAGCTGAGGAGCTACTGAATTATCATCCCACAGGTAAGTATATCCTGCTGTTCCTCCAGAAGTTATTGAAGTTAAACTTGCAGAGTTTACCCCTATACAATACGGCCATATCGTTAAAGAAGTATCAATATCTATCACTAAAAGATCCGGTTCGTACATATAAACCGTATCATTTGCTGTACATCCTCTCTCATCAACCACTGTTACTATATGAGTACCAGGTGTGATTGTATTTATCGTATCTCCTACTTGATTATTAGAAGACCAAGTAAATGTATATGGCGTATTACCTCCTTGACCTGTAGCATAAGCGAGACCATCATCGGCACCAAAGCAAGATATCCAAGAAAGTGCAGTAGCCTGCATTATGAGCGGCTCCGGCTCTGAAACGTAAATACTATCTAAAACCTCACAACCTAAGGCATCTTGAGTTGTAACATAATAACTACCCTCAGCTAATAAAGATACGGTGTCAGGATTATTAGTATGACCTACTGGATCTGTACTCCAAAAGAAGATATGTGATCCAACACCTCCAGTTGAACTAACCGTAACAATACCATCTGACAAACCATAACAACTTACTGTCTGTACCAGATTTACTGAAGGTTGTATCTCTGGATTCTCAGAAATATAAATACTATCCATAACAGTACAACCCCAATCATCTGTTAAGGAAACGTGACGATATCCTGAAGATAAGTTCTGTGCAATTAAACCAGTCTCTCCACTATCCCACATGTAAGTATAGTTTGGCATACCTCCACTAACAAACATTCTTGCAATACCATCGCTATCACCATAACACGCTATTGTTTGAACAACCGATATACTATCAATAGATAGACTGGTAGCCGGCTCTCCAACACTTATTCCATAAGACACAAAACAATCCTGAGCATCATAAACATGTAGGTTATATACTCCAGAGGCCAAACCAGATAGCGTATCTCTACCAATCTTATAAGATGTAGAACGCAATGTATCTCCTAAATTATCAATCCAGTAATATTTATATGGAGCCCAACTTCCTGTTGCATCTCCAACAATCATACCTGTACTATCACCTTTACAAGCAACTCCAAAAACTTGAGGAGAACCACTTAATGCTGTTTGAGGAGCTATAACCTGAACAGTAGAAAAAGTATCACAGCCATTAGCATCAGTAACTTCAAGGTAGTAACTACCAGCACTTAAATTAAAGGCAGTGTCATTTATACTAAAGCTAGTAAAACTATTATCAAACCACTCATAACTATATGGTGGTGTTCCTCCAGCTCCAGAACCAACTGCTAAGCCATCTGAAGAATTAGCGCAGATATTCATACTATCTGAGACGATAGATTGTAATGGAGAGCCAGGGGCAGATATAGAAATATCTTGAGTTATCTGACAACTACCATTGTCACTAACAGTTATGGCATATACTCCAGTAGACAAACCATCAAAAACAGTATCATATGGAATTGGATTAGGATTTATAACGCCATTAATATAATAACTAAATGGAACTAGCATAGTGCTTAAAACTTCAATAGTAATTTGCCCATCAGAGTCATCCCAACAACTAACATCAGAATAAGAAATGGCAAATTCAATTGGAGTAATTGTATCAGATTCTAAAGAATTATTTGCACATGCAGATTCTTGTGTCATATAAAAGAATTGATAACCAGCTGGAATATTTGCAGCATCAATAGTGTACATGGTGTCTGGATAATTTACATCAGCCAACAAAGTATATGGCCCCCCAATATTATCAGAACCAAGAATATGATAAATAGTAGATGGATTAGCGCCAAAAGTTTCATTCCAATCTAATGTTAAATCTCCATTACCATCTAGAAAAGCACATTGCAAATCCGGATCAGGCAAAGAATTAGCTGCTGTAACTTCAATTGAAATTGTAGCTAATGTAATTGCTGGAGCTGGACAAAAATCATCATAAGCCTTAATGGCAAATGTGTATAAATTAGAAATATTTCCACAGCCTACATTGGTGGTAACATGACTACAAGCTGTTTGCCAATTAAAGAATCCATTAACAAAAGTAGGATTAGAAAAAGGTGGTGTCAATCCAGCCCCATTATCAAATGTTGCACATGGAGGATTTGTACAATCAGTAATTGTTACAAAGTCTCCCGCCATCTGTCCACCAGTAATTTCTAAAGTTACATCCTGTGGTGATCCATTAGCATAGACATCAAAATCATCTGATTGAATTTGAAAATTAATAGCACCACCAGCTGGAACTGAAGTTGAATAAGAAGGTAATCCAGTAATTGGATCTGTAAAGGGTGGCGAAACAGTAGGGGGAATATTATTTATTCCACCAGCAAGAGTTGGGCAAGAAATTAAAACTGCTTGAATTTCTCTAAAGATTTGAGCAACTAATTGCCCGCATTTGTAAGCGTCAATTCTAACTACAGTTACAAAATTACCTGAGATTGTAGAATTATAGGCAATCTCACCTGTTATACTATCAAGTGTAACCCCACCAGGAAGGGGGTTATCATATGAATATGGAGCTAAAAAAGGCAAAGGTGTTGGTGCTACAGGGGGATTAAATGCACCAACGAAATCATCAAGTGGTTCATCCCAATCATAAAAAATTTCATCTAACTCATCATCAGAAGCGTTATGAGAGTAAGCAAATGGGTAACCAGTACAAATGATTGTTTTTGGACTCTCATTAAACAACGGAGAAGAATCAAAACATGGATCAGCAGGCACCACAATTCCTAAATTATCATAATAAGGAAACATGGATGCTCTTAATGTAAATCCTTCACTTGGGGAGGTTGGACTAGAGAGTACAAGATTTGTAATTGCTCCATTTCTACAACAGGAGTCCCAGGTAAAGTGCCATCCTGAAGCCGGAGGCGATCCGGGGAGACTTATAGGTAAAGACTCATAAATATACTCTTCTACTGCACCAACAGGATTTCCCGAGCAATCAAGCTGAGGATTACCACTATTGGTAACATCACAATCTGGAGAAATATCTGTATTGGAAATAAAGTCAACTGACATTTGTGTTACTGTTGGATGATCCCAAACATAAATTGTTTGAGCAAAAGTGGAAAGAGATGTTCCATCGCAATCTCTGTATAATTTTAATTTAAAAATATACTTTCCAGCATCAGGTCCAACCTTGATACATTCCCATGTTATTTCACCACCCATTAAGTGAGTTGCCTGCATTTGAAAAACACTACAAATTGATATGAGTAAAATTAGAATCCTTTTCATTTAGAGATAAATTTTTTCCAAATTTACAATTTATTAATCTAAAAGGCTATTTATAGGGCGTAAATCTTATATACATTATCTTCTTAATAAGTCATTTTTTTAATATTCAAAAATAAATATTAGTGGTTTGAAATTAAGAATAATAAAAACCAACTTATTGATTCATTAATTAAAAATCGTTAAAAACTAACTTAATTACGAATGTTTTCAATTAGCAAATAAGTTTAGATTTGTGAAGTTTTAAAATGGAAAATTACTTAGATAAATTAAATCCAGAACAACAAAAAGCGGTCCAACACATTAAAGGACCTCTAATGGTTATTGCTGGAGCTGGCTCTGGAAAAACAAGAGTTCTTACATACCGCATTGTACATCTACTAAAAAACAATGTATCTCCATTCAATATTCTATCTCTTACTTTTACAAATAAAGCAGCAAAAGAGATGAGAAATAGGATTGAAATGATGGTTGGAAAAAACATTGCAAGTAGCCTTTGGATGGGCACATTCCACTCCGTTTTTTCAAGAATTTTAAGAATTGAATCTGAAAAATTAAATTACCCTCAAAACTTTACTATTTACGATACAGATGATTCAAAAAGTTTAATTCGAAGCATTATAAAAGAACTAGACCTTGACAAAGATATTTACAAAGTTTCCGTTATACTAAATCGAATTTCTTCACTGAAAAACAACTTTATAAAAGCAGATAAATATTCTAATTACGCCGAGCTAATTCAAACTGACAAGATTGCTAAAAGACCTGATTTTGAAAGGATTTATAGAACTTATGTTCAAAGATGCATAAAAGCTTCGGCTATGGATTTTGATGACTTACTACTTAACACCTATACTCTTTTAGATAACTTTCCAGATCTGATTATAAAATATCAAAACAAGTTTCAATATATTTTAATTGACGAATATCAAGACACGAATCATGTTCAATACTTGATTATTAAAAAGTTAGCAGCTTTGAACGAAAACATTTGTATTGTTGGAGATGATGCTCAAAGTATTTATTCTTTTAGAGGAGCTAAAATTGAAAATATTCTCAATTTTAAAAATGATTATCCTGATCATGCAAGCTATAAACTTGAACAAAATTATAGATCAACATCAACAATTGTAAATACAGCAAATAGTTTAATTGATAATAATGAAAATCAAATAAAAAAAACAGTTTGGACTGAAAACACTGAAGGAGAAAAAATAATTGTTTGTAAATGCTATTCAGACAGTGATGAAGGAAGATTAGTTGCAAATACAATCTTTGAAATTAAAATGCGAGAACAAGCATTTCCTAAAGATTTTGCTGTACTGTACAGAACTAATGCTCAATCAAGATCGTTGGAAGAGGCTTTAAGAAAACAAAATATACCGTATAAAATTTACGGGGGACTATCTTTTTATCAAAGAAAAGAAATAAAAGATATTCTAGCTTATTGCAGATTGACAATTAACCCAAATGATGAAGAAGCATTAAAAAGAGTCATAAATTACCCAACCAGAGGGATTGGAAATACAACGCTTCAAAAATTAATAGTTACTGCAAATTCAGAAAAGATAAGTATCTGGCAAGTGTTAAATAATTTAGAAGGTTACAAGCATAATATTAATAATGGGAGTTGCAAAAAATTACAAGAATTTACAACTCTTATCAAAAGCTTTATAAGCCAAAAAGAGAATAGAGATGCTTATGTGCTTACTGAGCATATTGCAAAAACATCAGGCGTATTTCACGACCTCTACAACGATAAAAGCCCAGAAGGTGTAAGTAGGTTTGAAAATATTCAAGAACTATTAAATGGTTTAAAAGATTTTTGTGAAAACACTGAGGAAAATCTCCTGGCAAATTACATGCAAGATGTTGCTTTACTGACTAACCAAGATAATGAAAAAACTGAAGACTTTAACAAAGTAACTTTGATGACTGTACATGCAGCTAAAGGCTTAGAGTTCCCTTATGTTTTTGTTGTTGGACTTGAACAAAATCTTTTCCCTTCAATGATGGCAGGAGATAGTCAAGAAAATCTTGAAGAAGAAAGACGTCTTTTCTATGTTGCAATTACTAGAGCTGAAAAAAGATTATTTCTTTCGCATACAACTAATAGATTCAAATGGGGTCAATATGTAGATTGTGAGCCAAGTAGGTTTTTATATGAATTAGATGAAAAATTCATTATAAAAACAGAAGCTAGTATAAAAAAACCAAAGAATTTTCAGAAGCAAAATTATTTTAACAAGTATAAAAAAACTAAAAAAGAAGAAAACAAAGCGACTGTTCCAAAAGGATTTAAAAAAGCAACAAATATACAAAGCAACATAGTCTCTTCAGAAATTAAAGATATTCAAAATGGAATGCGTGTAAAACACTCAAAATTTGGATCTGGTAAAATAGTAGAAATAAGTGGAGACAATATAAATAAAAAAGCTACAATATTTTTTGAGGGTGTAGGACAAAAACAACTTTTACTTAGGTTTGCAAAACTGGAAATCATAAAAGAATAATGAGAACAATTCTGCATATAATTATCATTTTAACTATTTTAAATCCAATGATTGGATTTGGCGAAAATAAAACTTTCAAAAAGTTAGATTCATTAAGATCAGACATTTTAAAACATCAACATTCGGAAGATGTGGAATCACTGGAAATTTCTATATCAGAAATGACTAAAACTTGGAAATCATTAACAAAGGAAGAGGCGTTTAAGTATGAAATATATAACTTAACTAAAGCTGATGATCTTGGTACAAGATTAGCAATAGAAAAGTCTAAAAGCCAATTACAGTCATTAATTCTTCTTTTAGTATCAATATTTGGATTTATTTATTTAATCTACTACACAGATAAAAATTCTCGAAAAGAAAAACTAATGAAAATTAATGCTGCAAAAAATATTTCATCTTATGAAATGCTCACAAAAAATCAAGCTAGTGAAAAACTTCATGACGACATTGGGGGCTCTTTAGCAGCTTTAAAAATGCGTTTAACTCAACTGAATGATCCACAATATTATTCTGCATTAAAAAATGAAATTAAAATTGTAGATAGTATTTACGATCAAGTCCGTAATCTTTCAAAAGATTTGAACATAAAAAATAAATTCAGCAACAACTTAGAAGAAATACTAGATAATTTAGTTGAAGAAATGTGCACTTCTTTTCAAAATACAGAACTAAATATCTTTCCAAAAGAAAAATTAAATAGCATCAAGGATCAAGAATTTATAAATGCAATCTCATTAACAGCAAAAGAACTGATAACTAATATTATTAAGCATGCCAAGGCTCAAAAAATAACGTTAGATTTAACTGCTCACGAAGACAGCATTATTTTAATTATTTCAGATGATGGAATTGGTTTTAACAATAACAAATATGGGCTAGGATTAAAAAATATTAATGACAGAACAATATTGTATGAGGGAGAAATGACTATTGACTCTAGCTCAAAAAAAGGCACTAGTGTTACTGTTAAATTTTTATGTAATTTTGATTAAAATTATATATGAAAAACGAAGTAATTATAATCGACGATCACAAAATTTTTGGAGAAGGCTTCTGCTCCTTATTAGAAAATAATAATTTTAGAGTTAAACGAGTCTTTCAATCTCCAAAAAAAGCTCTACACTATTTAAATAGAAGTTTAGTAGATATAGTTTTTTGCGATATAAATATGCCAGAAATAAATGGCATTGAATTAATAAAAAAAATAAAAAAAACTAATTTATCATGCAAAGTTATTATGATAAGCATGTACACTCAAAAAAACATCATCAAAAAAGCATTAAATAATAATGCCGATGGATACTTAACAAAAAACTGTTCAATTGAAGATATAAAAACAGTCATTTCAAATAGTTTTTTGCTTCACAAAAAAATAACAGTACAATCAGCTGACGATAACATTAATCATGATGCATTTTCGATGAAGTTTAGTTTAACTAGTAGAGAAAAAGAAATCATAAGCGAAATTTTAAAAGAAAAATCTAACTCTGAAATTGGAGAAATTCTTCAAATTAGCAAAAGAACTGTAGAAACACACAGAAAAAACATAATGTTAAAACTTGATGTTAAAAATAGTATTGGTATTGCTGTTAAAGTGTTAAAACACGAACTAGTTTAAGCTAAGCAAAAACTCTCTACATTTTTTTTCATCCACAATAAGCTGATTTTTTAGATGTAGAATATTTTCAAATTTAATATTCTCTCTTATTAATTTCTTAAATTCTATTTTAATGTCCAATCCATAAATATTTTTTGAAAAATCAAAAATATGAACCTCAATTTTTTTCTGGCCAACACCAATATTTAGCATGCCATCAAACTTTTTATTGAAAATATTAATATTTACAGCATATACACCCGTTTTTGGAATGAGCTTGTCTTTGTCAAAAGAAATATTTGCTGTTGGATAATTAATTGTCCTTCCAATTTTATCGCCATCAATAACAGTTCCACTTAACAAAAAATTATTTGCCAAAAATGTATTAGCTGTTTCAATATCACCTTCTAGAATTAAATTTCTGATTTTAGTTGAGCTTATTGACACATCCCCTTTCTTTAGTGGTGGTATTTCTTCAACTTTAAAATTATATAACTGAGATAATTCTTGAAGCTCTTTAATGGAACCTTCTCTGTTTCTTCCAAATTGATGATCGTAACCGATCACCAAATGATCAACATTTAATTTTTTTACTAGAATATCTCTAACAAAATTTACATATTTGATTCGAGAAAATTCTTTTGTGAATTTTTGAACAACAAAATTTTGTAATCCTAAACTTTCAAGTTTCTCTTTTTTTTCATCCAAAGTATCTATTAATTTTAAGTGAGAATGCTCTTTATTAATAACAAACCTTGGGTGAGGAGAAAAGGTCAACAAAACACTTTCCCCTTTCTCTCTCTTAGCAATTTTGTTTAGATAATTTATGATATATCGATGACCAATATGCACACCGTCGAAAGTTCCAATTGTAACAATGGTTTTGGAATTAGACTTAAAATTATCTAAGGAGTGAAAAATTTTCAATAATCAATCTTTAATGTTAAAAAAGTGTTCAAAATTAATAATAAATTTAATTAGTAAATCTTATA
>Ga0257126_1000918_pt1 | contig 22564 bp, 21 predicted proteins | sample SI060_120mmetaG_FD_190151 | JGI IMG/M metagenome (GOLD analysis project Ga0257126, IMG submission 190151) | Marine microbial communities from Saanich Inlet, British Columbia, Canada - SI060_120m | ecosystem: Environmental > Aquatic > Marine > Inlet | place: Canada: British Columbia | collected... | reverse complement strand
ACATGATATTGGATTACGAGCTTTACTTCGCAATGGAAAAATTGGTTTTGAAGTCATAATCGGTGGTGGTTTAGGGCGCAGCCCAATGATCGGGAAGGTAATAAATACTTTTTTACCTGAGGCTAACTTATTACCGTATCTTGAAGCAGTAGTTAGTGTTTGGAACACATTAGGACGCAGAGATAATAAATATAAAGCAAGAATAAAAATCACCGTCCATGAACATGGCGTAGAGAAAATCAAACAGTTGGTTGAAGATCGGTATAATGAAATTTTATCAACATTTTCTGGGGTCAATCACGAACTATTCGAAGAAATTAAATCTGCATTTGCACCTCCAGTCTTTAAGTCGAAGGGAACCAAATACTTTGACATTGCTTACAAAGAAAATGCTGCATTCAGATCTTGGGTTGATACAAATACTCACACTCATAAAATATCAAATTACTCAATTGCAACAGTTAGTTTAAAAGCACATGGGAAAACACCTGGTGATGCAACATCAGATCAAATGAGGCAAATTGCAAATATCGCACGACACTACTCTCATGATCAAATCCGTATTAGCCATGAGCAGAATATTATTTTACCTCATGTACATAAATCAGATTTGCCCAAAGTTTACGATTTACTAAAATCAAAACAATTAAATACTGCAAATATAGGCCTAATATCTGACATAATTGCATGCCCAGGAATGGATTATTGTGCATTAGCAACTGCTCGATCAATCCCCATTGCACAAGAAATTTCCATACGTTTTGATGAATTAAAACTGGAACATGAAGTCGGTCATATCCAAATCAAAATATCTGGCTGTATAAATGCTTGTGGCCACCACCATGTTGGACATATTGGGATCTTAGGATTAGACCGTGCTGGTGTTGAAAATTACCAGATAACACTCGGCGGGGATGCAACAGAGACTGCTAAAATCGGTGACCGCGCTGGGCCTGGATTTTCAGCAACTCAGATAGTTCCAGCTGTCGAACGAATAATATTAACTTATCTAAAAGTTCGATTAAATAAGCATGAAAATTTCATACATACATATCAGCGCTTGGGGATAGCACCCTTCAAACAAGCCTTATACCCTAAGGAATCTCAATCTCCAAAAATTCAGAGGAGAACATATGCAGCATAACCATATAAGTTAAAAAGTGCTTAAAGATGATAAAACATATCAGGAATAAACAATGACACAAATAGTTTCAGACTTTGGCTTCAGTCCATTAGATAATGTAATAAATTACGAAGTTTATGATAAAGCTTCGGAAACAAGTAAAGCAATAGATTTACCCTCGGATGCAGATTTGAATTTATTTGTATATGATTTAAATCAATTAAAAATTATACGAATAGACTTTCCTTCATTTGCGGATGGTCGTGGCTTTACTCTGGCAAAACTAGTTCGCATTCGAGGTTTTAAAGGGCATTTACGTGCAAAAGGACATATTATTTCTGACCAATATGCAATGGCCAGAAGGTCTGGCTTTGATGATGTTGAAATTTCTCAAGATCTTGCTGATCGGCAACCGGAAACTGAGTGGCTTTTTCGTAGTAATTGGAAAAAACACTATTACCAAAACCGTATTGGTTTTAATAAATGTTAAAGTTAAATAATTTGTAAATCTTTTATATAATAATTAAATATTCATATTTTCTATCTCTTTAACACATCTTTGAAAAAACCTCTGGGTTGCAACACCCATTATCCCTCGAGATGATGTAACAAAGTTAACATACCCAACTCCCAATTCTTTGGCAGAAAGGGGTACAAGCTTATATCCTAGGTCAGTATATTGCTTAAATTCATCTTGAAACGGTAAACAAAATGAAACTCGGTTGTTGTGTAATAAATTTAAGCAAATAAGCGGGTCATTGCTTTCTAATTGTGTAATAAGATTAATTCCAAGCTTTGCACATGCACCATCAATTTTATTTCGTAATTGAGTATTTTTCAATGGCAGTAATATCTTCTGATCAATTATTTCATAAAATTTTAATCCGTTTGGATTCTTTACAGGTAAATTTTCTGGTAATGCTGCATGAACTTTAATTTCAAATGCATTCATAATACTTAAATTTTTTGTTAATATTGGCTGATAAAAGAAAGCAATATCAATTCGATTTGAATTCAAATCATTTTCCATTGCATTTTGATCGATAATTTTTATTTGTATTAATATTTCTGGATATTCTTTCTGGAATTCTGCTATCTGGTTATTAATAAAGACACCGTTTAGATCTGCACTAACTCCCAATCTGATAATACCAGTTTGTAGGCCTTTGATATCATTAATTTGAGATTGAAGTCGTTCAAATCCTCTCAATTGTAATAAAGCAAATTGATAGAATAATTCACCTTCAGTAGATAATCTTACTCCAACATTAAGTCGATCAAAAATTTGAATACCAATATCAAGTTCTAAATTCTGAATATGTCGATTTAATGCTGAAGGAGAAATTGCACAACTTTCCGCTGCACCTCTAATAGACCCAATTTCAGCAATCAATTTGACATATCTAAATGATTGTAAATGTCTCATGTAATCATCTTTTAAGAACAATATAATTACCGGTGCAGAAAACACAACAGTATTATACAAATTTTGTCGCAGACTGCACCGCAGTTAAATTTTAGATTATTTAGAATCACAGAGGCTAAGGTCTTTGAGATTAAATCTAGCGCATCCTCCCGCGCTTAATCTAAAGGAATTAAAATGAAAAAAATACTACTTGCATCAACCTTAACATCATTGTTCATGACAAGCGCAATGGCAGATATAAAGGTAGGCATATTACACTCACTATCAGGAACAATGGCAATTTCCGAGACCACACTTAAAGATACAATGTTAATGTTGATTGATCAACAAAACGAAAAAGGTGGTATTAACGGTGAAAAAATTATACCCGTTGTGGTAGACCCAGCTTCAGACTGGCCATTATTTGCAGAAAAGGCTCGAGAATTATTAACTGTTGAAAATGTAGATGTAATTTTTGGCAATTGGACTTCTGTATCTCGTAAATCTGTACTCCCAGTAATTGAAGAACTTAATGGACTTTTATTCTACCCAGTACAGTATGAAGGCGAGGAAAGCTCTAAAAATGTATTCTATACTGGAGCAGCACCAAATCAGCAGGCAATACCAGCAACTGATTATTATCTAGAAGAACTTGGTGTAGAAAAATTTGCCCTACTTGGAACAGATTATGTATACCCCAGAACAACGAATAATATTCTCGAACAGTATTTAAAAGATAAAGGAATTGACCAAGATGATATCTTTGTAAATTACACTCCATTTGGCCATTCAGATTGGTCAAAAATTGTTGCAGATGTTGTTGCTTTAGGCGCCGATGGGAAAAAAGTTGGTGTTATTTCTACTATTAATGGTGATGCGAATATTGGTTTTTATAAAGAACTTGCTGCTGCTGGAATTTCTGCAGACGACATACCTGTAGTTGCATTTTCAGTAGGTGAGGAAGAGTTGGCTGGCCTTGATACATCAAATCTTGTAGGACATTTGGCTGCATGGAATTATTTTCAGTCAGCTGAAAGTGATGTAAATGCTAATTTTATAAAAACTTGGAAAAAAACTATGGGTGAGGAACGTGTAACGAATGACCCCATGGAAGCACATTATATTGGATTCAACATGTGGGTAAATGCTGTAGAAGCCGCTGGTTCCACAGATGTGGATTTAGTAAGAACAGAAATGTATGGACAAAAATTTCCTAATCTTACAGGCGGAGTTGCCGAGATGCTACCAAACCACCATCTAAGCAAGCCAGTTTTGATAGGTGAAATTCAAGATAATGGCCAATTTGATATAATAAGCCAAACCACAGAAGTTGCAGGTGACGCTTGGACAGATTTCCTACCAGCGTCAGCAGTACTCAAATCAGACTGGAAAGACTTAAAGTGTGGAATGTATAATACTGAAACAAAAAGCTGCGTACAAATAAAATCAAACTATTAACTTGAATGCCGTCTAACAGGGTGGCTTGGGGACGCTTTGTGCGTCCCCATTTATATCGGAAATTAAACAATGCAAATGATATTAAAAATTATTTTTTTTATGATCATATTTTCAAATTCGGCTTTGGCGCAATCAGAATTTCAATCTTTAGTACAATCTCAAGCTTCAAGTATTATTAAACCATCTGTAAAAACAGCCCCTAATGTAATCGATGTCATTCAAGAATTTGATAGTAAAATTTCAAATAATTTTTTATTGGCATGGCAGCAAAAGAAACTTTGGTATCGTAGGAACGATAATTCAATATTTTTTGTGAAAGGTCATACAAATTCTCAGTATTTTATATTTGACTTAGTATCTAACAAGAATTTGGGATTAGTTAAAAAAAATACACTCAAACAAATCAAACCAAATTCTGGTGTTCGAAAATTAATTGGATCAGCTTTGGTAACATCTCAGCTCAATAGCCATTTGATAAAAAATCGTATTTCGAGCTTAGAAAGTATTAGTCGCAATCCAAAAGCAATTCACCTCAATCCACTCCGTGCAGCTTTATCAAAAGAAAGTAACAAAAATTTAAAAATTCAAATGCTGCGACTTGAGAGATTACTTACGGTTAAATATGAAATCAACGAAACAATTAGAAAAAGTGCAATTCTGAGCTTTGCTAATGACTTAAGCTTAGATGTTCGGGCTACGTTGAACCCAATTTTAAATACAACTATAGAGGTTTCCCAATTCCCTCCCGATCCGGGAACGTACGCTGAAATTATCGATATAGAAAATTTCTATAAACTAAATCGCTCTCAAGCCTATGAAATGATTGTTAGCAAAGGGTGGGCTGATAAAGATATTTCAGAAGAAATGAAACGCTCAGCACTGATAGAAAACATAAAAAATGGTGAAGTTTCAGGAATCAAAATAAAAAATTTAAATACTGAAGAATTCAGGGAATTAGCATACTCAAGGTTAGTTAGTTCTGGTTTGGCTCCAAAAGACGTCAGTGAAACTGAAATACAAAAAGCCATAGACAACACATATTTTTATAAAAAATATATAGAAAAATCACCTAGTATAATTTTATCAACAAAACAAACTTTAGATAAAATACAAAATAAAGTTCATATATCCCGTGCAATTGATCTATTCTTAGATGGCTTATCACTAGCTTCTATATTTTTCCTTGCTGCAATTGGGCTAGCAATTACGTTTGGTGTCATGGGAGTTATTAATATGGCACATGGTGAGTTCATAATGATGGGAGCATATACTGGATATTTAGTTCAACAGTATGTTCCAAATTATACTGCATCAATTATCCTTGCCCTTCCGGTTGCATTTGCAGTCACATTCATTGCTGGAATATTAATGGAAAGATTAATTATTCGTCATCTTTATCACCGTCCATTAGAAACTTTACTAGCAACATTTGGAGTTTCAATTGCTTTACAACAGTTGGCAAAAAACATTTTTGGGACACAAGCAAGGCCACTAACATCGCCTGATTGGCTTGGTGGTTCTATGATTATCAATGATGTTATTTCGATTAGTTGGATAAGAGTTGCAATTTTTTGTTTATCTTTGTTATTTTTTGCAATGCTTTGGTTCACTTTAAACAAAACTCGTTTGGGTCTGGAAACTAGGGCCGTTACACAAAACCCCAAAATGGCTGCATCAATGGGAATTAATCCAGATAAGATCAATATGCTAACATTTGGGCTTGGATCAGGCATTGCTGGTATTGCAGGAGTAGCGATAGGATTATTTGCAAAGGTAACATCAGAATTAGGCTCTGATTACATAGTGCAATCCTTTATGACCGTAGTAGTCGGGGGCGTTGGAAATATTTGGGGGACGCTCGCAGGAGCCAGTTTAATTGGGTTCTTACAAAAAAGTATCGAATGGTTTAATCCCTCAAACACTCTTGCTGCTCAAACATTTATGATCGTTTTCATAATAATATTTATTCAATTTCGACCTCGAGGTATTATTGCCCTCAAAGGTCGTGCCGCTGGAGATTAAATAATGGCAGGCCCGCTTATAAAATTCTTGAACAATAATCCAAGTATTTTAATTTTTTTTACAATACTTTCCTTAATTACAGTAATTATTACAATTGGAAGCGAAGCCTTTGGATATGGCTTCATTTCAACTTCTTTGATTAAAGTAATTGGGAAAACTCTATGTATTTGCCTTGTAGCTATAGCCATGGATTTAGTGTGGGGTTATTGTGGAATTCTAAGTTTAGGCCACTTTGCTTTTTTTGGCTTAGGTGGATACATGATTGGCATGTGGTTGATGTATGAACGCACGAGACTAATTGTAATCGAGTCCGCTAAAAATGCTCAATTACCTATGACAACTCAAGAAATTCAAAATGCAATTGGATCACAAATTTTTGGTGTTGTTGGTGGTTCAGAGTTTCCTATTGTTTGGACATTCTCACATTTGCTGTACGTTCAACTATTATTAGTAATTTTAGTTCCTGGTTTATTAGGTTTTATTTTTGGCTGGCTTGCTTTTCGCTCTCGAGTTACTGGTGTTTATTTATCAATACTGACACAAGCTATGACCTTAGCACTTGCACTTTATTTATTTCAAAATGATAGTGGTCTGCGCGGAAATAACGGACTCTCTGGTTTGCAAAACATACCAGGATTAGAATTGACACCGCAGTCTGTAATATCAGTTTGGTTTTTATGGGGATCTGCATCAGCTTTGGCATTTGGTTTTTTAGTTACAAAATTCATTGTTGAAAGCAAACTTGGAAATGTTATCCGTGGTATAAAAGATAATGAACAACGAATGAGATTCTTGGGCTATAATGTTGAGAATTACAAATTATTTATCTTTACAATAACAGCCATTATTTCTGCAATTTCTGGTGCATTATATTATCCCCAAGCAGGCATTATTAACCCTGCTGAATTAGCCCCAATTGCATCAATATATCTTGCAGTGTGGGTAGCCATAGGAGGTCGAGGACGAATTTATGGTGCTGTTATAGGTGCTGCTTTGGTTTCTTTATTATCAAGTTGGTTAACTGGAGGACAAGCACCTGACATATCATTTGGTATTATCGAATTTAAATGGGTAGATTGGTGGTTAGTTTTTCTAGGTATATCATTTGTTATAATTACACTTTATGCGCCAAAAGGAATAGGCGGACTATTTGATAGGTTTAATAAAGGGGCTTCAAAATGAGTGGAGCACTCCTTGAAGTAAATGGAATTTCTGTATCATTCGATGGCTTTAAAGCAATTAATAGTTTGTCATTTAATATCGATAATTGTGAACTACGTGCAATAATTGGGCCAAATGGTGCAGGCAAAACTACCTTTATGGACATAATCACAGGAAAAACACGGCCAGACAGTGGTGATGTTATTTGGGGTGAAAAAAATGTAAGCTTAATTAAAAAATCAGAAAGTGAAATTGCGAATTTAGGGGTTGGAAGAAAGTTTCAAAAACCAACAGTATTTGAAGATCAATCCGTTATGGAAAATCTAATTATGGCCTTGAAAAATAAACGCAATCCTTGGTCAGTTCTTTTTTATAAGTATAATAAAATTGATGATGAGAAAGTTGCAAATATTGCCTCTGATATAGGTTTAATATCAGTATTAGATAAACTTTCTGGCGAATTGAGTCACGGCCAAAAACAATGGTTAGAAATAGGTATGCTTTTAGCTCAAGAACCTCAATTGTTACTTATTGATGAACCAGCTGCTGGAATGACACACGAAGAACGAAATCATACAGTCTTACTATTAAAGAAATTGTCTAAAACTAGGGCAGTAGTCGTTGTTGAACATGATATGGAATTTATTCGCAATTTGGATTGCAAAGTAACCGTTCTACATGAGGGTGCAGTTTTGGCAGAGGGCACATTAGACCATGTTGTGAAGAATAAAACCGTAATTGATGTATATTTGGGGCGTTGAAATGTTGGAACTTTGTAATATTACACTTCACTATAGACAAAGCCAGATATTGCATGGTGTAAGTCTAAATGCTGAAAAAGGTAAAGTAACTTGCTTAATGGGAACTAACGGTGTGGGTAAAACAAGTTTACTTAAAGCAATATCTGGCACTCATAGTCATTCTGATGGGAGTTACAAACTAAATGGAAAAGAACAAGGTATATCATCTGCGCATATTCTTGCAAAACGTGGAGTTGGGTATGTACCACAGGGCAGAGATATATTTCCACTAATGACTGTTCAAGAGAATTTAGAAACTGGTTTTGCATGCTTAGATAAGTCAGATGCAATAGTACCAGAGCAAATTTTTGAATTATTTCCAATCCTTAAGGAAATGAAAAACCGAAGGGGCGGTGATTTATCTGGAGGCCAACAACAACAGTTGGCAATTGCACGAACACTAATTACTAGACCAAAATTACTTTTATTGGATGAACCAACTGAAGGTATACAGCCTAATATCATTAAACAGATTGGTGATGTTATTTCATATCTCAAAGACCAAGGCGATATGGCAATACTTTTAGTAGAACAATATTTTGAATTTGCATACGAACTTGCTGATCATTTTTATGTAATGCAAAGAGGTCAAATAATTTTGAACTGCTCAAAAGCAAAAATAAAAAAGCCAGAACTTCTTTCTACATTGTCTGTATGAACATTTTGTTATTTGTCTTCTTGTTCACTTTGATACTCAAAACTCCCAAGTTCTGATAAAATTTTCAAGATTTGATATGCACTTTTTTTGTCTTTTAAGCTAGAAAATACGAATGGTTTCCCACCACGCATTTTTTTTGCATCACGTTCCATTACCTCAAGTGAAGCACCAACGTATGGTGCTAAATCTGTCTTATTTATAACTAAAATATCAGATTTTGTGATGGCTGGGCCACCTTTTCTAGGTATTTCTTCCCCCGCTGCCACATCAATTACATATACTGTTAAATCTGCAAGTTCAGGACTGAATGTTGCTGATAAATTATCCCCACCACTTTCAATAAAAATGATTTCAATATCATCATATCTTTGACGCATTTCAGCAACTGCAGCAAGGTTTATAGAAGCATCCTCTCGTATTGCTGTATGTGGACACCCTCCTGTTTCAACACCTATAACACGATCTTTAGGTAATATTTGCATTCGCATTAATGCCTCAGCATCTTCTTGCGTATATATATCATTAGTTATAACACCTACAGAATTATGCGGATGTAGAATACGTATGAGCGATGCAGTCAGAGTAGTTTTACCTGCACCAACAGGACCACCTATACCAATCCTTAATGGACCATTGTTTGACAATTAATATCTCCTTTAAGTTTGAAAAATTCGGGAATATTGGGTTTCGTGTCTCATCGCCATAATGTCTGACATAAAAGTATTACTGAACAAATCATCAAGAGTTACACCTTTTACTTCCGATGCTACCATTAAAACGTTTTGTTTTAGTGAGGTTTGAACCTGTTGCCCATCTGTTTGGCCAAGTGGAACAAGACGCATAGCTACGTTACACATGTTTACTACAAAGGCATTCAAGTACATTATAGTGGTAAGTTCTATGCTAAGGTTTAATGCATTTGCTGATCTAGCTACTGCCACTGGATAACATAATTTTTTTAAATTTAAATCCCAGATAGAATTTACAGCTTCACAATATGCATGGCCCTGGAGCACTGTTTCCTTGAGCCTTTCATTTGATGATGCAAATGCTTTGGCATAAGAATTAATATAGCAGACATTTGAGCTTTCAACATCAAATGCAATATTTAAAAAAGCTGCATCAGACCATGCACCTCCTTGTTTTAGTAAACTTGATATCCATTGCTCTAAATCATTTGCATTTGTAATTAATCCATCATTAATGGCAGTTTCCATACCGTGTGAATATGCAAAAGAACCCACCGGAAAAGATGATGAAAACAATTGAGTCAATGTAAGAATTTCATTATTTTTATTCATGTGATGTATGACCATGATCGTGGCTGTGTGTTCTTCCATGCCCATATGCACCTTTTTCAGGGTTAAAAGGTTCCATAGTACTTTTCACATTAGCTCCTAGATGTTCTAACATGTGTCCGATTACTGGATCATCCTGAATCAACAATCGTCTTGTTTCTATTTGACAAGGCGTATGTCGATTCCCTATGTGCCAAGCTAATATTACTAAATCTTGGCCAGTTATTTCCAATAAAGGTTCTTTTGCTGAAATAATTTCAATATGTTTCCCTCCTTCAACAACCAATGCATCACTATTTTCAAGTGAAATAGTCTGAGGAAGATCGACAAGAACTTTTTTCCCTGTTCGTGTTTTCAAAACTTTTCGTCTTAAAAACCTCTCATCATATGATAAAATACACTCTTCGACTTTTTGTGTCCAAGTTCCAGATCTTTTAATTTCAAATGCTGTAAAATCCGTCATCAGAAAAGAAAGTATCGTTGTGCCATTGCTAATTCTTTTGCGGGCTCACATGTTAGCAGTTCACCATCAGCTCGAACTTCATAGGTTTCTGGGTTTACTTCCATCACCGGCAATGCATTATTTAATATTAAATCTGATTTCCCAATATTCCTTGTATTTTTAACTGCAACAATATCTTTCGATAAGCCAAGTTGATTTCCTATATCATCAGCATACGCGGCTTCTGATACAAATGTAACTGCAGAACGTTCAACAGAGCGTCCAAATGCACCGAACATGGGTCTTGAATAAACTGGTTGGGGTGTCGGAATAGACGCATTAGGATCACCCATTTGAGCCGATACAATTGTTCCAGAAAGCAGCACCATCTCTGGCTTTACTCCAAAGAAAGCTGGATCCCACATTACAAGATCTGCTCTTTTTCCTTCAGAAATACTACCAATTTCATGGCTTATGCCATGCGCTATAGCTGGGTTTATTGTATATTTAGAGATATAGCGCCGAACACGATAATTATCATTTTCACCTGTTTCCTCTGATAAACGGCCTCTTTGTTTCTTCATTTTATCAGCAGTTTGCCAAGTTCTTATCAATACTTCTCCCACACGCCCCATTGCCTGACTGTCAGAAGCGATAATCGAAAAAGCGCCTATATCATGAAGAATATCCTCAGCTGCAATCGTCTCACGCCTTATCCTGCTTTCTGCAAAAGCTACATCTTCAGGAATTGATTTATCTAAATGATGACAAACCATAAGCATATCCAGATGCTCTTCCAAAGTATTTACTGTAAATGGTCTTGTTGGATTTGTTGAAGACGGCAATACATGCTCTTCGCCACAAATTTTTATAATATCAGGAGCATGTCCACCCCCTGCTCCCTCTGTATGAAATGCATGAATTGTTCGCCCTTTCATAGCTTTGACAGTGTTTTCAACAAAACCAGATTCATTAAGAGTATCGGTATGAATCATGACTTGGACGTCCATATCATCAGCAACTGAGAGACAACAATCTATTGCAGCTGGAGTGGTTCCCCAATCTTCATGTAGCTTTAAGGCACACGCCCCAGCATTTACCATTTCTATAAGAGCAGCAGGCTTACTAGCATTTCCTTTACCAGCAAATGCAAGATTCATTGGGAATGCATCTGCTGCTTGTAACATTCGTGAAAGGTGCCATGAGCCAGGAGTACAAGTCGTGGCTAAAGTTCCATGAGCAGGGCCTGTTCCACCACCAAGCATTGTCGTTAAACCAGAATGAAGTGCGTCTTCAATTTGCTGCGGGCATATGAAATGAATGTGACTATCAAATCCACCTGCAGTTAGAATGCGGCCTTCTCCAGCTATAGCTTCGGTTCCAGGCCCCACTATAATATCAACACCTGGTTGAGTGTCTGGATTCCCAGCTTTACCTATTTTGAGAATTCTTCCATCTCTTAAGCCAACATCAGCTTTGTAAATGCCACTATGATCGATGATTAATGCATTTGTAATTACTGTATCGACAGCACCTTCTGCCCGGGTTTCTTGAGATTGGCCCATTCCATCTCTGATTACTTTTCCACCTCCAAATTTAACCTCTTCGCCATAGATAGTTAAATCTTTTTCAACCTCAACAATAAGATCAGTATCAGCTAGCCTTATTTTATCGCCTACGGTTGGCCCAAACATTGAAGAATATTCAGATCTCTTAATTTCAATTGGCATTTACAACTCTCCCATAATCTTTTGATTAAAGCCATAAATGCAGCGTTTCCCTGAAATTGGAACCAATTGAACTTCACGCCGTTGACCAGGTTCAAAACGAATAGCTGTTCCAGCCACAATATCCAAACGCATGCCAAGCGCTTTTTCTCTATCAAATTTTAGTGCTGAATTTGCTTCACCAAAATGATAATGACTTCCAACTTGTACAGGACGGTCACCTTTATTTTCTACCATTAAAGTTTGCGATATAGCGCCTTCATTTAATATCAAAATTCCTTTAGCAGGGAATATTTCACCAGGTATCATTTTTTCTCCTTCAGCGAATTGGATTATGTACAGTGACAAGTTTAGTGCCATCTGGAAAAGTAGCTTCCACTTGAACGTCATGGATCATTTCAGCCACTCCTGTCATACACTGCTCTTTTGAAATTATGCGCCCACCTTCTTGCATCATATCAGCTACAGATTTTCCATCTCTTGCACCTTCAACAACTGCATCTGTAATTATTGCAATTGCCTCTGGGTAATTTAATTTTACCCCTCGCTCTAATCTCTTACGTGCAACTTCTGCAGCCATAGAAATTAATAATTTATCTTTTTCTCGTGGTGTCAGTTTCATTTTAAAGTTTCCAATTTTTTGGTACGGCATTATCTGTTAGAAGCGAAAGAATAGGTAAAAGTGTTTTTCTAAGTTCATAACTATCTGGACTTAAAATTCTTATAAGCAACAAATGATTATTAATCAGACTAGCCCCAGCAGTAATTGGTAGTAGCTTTCTAATTTTATTTAAGATCTCAATTGAGCTCGCATCGTATAGGGCTATGTTTGCCATTGCTTTGTTGTTATTACTTGTTGATTTATTCTTCAAAATTTCAGTAATATTTCCGTTCATTTTTATTCCATCAATATAAATGGGTTCACCGTTGCAATTGATAGAAACATTATCTTTAAAGAAACAGGAACCCAGTTCCTCTCCTGAAGCTAATCTACCAAATACTATGGGCTCAACGAAAAGAACTTTAGATGTATCAAAAAGTTCTATGTTTAATTTTCTTTCTAATCTACTGCCATCAAATAAAATAGTTTCTTGAGGCAACCAATATAATTGTGCATTTTCTTCCACCGAAAGGTTATTATTTATTTTTCCAGATTCATTATCAAAAGCACTATATATTCTTTCAGCAGCTTGAGTAGTAATGGTTAAATTAGCTCCTTTTGCGACTTTCGCATAAGTTGAAAAATAATCACCACTAGTTATACCACCGGCTGTATTTACAATAACTGCTTCTAGATTATTATTCGATGATCTGGGAAATACGGCCCTCATAGAACCTTCCTGACGAAGGTCAGAAAGCTTAGTATTGCCTAATGCATCAGTTGCAACAGATAAACTCACATTACCAAATGCGCGCTGAAGTTTTACGCTTGATGAAATTGAAGACTGAAGTGACAAATTAAAAACTCCCAATGGTATTTTACATAGAGAATTTGCAACCATCAAGAAAAGCATCTAATTCAAAAAAAGAAAATATAAATCAAAACAGTAATGCACAAAATATTACACTTTTGCATAAAAATTAATCATAATTAAAACAAAATTTGATTTATCAAATATTCAAACACAGCAAATAAATTTTATAAATTTCAATAATGAAAAGCCTTATACTCCTTCTTAAGAATATATTGACTAATTTATAATTTGATAATTAATTATTCATAAGTTTTTTAGTAAAAGGCCGATAAAATGATCTTAAGTCAAAATCAAAAAAAACAATTTTGGACAGATGGGTTTTTGTTAGTAGAAAACGCCATAAACGATATGCAACTTGAAAATTTAAAAAAAACTTTTTTAGATTGGGTCAATGATAGTCGAAACTATAAAACTGACTATGGAGAAACTATGGATGGTCGGCCACGTTTTGACTTACAACCTGGTCATTCTTCTGATGTACCTGGGCTGCGTCGAATTCAGTCACCTGAAGAAATCTCTGAAGTATTCGCAGATGTTATGAGAAATGGACGATCTGTTGATATGTGTGCTGAACTAATTGGCCAAGGAATTAGATTTCATCATGGCAAGGTGAACTCAAAATTACCTGGTACTGCTACTAAAGTAAATTTTCATCAAGATTTCCCCTTTGAACCAATGACAAATGATGACATGATTACATGCTTACTTTTCATAGATGACGTAACCTTGGAGAATGGTCCTCTTGAGGTAGTACCCGGCACACACAAAGGCCCTCTTTATTCACACTGGCATAATGGAATTTTTACTGGATCAGTATCAGACGAAATATTGGCTGAACATGAAGATAAGATTATAAGATGTACTGGCAAAGCAGGATCTGTTTGCCTGATGCACGCAAGTTTATTACATGGATCAGCACCAAACTTATCAAATAAATCTCGTACATTATATATTTCAACTTATTATGCTGAAGATGCAGTTGAACTAAGTCCAAATCATTTACCAAGCACGCTTACTCATGAATTAGTTCGAGGAGAAGCATCCGGCCGCGTTAGATGCTCTAGTTATGACATGCAACTACCAGAAGTGCCTAAAGGAACTTCATTTTTTGCTCAACAAGCATCGGCTGAAAAGTAAATATTTTTAATAATAGAAGCTTTGGATATTAAATACTTTCAGATGATTGTGCCCAAAGGTTAATATCTTGATCTTTTGCAATTTTATCAATGCTTGAAAGTTCTGAAGAGTTGAAATTTAAATTATTGATAGCACCAACACAGTCTTTTACCTGTTCGGGTTTTGAAGCACCAATTAATGCAGTTGTAACCTTACCCTCCCTCAAAACCCAAGCAATAGCCATCTGAGCTAATGACTGTTCCCTATTAGCAGCAATGGTGTTTAGTTCATTTAACGCTTGAATAAGATGAGGTGTGATTTTATTTTTGTCTAAACTTTTACCTTGAGTTGCACGACTTTCATTTGGTATTTTACTTAAATATTTGTTCGTGAGCATACCTTGCGCAAGAGGCGTGAAAGCAATTGAGCCCACACCTAAATTATCAAGCGTATTTAAAAGTTTATCCTCTTCAACCCATCTATTAAAAAGATTATAGCTAGGTTGATGTATAAGACAGGGTGTGCCTAAATCGTTAAGGATTTTTACAGCCTCTTTAGTTCTTGCACTATTATAACTTGAAATCCCTGCATAAAGAGCTTTTCCAGATCTTACTATTTGATCAAGCGCACCCATTGTTTCCTCTAATGGCGTATTTGGGTCGAAACGGTGCGAGTAAAATATGTCCACATAATCTAACCCCATCCTTTTGAGAGATTGGTCGCAAGAGGAAATCAAATATTTTCTACTCCCCCACTCTCCATAAGGGCCAGGCCACATATCATATCCAGCCTTTGAGCTAATGATCAATTCATCTCTGAGGCCCTGAAAATCTGTTTTTAATATATCACCAAATGCTTCTTCTGCGCTTCCAGGTGGTGGCCCGTAATTGTTTGCCAAATCAAAATGTGTAATTCCGTTGTCAAACGCCGTCTGACAAATTTCTCTTTTTGTTTGATGTGGAAAATCGTGACCAAAATTATGCCACAATCCTAGTGAAATTAATGGTAGTTTCAAACCAGATCTGCCGCAATTACGGTAAATCATTTTTTCATATCGATCATTTTTTGGGATATATGTCATAAATTTACACTTCAAATAATAATACTAAAAATTAAATTATTCTAATGTGATAATTTATCTAACTACAATAGTTATATTGCTTATTTTGAATATAAATTTCTCATTCTGCCTATCAGACTTATTGAAATTGATATTTCATTCTAACTTTAACTTGCTAATGATGGTAGCCATAATACAATAGCTGGAAACGCGACCAGTACCCCAATCGTTATGGCATCGGCGATGAAAAACGGCATCACACCTTTGAATACGTCCTGCACACTAATGTCATCACGAACCCCTGCTACAACAAAGCAGTTCAACCCGATTGGTGGTGTAATTAGACAAAACTCTGCCATTTTGACCACCAAGATCCCAAACCAGATCCCACACATTGGGCCGGACATTCCAAATGCACTGTCGGCGGCGGCAACATATTCGCCACCATTTAATGCCATAACCGCTGGGTACGTGATTGGTAAGGTCAGTAGCAACATTCCAATAGCATCCATGAACATGCCCAATACGGCGTAGGCAAGCAAGATCAGAACCAATGTCAACATTGGGCTTTGTTCCAGTGATGTGATCCAATCTGAAAACGCGGAGGGTAAATCAGCAAAGCCCAAGAAGCGCACATAAATCAAGACGCCCCAAATGATCGTGAAAATCATGACTGCTAATTTAGCGGTCTCCATCAGTGCATCTTTGAGTTGTGTCCAACGCATACCACGATACAGCGCCATGCAGAAAACCACGAATGCCCCGATTGCGCCGCCTTCTGTTGGGGTGCCCCAAGCATCACCGCCAAAGGGGTTGTAAACAAACAGGATGATGACCGCGACTACAACAAAAATTGGCATTGCTGGTGGCAATGATGCGAAACGTTCGCGCCATGTGAATCCTCTCACGGGTGGGCCAAAATCTTTGTAAATGATGGCTAAACCAATGATTAACGATGCATAGATCACAGCTGAAAATGCGCCCGGAACAAAGCCAGCCAATAACAACATTCCAACGTCTTGCTCGACGATAATCGCATAGATCACCAAAATTGCAGAGGGTGGGATCAAGGACGCAAGCGTCCCAGCCGCGGCGACAACACCCGCCGCAAAACGTTTGTCATACCCAAGAGCGAGCATTTCTGGGATCGCAATCCGTGCGAAAACTGCTGATGTGGCGACAGATGCACCTGAAACAGCCGCGAAACCAGCGGTTGCAAACACAGTTGATACAGCCAATCCGCCTGGCACCCACGCAACCCATTTTTTTGCCGCATCAAACAGCGCTTTTGTAAGCCCTGCGTAATAGGCCAAATAACCAATTAGAATAAAGGTTGGGATAAGAGATAGCGCTTGGGATGACACCTTAGAGTGAGGCACTTGGCCCGCCGTTTTAGCAGCAATTGTAACCGCTTTGCCAAACTGTGCTGGATCGTATCCAAATTTTGCCCAAAAAATCCAAATCAGACCAACCACGCCAGACATGGCGGCGGCGAAGGCAACACGCATTCCCAAAATAACTAGCACAAGCATACCAGCGGACACTGCGATCCCAATATCAATAGGTTCCATAATCATCTTCCTAGTTCGAAACTGTATCAGCTTCTTTGGCCGCTTGGGTTGCTGCATCCTCTACGAACGGAACTCCTGCTGGCGATGTTTCATTATTGATGATGGCTTTGCCGTATGCGCACATTTGAACAATGCACCGCAGAGCAAGTACCCCAAATGCGATTGGCGCCATCAGTTTTGCAGGCCACAAAGGAAGCGCGATATCCATCGAGCTGTCTCTGCTCCACATCGGTGCCGCGAAATCAAAGCTACGAACAAAATGCGCCCATGATCCCCATGTGATCAGCAACATGACCAGGAAAATCATCAAGACCGTTATAAACTCTACAGTCCAAAGTGCGCGACCACGTAGATGGGATACAATAATATCCATGCGGATATGCCCGCCATCACGTTGGGTATATGCAACGCCCATAAATGCGATCAATGGCATCGCTTGTTCGATCCAATCGACGTACCCTGGCAAAGGTTGATTGATCATGTGCCTGCCTGAAACAGATACGACCGCCAAAAGCATCAGTGAGAAAACAGCTAACCCACTTAATAAAGCAAGTTTTCCTTCTATCTTATTAAGGAGCTGGTCAGCGCGACTGATCAGGGAATTATCTGTTAAAACCGAGGATGAAATAGCCATAGTTATCTCTCATTTTTGATGCCGCTTCGCAAAATGCAAAGCGGCTTTATTGATGGATAGTAGCTTTTATTATTGACCAACCATACCGATAACCAAGTCATACAGCTCTTGTCCTGGTAAGCCTTTGGCCGTGTTTTCCGCAACCCAAGCAGCGGCAGCCGGTCCAGCAACAGCCTTTTTAAAGCTCGCTAATTCACTGTCAGTGTAAGTCACCGTTTCGATGCCTTTTTCAGCCAACTTTGGCCCCCAAGCATCCATTGTTTTGCCGTTATAAGTGGCAATGTAATAATCAAGTGATTCATCAATTGAACCTAACAATGCGTCGCGGTTCGCATCTGATAAACTAGCCAAAGCATCTGTATTTGCGACTACTGGGCAATTGACCGTGCCTGGGTTCAAATTGCTGGTCCACCATTTGCCAGTTTCAACAGTACCAAAAGACATGTGCGCGTGTGGCGCGAAAGCGACTGCCTTAACAACACCACCATCCAATGCTTGGCGAACTTCTGAAGCAGACATCGATGTTGGTACAGCATTTACCGCAGCCATTGCTTTGCCAATACCGCCAGTTGCGCGCACTGTTAAGCCATCATAATCATCCAGTGTTTTTGGGGCGTCGCCGACACCAACGATGTTATACTGTGGTAGCGGTGAGGGCATAAGCAATGTTGCATTCCAACGTGCCAAATCTTTTTGAACTGCTGGGTGGCCATAAACAGCCATTGAAATTTTACGCTCTTCTTCTAACGAAGACACGCCGAGAAACGGCAATTCCAATACTGTGATCGATGGATTTTTATCACGGTGGTAACCCGCACAAAACTGCGCCATTTCGAAAGCACCGATAGATATACCATCAAGGTTCTCTTTGTTTTTTGACAAACCACCGTAAGAGATGTTCAACGTGAAGTCGCCGTTTGTTTTTGCTGAAACCAGCTCGGCCAACTTCTCTACATGCTCGGTAAATGCGCGGCGCTTACCCCATAGAGATACATTCCAGTTTGTTTCCGCTATTGCTTCGCCCGCAAATGATGCGACAACCGTACCAAGTACGGCTACTTTAGATAGATTCTTCATAAGTTCCTCCCAGAACACTTAAGTGAATGTTATGGGGCTATACTAGCAAAAGACTAACAACTTCGATCTGTGGATAATTGCAGGTTAGGTTCCTATTACTCTGCGGATTTCCGCAGAGCTAAACCTTAAAGAATATCGGTTTTGTTGATATTCAATTTCACGATTTTCTCGTTAAGCGTTCTACGCCCTATCCCCAATGCCTCTGCGACATCATCCATTCGTCCAGAATGCGCTTGGACTGCTCGTGTGATCAGTGTTCGCTCGAACGTGGCCACGGCGCCGCGCAGGTTTTCTGGTGTATCTTCAACATCACCATTTATGCCTAAAGCAGCAGCCGCGCCACCGCTGCCCCGCCTTGCTGCCAAAACACAACGTTCGGCTATGGATCGTAATTCGCGAACGTTACCTGGCCAACCATGCGAAATTAATGCTGAGATATCTCCGGTGCTTTGTGCTGCTGGGGTAATCTCATATAGGCGGCCAAACTCTTTTAGGAAATGTTGGAATAACAGCGGTATGTCATCTTTTTGTTGTTGTAGGTTTGGTAGCTTCACTGTCAAGCCGCTGATGCGGAAATAAAAGTCTTCGCGTAGCTTTCCAGATTTAAGGGCATTTTCCGGGTCATCATTCGTTGCGGCGATAATGCGGATGTTGCCAATAACTGTTTGCGTGCTACCAGGTGGATTGTATTCTTTGGTTTCCAAAAACCTAGAAAGCTTTGCTTGAATGTCTAATGGTGCAGATGTGATTTCATCCAAAAACAGCGTTCCCGATTTCGCTTTACTGATAATCCCGTCTTGACCAAATGTTACTGCTTCAAAATCCTGCGTGGAAATAGTTGCACAATTCATTGCAATGAATGGAGCAGCTGATGCCGAAGATAGGTCATGGATTGCTTTTGCAACCAATTCTTTACCAGTGCCTGTTGCTCCATGGATAAGCACTGTAGAGTCAATTTCACTAAGATCGAGAATGGTTTCCTTGACATTCTTGATCAGGTCGGAATTTCCAAGCAAAATACGATCAAGCCCCGACAGGTCAGACAACCGCGCCTTTAGGCGCTCCGAACCTTTTACCAAATTATACTGTTGGGCAGCATGGCGCATGATCTGAAGTAATCTAATCGGGTCGAACGGTTTTTCTAAGAACCCATAAGCACCCGTTTGTATAGCGTTCACAGCCATAGGAATATCACCGTGTGCGGACATCAGTATTACGGGTGGGCGATCTGGTGTGGCGAATGATTTTAAAAAATCTGTGCCTGTCCGCCCTGGCATCCGCACATCCGACAAAACGACATCTGCACGAAAATTTTCGATCTTCGCTTCTACATCTAGCGCTGTTGCGCTTTCTTCTACTGTCCAATTTGCATTGGTCAAAAGATGTACTAGCGATATGCGCATCTCTTTATCATCATCTATTATGAAGGCTTTGAAATTGGTCATCCGAATTCATCCATTGCTTCTGGGGATTTTAATTTCAAATAGCACACCACCTTGCTTGATGTCTGCTGCAGAAATTGTTCCCCCATGTTCTTCGATAATTGTTGACGATATCGCCAACCCCAATCCCATACCTTTGCCAGAGGGGCCGGTTGTATGGAAAGGTTCTATAATTTGATCAAGGCTCTGGCCCAGCAACCCATGCCCGTTGTCACTGATGGAAAGTGTGCAAAACTCTTGATCTTGCTTTTGGGATATTTCAATGCGCTTATCTATCGTGCCCCGCATTGCGATGAGGCTGTTACGCAATATATTGATTATAACTTGTTCCAAGCGTTGGGCATTTCCACTGACAAGCCATCTACTGGTTGGCGTATGAACCTGCACATCAACTTTCTGATGTTCGAAGTCATAGCGCATCAGTTCAACCGCACGTTTTGCGATTTCATAAATATCTAAATTTTCTTTGAAATCCACATCAGGGGTTGCAAAAAACTTCAATTGCTTTGTTATATTATCCATACGATCGACAATACCAGATAAGCTGTTCATGACTTTGGAACCGGAAGTATTAACCAACAATTCAGCCGCAATGTGGTTCTTCATCGCCGAAATTGGTTGCCCTAATTCATGTGTCACAGAAGCAGATAGCTGACCCAGCGCTGCCAACTTACTGGTGCGTTTCAACGCGGTTTGCGCTGACTCTAATCTTTTTTCGGCTTTGCGGCGGACTTCAATTTCACGTTGTAATCTACGACGGTCTTTTTGCGATGATTCAAGTTCTCTTCGGACACGTCTTTCGCGTATAATAAATAGTAATGCTGAAGCAGAAACCATCAATGCGGCTAAGATCGAACTGACTGTAAAAGCACGCGCTCGCGCAACATTTGCATCCGCAAGATAAAACAGCAGCCAATCTTTCTTCTTAAGCTGTTCTTCTAATAAAAGGTAATTTTGAGAATCTACAAAAATTGTATCTCGCCCGATGGTCCATTTAAGCGGTTTTAGAATTTCATTACCAAATTGGCGTTCATCACTAATCTTCAACATTTTTTCGGCACTGATTTTTCGCGTTGATCGATACCTAAAGTCAGGAACAGACGACAGAACCACAATCCCGTCCTTGTTGGTTACAACAACTTTGTCGCCGGTCGACTCTAACGCATTGTTTAGGGCAGTTAAGTCTAACTTTACCACCATCGTACCAATTGGATTAACGGTATCAACAATTGGCGCAGCCAAAAAATATCCTGGCCGTGATGTCGTGGCACCAATCGCAAAAAACGAAGTTTCTAACCCTTTCATGGCCTCGATAAAATAGCGTCTAAATTGATAATTTTGGCCAAGAAATGTTTGTGGTTGATCAAAGTTAGATGCAGCAACGGTTTCACCGGACTGATCAAGGGCATAGATTGCTTCTGCCTGTGACGAAATGGCGATGGATTTAAATTCTTTATTTAATCTGTCAGCGTTTCCAAACTCAACTTCTTGCGCCAGAAGCGCTGGCAGATGTTGAAGCCGCGATAATTCATTATCGATGATGACCTGATATAAAGAGAGTTTGGTGCGCCCCTTCTCCAATTCATTTGCTTGAAAAATCAGTACAGAAAACTCATTCGCTCCGATGAGTAAAGCGATAGCAAGGCCAGCAATCAATGTTATCCGTATTTTTGAAGCAATAGAGCTTAACTTGAATTTCATTCGCTAACTGATCAACAGTTGCCCCACATTGTCAACGGCACCAGCCTAAAAACATGATAAGCAGTTTCGCGAAGTCTGATTTGCAGTATCCAAGGCCGTAAGAGTCGGCCTTGGATAGGTCTGCTTTCCGCCCATTGCCGAATGTCATATTTTGTAAAGGGGTCGCTTCGTCCCCCATAGCGGTAGTTCGTGCATGTTGCCGCGAATGACCGCAATCCTCTGGTTCTCTTTTTGTTCTTCATAACGCCCAAATATGCACGTTCGGGCCAGTTAGGCCTACTTTAAAAATATTTTTCATGAGTTCCTCCAAGAACAATAAGTTTTTTTATTTTATAATAATTAAATATATAACCAAATATATTAGTAGCAACTAAATAAGTTCACATCACATAAT
>Ga0257126_1000900_pt1 | contig 22739 bp, 21 predicted proteins | sample SI060_120mmetaG_FD_190151 | JGI IMG/M metagenome (GOLD analysis project Ga0257126, IMG submission 190151) | Marine microbial communities from Saanich Inlet, British Columbia, Canada - SI060_120m | ecosystem: Environmental > Aquatic > Marine > Inlet | place: Canada: British Columbia | collected... | reverse complement strand
TGTAAAACTATAAAAATATTTGTTAGCTTTTCCCGGTCCTAATTGAGTTTTTGCTTGAGTTCTTGATGGGCGACCTTTTTGTGTTGTTGAAGGACCACTACCACTAACTAAATTATCTTGAATATTTTTTGATAAATTTCCTTCACGCCCCCACTTAAATGCACACACTTTTCTTGTTCCACGATTACACCAACAACCATCATCACACGTTATTGTTGATTGTTGGTGGTTTTCTGAACTATCACCTTCCCAAGGTTGATAATTATACTTATCACCTGAACCTTTACTACATTTTTCATCATTATCATGCCAATGTGATTTAGAATTGCAAGTTCCTATATTAGTATAATCATTACATTGGGGTTGTTGACAATTAGATATAAAACCATTGTAATTACCATTTTTACTATAATTACTCATATCAGTGCCATTTTTCAATGTTAGCCAGTGTCCTGAATTATTATTAGCATATGTTATATCATAGTATATTCCTGAACCTGTATCATCAAACGCTATTTTATTATCTGTATCCTCATAAATTTTTGGAGGTGGATCATTTGATTGACTTAATTTATTTTCAGTCATATTATATTATATAATTATATAATTATTTTTTTTTTAATAATGAAATTATACCAATAATTATAAAATATAATAAAGGAATTCCTAAAACAACAGATACAATAATAATTCCTATTGTATCATATAAAGAATCATCATCTGTTGTATTATCTATATCACCACTGCCATCTCTTAAACTATTTAAACATTTTGTTGATTGGTCTATAGTTATATCACCTTGTGAATTTATAAATTCAACATCAGATTTACTTACACATCGTTGAAACTCTCTAATATTACATAAAGGAGGCTCAATATTTGTAGGATTTATATTTTTGTCACCATTACTATCATTACTATTAGCAGTAAACAGTTTTCCTGTAAAATATTGTCTTCTAAAACAGTCTGGTAACCAACAAGCTGGAGAACCTATGTTTCTATGTGTAGTACCTAACTTTAAATTTTTTTCTAATTCATTTTTTAAATCATCATAATAATTTTTAGGATAAAAACAAGAACAAATTGGTTTATATGTTGGATTTATTGTCCATTTATTTGTTTTATCTTTTGTTATAGCTTTTGCACTTTGGCAAAACTGTATTAAGTTTTTTTTTGATCCATTTGTGGATGGATTATATACACAATTCCAATTATTTTGACAATAATTTTTACAATGATCTGATAACATAGTTTTTTGATATGCATATTCTCCTGTGGAGGGTGATGAAGAAGTATACTGGTCTGTACATTTTTCTAAACAATAAGGATTATTTACTGGTCCACTTGGTTGTCCTTCCGGATTTGGTGTACAAGAACTAGTATCTTTATTTGTCATTATATATATATATATATTAAGTTTATAATATTTTTATAAAATATAATTTATTAATAATGGAAATTAACAATGATACAATAAATCATGATAATATGTGTACAATATGTTTAACAGAATTTACTGAAAATAGTGAAAAAATAACTTTAGAATGTAATCATATATTTCATAAAAATTGTGTATTAAATTGGTTTCGATCCCCTCATTCTAGTGGTAATTGTCCTTTGTGTCAACATAATCCACATAGTAAAAAAGATTCATCTATTTATTATGTTCATAACCAATTAATAGATGAAAGATTTAAAACAATTGAGAAAAGATTTTTTAAATTAAATAATGCTACTACTAACTCAGAAAAAGATAATGAAAATTATCATAAATATATAGAATTAGAATTAAATCATAAAAAATTAAAAAATAAAGAGAAAGATTTATCTAATAGTTTTAAAGAACAATTATCAAAAAGAAGTAAAGTGAGAAAAGAAAGATATGAATTAGAAAATAAAATTAGAAACGCAAAAACAAAAATAGTATCAAAATATCCAATGATTTTAGATTAGTCTACAAAAAATATAGTTCTATATTTATTTATATATGTATCATTTTTTTTCTTTTTAATATATGTTTTGAAATTTTCACCATTATACATACTATTTATGAAATGCAAACTATAAATACCACATTCACTTGATCCTTTTTGATGTTGATGTTTATTACAATAATAATCAAAAGTTATATTATTTTTTTTACCTTGTTGAATCAATAATCCAGTTAAACGATTTATTTGTTCAGGTGGTTCTTCACCGACCGAATCAAAAAAATAAATACCCGGATTACCTTTATTATTTATTCCTTTAATATCAATATAAAATCCTATCCAATGTTCTCCTGATTCATTGTGTTTATCTGTATTAAATATAATAGCAATTTTTGTATGATTATTTTTTAAATGATTACTTATATCTATTTTACATAAACGATTATAACATACTTGTGGGTCTGTTGCATCTATTGGAACAGCTCCATAACTATAAAATGAATTATCATCTTTTACATATTCTTGTAGTGCTTTATCTATATCAACAGTACTTAACCATGTATGCATATTTTTACTCCATTCTTCGGGCATTAAAGGTTTAAAATTTAATTTTAATTTTTTTAATTCTGATTTACTTAATTTATCAATCAATCGATTCCATTTTAACCAACAAGCTTCATTTTTACAATCACTAATATCTTTGATAATTTTAGATATTGTATCATATAATTTTTTATCAGATAAAGATAAATTTATTTTATATCCTATTTTATTTAAACCATTTGCAATTATTTCTAATGATTCTCTATCATAACAAGTATATTTATTATTGTTTTTAGATAAACTACAATCATTTTTATCAAACATAAATATATTATATATAATATTATATTAATTTAATAATGGATTTTGATAATAAAGATTATGACAATAAATATTATAACATATATAATACATCTGATACAAATGAAACAAATACTGTTGATATAATTTTTTTATCTATAATATCTATTTGTTTTTTTTGTACATATAAAAACTATATACATAATTATTTATACCTTTGGAATTTTCAAATGAACAATTAAATTTATATAAATTTACATAAATTAAAAATATATATATATATTATATAATGATATACATAATACATATTGGTAAATGCGGTGGTGGTTCTTTAAAACAAGAATTAAAAAAAAAAAATATAAACTGCCAGAGTTGTCATTGTAAAAAACCTATAATTAAAAAGAACTTTAAGTATATAATTTTAATTAGAGACCCAATAAATCGTTTTATATCTGCTTTTAATTGGAAAATGTTTAGGTGTACAACTGAAGAGGGGTATAATTTCCAAGGAATGAAAAAATTAGATAATATTAATGAAATCGAAGGTTATAAATATTGGAATAATATAAATAATTTTGCAGAAAATTTATATGATAAAAAGGGCAATATTAATGATATGGCATTAAAATTAATTAAAAATTCTAATCACTTACATTTTGATATTAACTATTATTTAGAAGAAATATTACCATTTTGTAATAGAAATAATTGTGATATTATAAGATATGAATACTATCATGATGATATAAACAAGGTATTTAATATTGAATCAATAAGTTCGAGAAGTCATGTTTATACTAAACGATATAATAAATATATATCAGATAAAGGTATACAAAATCTGAGAAAATTTTTAGAAAAAGACTATAATTGTTTTCATAAATTAAGAGAAAAAAACATAATTAATGATGAGTATTATCAGAATATATTATCAGGCAATTTTTATCTTAAAAATATCTAACTGGAACTATTTATAATTTTTATTTGAAGTATAACTAACCTTTTTTTAGTATAATTTTTAATATTTAATGAATGTTTGAAGTGATTTCTATAATGTGATTTTTTTATTGATTTCTTAATGCTTTTTAATAAATCATTATATTCTATTTTACTATCTAATTTAATATAATGTTTTAATTCACTGAAATAGGTCTCTATTGGATTTGTTTGAGGATGATATGGTATATTTAATACATAATCATTCCCACTATTCTTAATAGTATCTAAAACAATTTGTGCTATATGACTTCTTGCATTATCAAATAATAATAATTTATTTTTCATTTTTGAAAGTATATTCTTTTGTAAAAAATCTAAAAATCGATCTTTATTTGAACCACCTTTTTCATAAAATTTATATGCAACGACTCCTTTAGTTGATATAGCCATTAATAATGTATATTTTCTAAAAACTTTATTATCAGTTGTCTTAAAATAACATCTTTCCCCTTTTATTGTTCTACAATATTCTTTAACCATTGCTGATTTTATAGATGTTTCATCTATACTAATTATATTATTTATATTATATTTTTTTATTTTATTAAAAAATGCTTTCACCTCTTTCTTATAACTAATTTTTTTACCATATCTTGTTTTTGGGAAATGACTTTTTCTGGTCCTTTTTCTTGTGATATGATTATCTATTAATACTTGCCCTAACCATCGTGGTGTTATATTATAATCGCTAAATTTTTTTGATAATTTTTTATTTAACTCTTCCAAAGATAGGAATTTATTATTTCTTTGATTTAAAATTTTTTTAATATAAATTATATGTTCTTTTGTTATTTTATAAGACTTTCTTGTTTTATTATGTGTTGAATTTAAGTTATTTTCATTGTATGACTTAACCCATCTCATGAGTGAAGTTCTATTACAGTCATAAATTTTACATACTTCTACATAATTTTTAATTTTTAGATAATATTTAACAGCAGAAATCTTAAAATCAATTGAATGATGAACCATTTAATATATAATAATATATTTTAAATGTTCATTTGAAAATTCCAAAGGTGTAAAACAATCTTGTATAAAATTATTTAAAAAATTTAATCCAAAAAAATTTAAAGAAACAATATATACAAATACTGAAACCGAATTGTGTTGTTCTATTTGTTTGGAAAATTTTGAGTTTAAAGATAAAGTATGTGTATTACCTTGTAATCACGTTTATCATAGTTCTTGTATAAGTTTATGGTATAATAAAGATAATTCTTGTCCTTTATGTAGAATAAATATTTAATATAATATATAGTATATTTATGTGTTTTAGTTTTAAAGTTAGTTTATTTAGCTTTTTTATTTGTTGGATTATATCATTTTATTTATTATCTAAAAATATTACAAAAAAGCAAAAACAAAATATTATATTTTTAATGATATTTTCATCTATACAATTAGCAGATGCTATTTTATGGTTTATTAATATGAAAAAAAATAACATAAATTATTATGTAACTTCATATTTAATACCATTTATATTATCGTTACAAATTATTTATAATATTTATTTTATAAACAATATAAATAATCCAATAATAAATTTAGTTATTATTTGTTCAATAATTTATATGTTTTATAGATTTAATGGTTATTCTATATCACTTTGTAATAATAAATTATCATCTCCTATATGGGGATCAAATGAAATAAAATTTTGGGAATTTTTGGCATTTTCAATTTTAATTTTATATCCAAATATAACAAACCTAACATTAACTATTGGAGTATTGTATCCTATATTATATTTATATGTTGGTGGTGCTTATGGTTCTCTGTGGTGTGCAATTGCAATTTTAATATCTATTTATTATTTTGTAAAAATAAATTAAAATTTTTTAATATCTACACCTGACATTTTTGATAATTTATCTACATTTTCATCATTATTATAATCATCTATATAATAAATTTGTTTAATACCTGATGCACATAAAATTTTCATACAATTAATGCAAGGATAATGAGTTATATATGCATCACAATCGTTACAACTAACACCTCTTTTTGCACAATCTGATACTGCATTTTGTTCAGCATGTACTGTTGCTTGTTCATGATTATTTTTAATTATAGATTGATGTGGACAACCTGGTAAAAACCCATTATATCCTTGTGATATAATTCTATTTTCTTTGACTAATAAACAACCAACTTGTAATCTTTGACAAGGTGATCTAGTTGATGTTAATATAACTAAATTTTTAAAATAATCATTCCAAGTTGGTCTATTCATCATTTTATTAATAAAATTATATAATTATTTATTTAAATATTTTAAAAACCATCTTCGGAAGAGTCAGAAGATGATAAAGAAGGAGGTTGTAATGAAGATTTAAAAGCTGTCATGCCTGTACTTAATGCTTTTTTTAAATTAGATAAACTTATTCTTTCATTAGGATTTGGTTCTAACATTTTTTGTAATATAATTGAAAATGGAGTATCATTTATAGATAAATTTAATCCATAGGTATCTATAATTAAAGCTGTTTCACTTTTACATGCTCTCATAAAATTTAAAACTGACATAGTTCTTGCTTTTTTCCAATAAAATAATTTAGATGTATTATAACCTAATAATTCTAAAAAGGTTACAGCTATACCCCAAACTAATATTGATTCTGTACAATTATTTCCTTTGTAATTTTTTTCGTGTAAAAATTCTGGTGGTGGATAAGTAGAAGCTCCATCCCATCCATTACATAATCCTCCAATATCACCAATTACAATTTTTATTTTTTTATTTTTAAAACATTTATACAATACATTTGCACACTTTAAATCTGTATAATTTACAGATTCACCAATTTCTCTTTTTATACATATAAAATGATCTACTATTTTTTTTAATATTTCTATTTTATCAGGAATGGATGTCAAATTTTGTAAATCACATAAAGTACCATCCATCAATTCCATTGCAGATACGTGTGTTTTATTACCATTATATGTTAAATTTAAAATAGAACTATTTATTAAATTGCAAATTCCATTTTTACCATTTTTTTTTAATTCATTTACTAAATTTATTTCTGGATCTTTTGGATCATTATATGTTTTTATTGCAATTTCATAAAAACGATTACTATATGATTTAGGTTTATCCCATTGTGCTTTTCCTAATGATTCATTTAAATAATAAAACCTACTTGGATCTTTTGTAGATTGTTTCATTACCCAACCTTCAGGTAAATCATCCGTTCCATTACTATATTTATAAACAGTACCATATGTGCCTTGACTTATATAACTTATATAATTTAAAGGTATTCCCTCATATTCTAAAAATCCAGGAAATGTTTTTTTATTTGCTTTTCCCCATTCTATAGATACATCTTGATTTTGTTTACCTGGTTTTAATTTATTTAAATTGATTGGTATATTTTTGCTGTATTTTTGACAAGCTTCTAAAGTTAATCCTTCATTATATTCTGGTGTTTTCGGAGATATATATTGTATAATCGGTTCCGGAACAAATGATACACTTTTTTTTTTAGTTTTTTTTTGTTTACTATATGTATCTGTTATTCTTTTTCTAGATCGTTTATTATCTAATATCCATCTTGATGTTGTAGGATTAAATACTTTTTTTTTTCCTCTGCTTGTTTTTGTTTCAAACATAAAAGGTTCATTTGATTTAGCACTATGAAAACTTGCTAATTCAGAACTTTCACGTGCTGTATTATAAATAGAATTTTGATTTATAGGTACATATGCTTCAGCATTGGGGTTTAGTTTACTCATATTATATTATATATAATATAATATAATTTGAAATAGTTTAATTTTACATATATTAATATTAAAAAAATGGAATTTCACACGTATTTGTTTAATGTTTTGTTTTTAGATAATATTTAACTGCACTAATTTTATAATCTTCACCTTTATTACGTGACATTGTTATTTAATATATTTATAGTATTTTTTATTTAGAATAAAATCATTTTTTAAAAATTCTATGATTTTATCAATAGTATCATTTTCAATATCATAAATACATAAATCCGAATTTCTGTTTTCAAAATAATCTTTTACATCTAAAATATGTTTTTCATACATATTTTTCCAAATAATTTCTATTTGTTTTTTATCGCAATTATGAAAATTCATTTGTTCATATAAAAGTCTTCCATTTGAATGTTTTTTTCTACTTTTTATCCATTTATCAACATCTCTAATATTTAAAATAAATTTAGAATTTGGATAATCACTATCTAATCTCTTATAATAGTCTTTAGCATCTTTATTTATTATATGTTTAGTCATATCAGAAAATACAATTGCTTCACTATAATTACAATCAGAATTTACTTTTTTATTAATTGTTTTACCATTTTCAAGTAATTTATTTCCACTTTTAATATTATTTTCAAAAACATCTACTAAATTATTATTATCCCAATGAATTGATTTTAGATTATTATCTTTAAAAAAATAATGTAAAGTTCTTGTACCACATCTATTAAATCCAATTATGAATATTTTTTTAAATTTTCTTGAATAAAAATCCTCCCACTCTATTATTTGCTTTCCAAGTAATGAATATAATTTTTTATTTTCTTCTTTGAATAGCATATACATATCTTCATAAATTTTTTTATCTAAATTCTTATTATAAGAATTTTTGTTTTCAAAAGGTGTGTGTTTGATTTTACTATCTATACCAATAAATGATAATATATTATTATATTTAGCAGGTGTTTTTATCAATTCTTCATATATTTCAATATGTACATTTTCACGAGGAAATTTATTAAAAACATAACTTAACTGTTTATAATATTTACTTCTTTCAATAAAATTAAGACCTGCTTTAATTGGCTTGTTTAGTTTTGATAAATATTCATCAAGTATAATTTCTTTATAATTATCATATGTTAGGTCTTTATCTTTAAAAATCATAAAAAATTGTGATATAACTCTTTGTATTGGTTCTCTTATTAATACAATTAATTTAGTCTTTGGATAATATTTATGAATTCTATCCATCGCATATGGTAAGCTTATATAATTTGGGGTTTTATCGCATTTTATTTTCTTGTCTGAATTGAAAAAATGATAGTAATCATTTATAAAAATTTCTTTTCTATCAAAAAAATGAGTTTCATATTTATTGGTATTTTTACCACTTGAAATAAAAACACCATGATCTATTAATATTCTTGCTAACGTTGTTGTACCAGATTTTTGACACCCAATTATAAAAATATCAGGGCTATAAAGTTTATTTGATGTCTTATTTTTTAGAGTTTCATCTATAATTTCTGGATAATCACTGGACATTAAATCATCGATAGTATAACCATTTTGTATATACCATAAATTGTTTTTTAATTTATTTATTGAATTTTCCTTACTAATTATTCTGTAATGATAACATAATAGTATTCCATTTTCGATTTTATTTTCTCTCAAATTTTTATAAAATGGAGTTAATTGTTGCTTTTCTTTACTAATACTATCAACTATTAATACATTTGTTGATTTTTCTTTAGGGTGATGATCCCAAATAGAATTAAATTTATCTGTTTTAAATATACATTTTACCTCTATTTTATCATATCTACATCTGAATTTCTGTATTTTATGAGGATGTTTTTTATTATGATTCCATCTATACGTATTTTCTAATAATATACTATTTGGATTTTTATCTTTATTATTACAAGACATCATTACCCACGGTATTTTTATACAATCAACATCTTTGAAAGTAGTATTTAATTCATCTTTTATTGTATTTGTTATATTTTTTTTTGTTGTAATAAATTCATCTACATCACAATATATCATCCATTTGAAATTTGATTTAATTTCTTTATACAATTTATTAGCATAGTTTGTTTTTATTATATTTTTTTCATATATAATTTTAATTCTATTATCATCAATATTATCGTATATTGATTTATCATTACTATTATCATCAATTACAAATATTTTATTGACTCCCTGTGATAAATAATAATCACAAAATTCTTTTATGAAAAATTCATCTTTACATCTAGTTATTAAACCTAAAAAAAACATCTTATATATTATTTAGATATTATTTTCGGCGTTTTAAATCAGCAAAGATGTAAAACTAAAACTCACAAAGAATATATAAAAAATTATGATAAATATTATAAAGAATTGGATGATTCTGAAAATACAATAAAAAAATATAAAATAGAATTAGAATTATTAAATAGAAAATATAATAAATTACTAAGAGAAAAAAATTTATTACATGAAAAACTTGATAAATTAGAAAATAAAGATATATTTTATGATTGCACGGATACCTATAACTGATTTAAAATTATTATAAACTATCATTTAATGTATTTAATTCATTAATCCACATATCTTTTACGGTTTGTTTATTTACACATTCGTAAGTTTCATTTATATTTATTATTTTTTTATTTAATTCATCTATCTTTTCGTTTGTAAAATGATGAATTGGTATTGTTATTAAATATTTATAACAATCATTATCATAATTTTCTACTATTTTATTTTCTTTTACATAAGGAAATTTATATTTTTTTAATATATTTATAATATTTTCTAATTTATTTTTATAAATAACAATTTTATCATCTATAACATAGTCTATGAATTTTTGTTTTGCATCTAATATAGATTTATCATTGTTTAATTTATTTAAAATATGTTGTTTACGTTTAATATATAAATTGTATCTAACATTGTAAAAATCATCTATTATTTCATAAATATCTTTATATTTTTTTATTTTATTTTCTTTATTATACAAATGCAAATTAGTAGTTGTTTTATAACTAAATAATTTTAATTTTTTCTCAATAGAATTTAAATTATCTTTTTCATATGTTTTAATATCGTTTATAAAATCTGGAGTAACTTTTAATATAAATTTAATTTCATTATCAGTAGAATGATCTTCATAGTCTAGTAAAAACTTTTGTTTATTTTTTTTATCTAAATTAATATTTTTATCTAGAAAATTTTTATAATCATTTGTCCATGTTCCGATCGGCAATTCATATATTTCTATTTTATTTTTAATAATTTTATATAAACCTTTTGTTATATATTTATCTTTAGATATTTTTTCTATTTTTCCTTTAAAATTTAAATACCAAGGACTTATTTGTTTGTATTTTTGATCGTTTAATTTATTTTTTATATTTTTTATAATATCTTTTGGATTATATTGAGGTATATTTGTACTAAATCCGGTTCCAATACCAACCATTCCATTAATCAATACCATAGGTAATATAGGACAATAATATTTAGGTTCTATAATTTGACCATCATCATTTAAATATTCTAATAAATCCATATCATTTTTAGGATATATTTTATGTATAAAATCACTAAGTTCTGTATGAATATACCTAGGACTTGCTGAATCTTTACCACCCATTATTCTAGATCCAAATTGTCCATTTGGTTTTAGTAAATTAATATTATTACTTCCTATAAATGTTTGAGCCATAGCAATAATAGTTGATTGTAATGATGCTTCGCCATGATGATATGATGAATGTTCACTAACATATCCAGATAGTTGAGCTACTTTTATTTCAGTTGTTAAATTACGTTTAAAACAACAATATAAAATTTTTCTTTGTGATGGTTTTAATCCATCACACACAGAACCAATTGATCTTTTTGTATCACTATTAGAAAAATGAATTAATTCTTTATCAATAAATTCATCGATGCCTACATTAGATTTTATATTATCTAAAATTATATTTTCATTGTAATTATACAACCATTGTTTTCTATTGTCTGATAATTCTTTTTTAAATGCTAAATTTATTTTTTCTATTGTGTTTTCATTAAATATATAAGTAATACAATTTATATTTTTAAAATATTCTTTTGCTTCATTTGATGTACTAGTACCCAATCCCTTATAATATTTAATATTATACTTATTTTTGTCTGGTATATTTGATTTCCAATCATTATATTCTTTTAATGTATAAAATGATTTGACTTGTTTTCCTTTGGATGCTTTAACAATAGGTGTAATCATACTTGTAATATAACTTAATTTTAATAAACTCGGCCAGAATGTTTCAAATATTAACATAATCAATGCTTTAATATGAGATCCATCATGATCTTGATCTGTCATTATCATTATTTTTCCATATCGTAAATTATCTGTATTTGTGTATTCTTTATTATATTCTAAACCTAAAATTTTAATTAAATTATTTAATTCTGTATTATCATTTATTTGCTTTATTGATGCTTCTTTTACATTTAAAACTTTACCTCGTAGTGGAAATACACCATATTTATTTCTACCTACAACACTTAAACCACTTATAGCCATTGTTTTAGCTGAATCTCCTTCAGTTAAAATTAAAATAGTTTGGTTTGATTTAGATGTACCGGCCCAATTTGCATCGTCTAATTTTTCTACATTAATTTTATTTTTCTTTTTTCCATCATTTTTTTTTAAGTTTTTATTTTCTTTAAACTCTGTAAATGATAATACTTTATCTACTAAATCTAATGATTCGCATATTTTTTTAATAAATTTGTTTGATATTGTTGGCTTTGACCCAAATTTAGTTTGAGTTGTAATTAAACGTTCTTTCGATTGACTATCAAAAGAAGGATCTTCTATTATACAATTAATAAATAATTTTAAATAATTTTTAATATAATTATCAGGTATTGTTTTTTTATGTTTTTTTTTAATATAATCGTTTATTCCTACGATTAATTGTTTAGAAATATAATCAATATGTTTTCCTCCTTTAGGTGTATATATACCATTCACAAATGAATAATGTTCAAAACGATCATTTTTACTAGTAGATAAAGAAATTTCCCATCTATCATGTATTTTTTCATACACTTTATTTTCTTTATTTAAATATAAATCAACATAATTATCAAATGATTTAATAGATAATTTTTCATTATTGTAATAAATATTAATAGATTTATCTGTAATTCCTGCTATATCATAAACACGCCGTATCATTAAATTTATCATATCATCCGAATATTTTTTTATATGAAATCTATTAAAATCTATAATCCATGTAATTTTAGTATAAGGTTTTGATTTATAATTTGTTATTTTAGGTTTTGTTTTTTGAGTCATATTATTGTTAAATGTCTGAACATATTTTAATTTTCTAATATGATCAACAGTTTCTACTTTAAAACTTGTTGAGAACAAGTTAACTAATTTTGCTCCAAATCCATTTTTACCTCCTGTAGTTTTTCCTGATTTATTATAATTTTTACTTGTTAATAAATTACCAAGAATTAATTCAGGAATCCATATTTTATTTCCATCATTATCTTTTTCAGTTGGATGTTCAGCAATATCTATACCATTTCCATCATTGTAAATAGACCAAGTTCCATCCGTATATTCTACTTTTATATTAGAAACAGAAATTGTAGTTTTTTTATCCGATATTTCATCTAATCTTACTTTTTGATCACGAGCATTTACTAATATTTCATCAAATAATTTAATCACAGCAGGAATATATTCTACATTTTTAACTATAATTTGGTTATTTTTGTCAATTATAGGTAATAAATCTTCTATTAAATCACAACCCCCTACAAATGTATCCGGTTCATCTAATATTTGTTGTGATAATTCTTTTTTTTTGTAATCAGTTAATGCCATTATGAATATTTACTATTATTTATTTTTTTAAGTTTAAATAAATTTCAAATTATTTTTACTTTTAATTTATCCATATCAATAGTAGATTTATCTATATCTTTTTTACAATTTTTTAAATAAGGTTTTATTTTAGTTTCCATATTTGGAAATATTTTATGTGAATTTATTATATCATTAAATCCTATTAAAATTTTATCATGAATTGTTTCTGAATCATTTCCTATTCCTATAATATCAGCATTAGACTCAAAATAATTTCCAACTAATAATAAATTATATACAGAAATAGGAATTAATAGTTTATGTTTTATAATAAATTTCATTACTTTTTCTATTATATTAATTATATTTTTAGAATTTAAATTATTAAAATTATCTTTGATTTGTTCAATATTTTTAATACGATGTTTAGAATTATAAGGTTTATCATTAAAATATTTTATAAAATTATAAATAGATTCTTTTTTATCTTGGTTTAAAATAATAGAAAATATTAAATCAAATTCACTTCTAATAAAATTAGCACAAAAACCCATATCATATATGATAACTTTTTCATTTTTATAACTATAATTTCCAGTGTGTAAATCACAATGAGATAAATGAACTAAATCCCCAGTCCCTAACGCAAATAATAATAATTTTAACCATATTATATTTTTTTTAAAAATAGTTAAATCTTTATAATTAGATTTTTTATGATATGTCATTACAAGTATATTTTTACTAAATTTAATCACTTTTGGTAAAATATATAAATCACTTGGAGTACAACTAGATAATATACACATATTATTTACTTCATTTATTAAATTGGTTTGACTATATAATTGTTTAATGCATTTATCCATATCATTAATGGGTAATATTTTTGATAAATTAAATATTTTTGATATTAATTTGTAAAATATATAAAATGAATAATAATCAATTGTTAAATTGGGATGAGTTACTTTTAAAACATATTTATTATTTGTTTTTTTGCAACGTATTTTATATACTTGTGCAATAGAACCGGATCCTATTAATTTTATAATTTCATAGTCTTCATCTAATTCGTTTCCATGTTCTTTTTTATATATATTTTTTGTATATGAAAAATCATGAGGATTACAATTATCATAATATTTTATAATTTTATTTTTAATTTTTTCATTTATAGTAGTCGAATATTCTAATCTAGGAATTAATGATTGAACAACTTTTATAAAAAATCCACCAGAATTATCAATATAGTATATCATATTATTAATATATGTTTCATCTTCTATATTAAATTTAATACACTTATAAAGATAATAACTTGATATAATAATATTAAATAGTTTAAACATATTATAATTATATTATATGTTTATATTTATATATAAACATATTTTTATAATATTATTATAATAAAATGAGCGATTCAGGAGGAAATTTAAAATTAACAAATGATATAAAAGAGTTACTTATATTTTATATTAAAACAAATTATGAAAATTATTTAAAACAAAATAATATAAAAAAAATAAACGACTCTGATATAGAAAAAGTAACACTCAATATATTTAAAACAAAAAAAGATCATGCAAAACAATTTGCTAAAAATAGTTTAAAAGAAGTATATAATGATGCTTGTCCAAATGACGCTGTTATAAATATGATTTTATATGAAATATTTGAAGATGAAAAATTAATTATTTATAAAATAACTGAAAAAATAAAAGAACATCAAAAATAAATAATATATATATATTATAGAATGGTTGATTTAAGTTTATCAAAATTATTAGATGGAGGAAAAATAAAAGTAAAAAAAATTAAAAATAAAAACAATAAATCATTAATAAGTTTAAAATATAATAAACGTTTAAAAACAAAAAAAAAGAAACTAAAAAAGGATAAAACTCCAAAAATAATAATAAAAAAAGTTGAACATAAAAAAATAAAATCAAAAAAAAAAGTAAAAAAAGATAAAGTTAAAACATTAAAACAAATGAAAAATAAATTAAAACAAAAAAATATAAATATACAGGGAAATAATAGTAAATTAATAAAAGATATTTATAATTTTATATATGATAAAAATAATATATGTATAATATAAGTATAATTTATTTTATTATTATCATTTAACATATTATAATTAAATGGTCACTAATGCTTTATTTTTAAATTACTTTTCTAAATCTATTTATTTAGAAAATATATTAATGCATTATGTAAAATTTAAATTTAAAGTTTTTTATATAAATTTTAATATAAAAAAATATGAAAAATGTACAAATATAAATTGTGGAATTGATTTGCAAAATATATTAAATATATTAAATACAATAAATAAAAATAATCAATTAGAAATTTATTTTACTATTAATAATTTATTATTATATAGCAATGATAAATCATATAAAATAAATACAAATATGGTAAATGAATTAATATTTATTTTTAAACATATAGATAACGTATATGTATTAAATAGTGATTGTTTATTATTATCTCATAATTCTATACATTTAAAAAATTTTAATTTAAAAGATATAAACAAAGATATAGTTTTTATAAATGATATAGTTACAACTGATTTAAATTATAGTAATGTTAATTTAATAGATAAACTAAAATATATACATTTAATAGATAAAACAGATAGTAAATATGAAAATTATATAACAACATTAAATTTTTTTTTAAAAAATATTAAAAATATAGTAAATGATACATTTGAGTATAGTATAACCGATAATATTATATTAAAATACGAAATACTGTTATTGATAAAATATAAATATTTTGATATATATGAATTAATTTATGAAAATATAAACACAAATGAATCAAAAATTGAAGAAATATTAAATTTAGATTATAATAAAAAAGAAATATGTTTGACAAATTATATAAAATGTTTGTTTTTAAATAATGATTGTTTTTATGTACAAACTAGTCATAATATACATAATTATTATAATTTACATATACAAAATAAAAATAAATATAGTAAATTGATAAATAAATATAAATATAATTTATCTGATATAAGCACAGTTTATATAAGTAATTTAAAATATATATTTGATATATACAAACAAAATGTTAATAAATTATTAATTAAAAAAATAACAAATAAATTAATTTCTTATAAAAAAGAAAAAACTATAATTTATGATAAATTTAAAAAAAATATAATAAACTTATGTAAATATAATAATACTAGTTTAGATACTACTTTAATTAAATTAAATAAAAATATATACACAAATGATTATAGCATGTTTAAATTAAAAAACAAATTAATTCATTATAAAAATACATATGATCAAAGTATTAAAACGTTATCAAATAATTCTGTAGTAAATATCAATAAATTAGAAAATTCAAATTTTAAACAAGAAATAAAAAATAATTTCTCAGATTATGAAATTATAAATTTGTTTAATTTAGATTCATATATATCAAATTTAAATTCTTTAGTTTTAATGTCTATTTATAGTTATTATAATAATATAATAATTAATTTAAATAATGATATATATATAAATATTGAAAATATATTAAACACTAAATATATAAGTAATTATAAAGTAAAATATTTAAAAACTAAATTAACAAAAACTTATTATGAAATGATTGAAAATTCTATAATTTGAATTTTAAAATTTATGTAATTTATTAAAAAAAAAATGGACAAATGTCTTTATGAACTTGTATCTATACAAAATAAAATATTATTACAACATATAGCTGATGCTATTTATAATACAGACAAAGAAAAAGCAATGTTTATAAATAAATATAATAAAAAAAATTATACATATATTAAAATTATTAAAAATAATAATATAATTAAAGAAAATAATGATAAATATAATTATTTATTTCGCAAATAGTAAATCATAATTACCTTCATAGTTTATTTTTGTATAGTATTTTAAATTAAATTTATAAATATAATTATATTTTAATAAATCATTTAATTCATATACACAAATATTTTTTATTTTTATAATACGATTTATAGATTTCACAAACATATTTAAAAGTTGTATATGTTTACATAAACTTACTGAATATAATTTAGTAAATTTAGTTAAACTATAAATATGTTGATAACTTATGTTTTTTTTATTTATTTTTAATGAATATTCTATAAGAACTGTATTTATTAATTTTTCTAGTGTTTTTACATCATCAAATGCTCTATGAGCATTTATTTGATTTATTAGATATTTATTACAAAGATTTTTTTGACTATAACTTTTACAATTTACATTTGTTTGATTATATATATTTTTTATTAAATGTATAGAATCTATATATTTAATATCTATATGATAATTAAATTTTTTAAGTAATAATTCTAACATAATAAAATCAAATTTAGATCCATTGTGAGCTATAATATATTTTACATCGTTTTGTATTATAAAGTTAAATATGTCTTTAGCTAATTGTTCTTGACTAATTCCTTTATGAATCATTTTGTTAGAAATATTAGTTATTTCTGTAATTAAAGGAGTTACATATGCTCCTAATTTACCTCTATAATCTGGTTTAGAAATAGAATTATACCAAATATTTTTATTATATATTTTCAAACTTGTTTCTATAATTTCATCTTTTAAGTAATTTAATCCTGTACTTTCGAAATCTAATATAGAAATATTCATAGTTATTTTTTTATAACAATTTATTTTTAAATAATATCAAATTAATTTTTAAATATTCATAGTATTTTGTGTAGGTGGTTTGTTAGAATTTAATAAAGCATTTCTTTCTTCCATTAATTTTTCATATTTTTTTGATAAATCACCTTTATCTAATGATTCTTGATTATTTAATTCGTCTTTATTTTGTTCTAAATTTAAACCACCATCAACCATTTCATATTTATCATCTTTATGAAATGAATTTAATTTTTCATCGTCTTCTTCTAAAGAAGAAAAAGATAAACCACACATACCATTTACACAATATCCATTTAATAACCCATCTTCTTCATTTGTATTTTTTTTTTCTACTTTTTCATCTTTTGATAAAATTGGTTTTGTACTTTCTTCTAATGGAGGAGTTACACGAGTATCCATATTTAAAATTCCATTTAAATATTTAAATAATTCATCTCCAATAATTAAACCTTCTGCTAAATATAAAGTAGGCACATATGTAATTAAATTAGGGAACGGATTTGTATCTATATCAACTATTTTATATTTATTTAATAATTGTTTATTTTTATGAATTAAAATTAATAATTCGTGACAAATATTACATCGTTTACTAATATAAATTGTATTCATTATAGTTTATTAAATAAATAAAAATATAAATTTATACACATAATAATATAATTTGAAATATTATTTAAATATAATTAATAATATATTATAATATTATAATGAAAGTAGAATATTTAAATTCTAAATTAAATACAGATGGTACCCTATCCTTTGAGATTAAAAGTGATAGTGATGAAAATAATATAGATAAAAGTATTATAAATTCAATTCGAAGAACTATATTAGCAGATATACCTACAATTGGGATTTCAGAAGATAATATAAAAATAGAAAAAAATAATTCATCTCTTCATAATGAATTTATGAAACATCGTTTATCTATGATTCCTTTAAAAATAAATGAAGAAAATTATAAAAATAATTATGTAATAATACTAGATGTAGAAAATAAACAAAAAAATACTGCATTAAATATTACAACCAATGATTTAATATTTTACAAATTAAAAAAAAAATATGAAACTATGGATGAATATGATGTATCATTGGATAAATATGATTTAAATAATCCTTTATCTCAACGTGAAAAAGATAAAATATTAAATCCATTTAAATTTAAAGGAAAATTAAATTATATTTTATTAACTCAATTAAAAAATTATAATGATAATGACAATCAATTTTTTAAAGCTATTATGTATCCTAATCGCGGAACAGGACAAATAAATTCATTATATAATAATGTTTCTCAATGTACATATAGTTTTCATGAAAATGAAAGGTTATTAAATGATACTGTAATTGAAAATATTAAAAAAAATGAAATACCAAAAAGTGAACAAAAAAAATATGAAAAAGAATTTATAAATAAATACAAAGAAAGATATTATTATAGAACATTAGAAAATGAACCTTTTTGGTATGATTTTAAAATAAAATCATATAATTTTTTAAATTCTAAAGAAATATTTATAAAATCATTAACAATTTTAATAAGTCTATTAGAAAATTGTATAAATAATTTTAAATTGTTATTGGTTGATAGTGAAAAATCTAATTATAATGTATCAAATAATAATAATATTTATACATTTATTTTAAAAAATGAAAATGATACATTAGGAAATATAATTCAATCTAATATTGTAAAATATTTAGATTTAAAACGTTCTATTGTTGGTTGTGGATATAAAAAAATACACCCATTAGAAGAACAAATCAAATTAATAGTAACTGTTAAACCAGATATAATAGATATATCGTTATCACAAATTATAAATGATATAGAAGAATATATAGAAAATATAATAAATATTTATAAAAAAATGTATGAAGAAACCGTTAATTTATAGATTTTAATTTTTGTATCATATTTTTATATTTAATTAATTCTTTTTCTTGTTGTTTTAATTTATTTGACATTTTATCTATAACTTTTTGTTGAGAATCTATAATATTTTTAAGTTCATTATCATTATTTATAGAAGTTTCTAAATTTTTTTTTATAAATATTCTTGTATTATATAAAATATCATTATTATTGTTTCTTATTTTTGTTTTAAAAGACCAATCTTTACCACCATTTGATAATACTATACATTCATTACCCATTCTTATAAATTTTCCCCCTGTGTAAAATTTTTCGGAATTGTTTTTTAATGTTATATATTTTATTATTTGATTTTTTTTAAATTTATAAGGAAATTTAACTTCATAAAAATCAATTAATTCATATTTTATTTTTTCAATATCAGTTGTCATTATTTAATATAATAAGTTATAAATTATTTAAATAAATGTTCGTAAAAATAATGACAGAATTAAAATATATCGATGATTTAAATAATATTGTTGATTTAATACCAGATAATATAAAAAAAAATATAACAGAATTGCAAAAAAGTATAAAACCAAATATAATTACAATTACACATGAAAATTTAAAAAAAATAAATGACAAAAAAGAAAAAACAGATAAAGAAAAATTAAACGATCAAAAATTAGATGAAACAAATAAAATGAAAAAACAAAATATTATAAACAATAATATAAAATTAGAAAAAAATATAGAAACATATAAAAAAAAAATAATTAATGATACAAATAAAGATAATTTAGATAAATTAAAAAATACAATAAATACAAATAAATGTATATTAGATTTATTTAAAAATGAGTTAAATTTAGAAGAAAATAAATGTAATGAAATATACAATATATTAACAGAATTTAAATACAACATTGATGATAACAAAGATAATAGTAAAATAATAAATTATATACAAGAATTAATTTATATTTATAAAAATTATGAAAAATTTAATTCAGTTTTAACAAAAAATTTAAATTTAACGGAAAAAGATTTATTTAATATAAATTTAATTAATGATAAACTAGATAATATAAATGATATAATTATTAAAAATGAATTAAATACTAAAGATCTTTATAATATAATTGATACATGTGAGAAAAATAGTTTTATATCATTAAAAAATACATATGATAAAAATATAAAATGTATTAAAAATAATATAAATAATATAATAGTTTCACATCTTGATTTAAAAAATGACAAAGAATATACAGAATTAATCAATAAAAAGACAAAAATAGATTTATCTTTTAAACAATTAACATTAGATGTAAAAAATATGCATATTAATATTGATGAAAATAATAAAAAAATAATTGTTTTAAATAATGATTATGAATCAAATAAAACAGATATTAAAAATAAAGAAAATATATTAGAACAATTAAAAAAAAAAGAAGAAACTTTACAAAATGAAAAAAATATTAAAATAGAAAATAATTTAAAAAAAATTAAAGATAAAATAAAAATAAATATAGATGAATTTAAACAAACTTTAGAAAATGAAATAACTTTACTAGAAACTAATCATAAAAAACAACAATTTAAATTAGATAAAAAAATAGATGAATTAAAATTTTTAGAAAAAAACAAAAATAATGAAATAAATAATCAAATATTAAAATACAAAGAAAAATATCAAAATAAATGTAATAAAGATATAAAACAATTAGAAAAAGAAATATGTGAAATAGAAAATATTAAAACAAAAAATTATATAAATGATAAAAATTTATATGAAACAGAATTAAATAATGATATAAGTATAATAACTGAAAAATTAAACTTAGAAATAAAAGAAAAAGAAAAAATAGATAATGTTATTAAACAAAATAAAACTGAACTAATAAATAAATTAAATATACCTTTAACTAAATTAGAAGCAGATTTAGTTGATTTAAAAAATAATTATGAACAATTTTTAGAAGAAGAAAAAAATAATTTTTATGAAAAAAATAAAAATATAATAGAAGAAAAAAAATTAAATTATACTAAAGAAATAGAACAATTAAATAAAAATTTAAAAAATGTAAATGAATTATCCAATAAAGAAACATTAGATTTTAAAAACCAATTAAAAATAAAAATAGAAGAAAAATTAACTAAAAATAATGAATTATTAGAAACAGGAATTAAAACTATAGAAGAAATAGAAAAAATATATAATAAAAAAACAGAAATAGAAAAAGAATATGAGCAAACATTATTAATATTAGACACTGAAAATATGAACAGTGCAAACTTAAAAAAAGAAAAAATAAAAATAAAAATAACTAATATTGAATTATTAATAAATAGTATAGATAATGAGTTATGGAAAAATTACATTAATAATAACAATTATATAATAAATAAAAAAACAGAATGCGAATTTAAAAAAAATAAAATAAATAATTTAATTTGTAATTTAAAATCAATAAATAAATTAAAAATTAGTAACTATGAAAAAAACAATGTAAATAATAATGATAAAAATATAGAAGATATAAAAAATAAATTATCTGTATTAAAAAATACAAAATACACTAAAAATATTAATATGATTAATAGTAATTTAGATTTAAACAAACAATTAATAGAAAAAAAAAATGAAAAATCTGATTTAAAATTATTATTAACAAATAAAAATGATATTTTTGATAATAAATATATAAAATTAGATATAGAATATAAAAATAATATAAATAAATTAAAAAATGAAATTT
>Ga0257126_1000898_pt1 | contig 22741 bp, 17 predicted proteins | sample SI060_120mmetaG_FD_190151 | JGI IMG/M metagenome (GOLD analysis project Ga0257126, IMG submission 190151) | Marine microbial communities from Saanich Inlet, British Columbia, Canada - SI060_120m | ecosystem: Environmental > Aquatic > Marine > Inlet | place: Canada: British Columbia | collected... | reverse complement strand
GTAGCAGGTAATCAGATCCGTCTCCTGTGCGAGTTTTTGAGAAACATTTCCATGCAAATCCATGGAGGTTGAAATAAGTGTTTTAGGGCCAACCACAGAACGAATTTTGGCAATCATATCGCCTTCAGCGTCTTCAATCCCTTCTACACTCATAGCACCATGAATATCAAAAAAGAGCCCATCATAAGGAAGGTTTTCGGTAAGCTTATCAAGTGTGATTCCCATTAAGGAATCATAGGCTTCACGCGTAACCATTCCCCCGGGGAGGGCATGTCCTTTGAGCGTGGGAAACCATTGGGCACGACTGCGGTTAGGGTGGCTTTCCGACAAAAAGGGATACCGATCAAAAATAGCGGATCCTTCACTGGCGTGAAAAGCGGCTGCCTCGGTTCGAGCGGGAGAGAATGTACTCGACTCTATGGCTAGGCCTGCAATGGCAATTCTAGGATGCTTTGAAGGGCTTTGCTGGCAGCCCTGCAATCCCAGTAGAAGACTCAAAAATAAAACGATTTTTTTCATACGTAAGAAGGATACTTTTCTGATTTATAATGGTGTAGGATGACTTTTTTAAAAATACACAATTTGCAAGGCATCGCAAAAAATAATATCTTAAGAACAAAAACTATGAAACAAAACATCGATTACGATGGAATGGCGGACCAAGGCCGTGTGCCGAGTTCAGAAGCAAAAAAAGCCAGTTCCCGGAGTATCTGGGGAGGGATTTTGATACTTTTGCTCTTTGTCTTATTCATCCTTTCAGTCACGCTTTAGTACACTTTTTATGCGATATTCACTCCTGATAGGCCTATTGGTCTTTATTTTGGGCTGTACAACAACACCCCCCTATGAATCCATAATCAAAGATGCCGCCTTTCGAGAGCAGGTATTAGCAAACTCCGAAGGAAAATACGTTCAACTCAGTAAGGGCTTTACCTATTTTGAACAGGCCAATCCCCGCAGTCAAAAAGGGACTGTGGTGTTGGTCCACGGTTTTTCTGTGCCCTCCTACATTTGGAGACCCACCTTTGAATCGCTCAAAGCAAAGGACTATCATGTCTTAATGCTCGATTTGTATGGAAGAGGGAATTCTTCCAACCCCGACCTTCCCCAAACCGATGCTTTGCGAGCCCGTCAAGTTTTAGAATTGATGACGTCTCAAAAAATTGATTCTGCCATCGTGGTAGGACTGTCCAACGGTGGCCGGATAGTGTCAAAAATTGCAGCACTTCAACCCGATCGGGTTCAAGGGATTATTTATGTATCCTCCTCCAGTTTCGAAACGCATCCTGCACAAGAGAACAAAGAGGTCACGGCAGCAGAGATCGCTCAGTATATTACTACTTATCCCACCAAAGCAAAAGGACAACTCGAAGACTTCTATACACCCGAAGCCTTTCCTAATTGGCCGGCTCAATATGAAAAGTTATTGCTTCACAAAGGCTTTGCCAAGGCCTTACTTTCCACACAGAAAAACCTGGTAACCCTAGATGCTATTCACCAAAAGATAGACTCCTTAGCCATTCCCGTAGTGACCATTTGGGGTCAATACGATCAAGTGGTTGTCTATGATGACTTTAAAGAGCGTTTAGTGCAGCTGCTCCCCCAACGGAAAGAGTACTTTATTGACAAAGCCGCACACCTACCCCAAATGGAAAATCAAACGGCTTTTGAAGCAGTCTTTTTTCCCTCAATTAAAGCGATTTTAAACTAAAAATATTGCTTTCAAAACAGAATCCGAAAGCAACAAAATTCTAGTGTGTTAGATCCTTAGCTTAATCGCTAATTTGAATCTTATTGGCCAAGATCAAATACATTGGAATCAATGGCAATACCGCTAAGATTCCATGAATAATGGCAATTGGCATGGCCAAATAATCACTGTTGATTGCTAAAATAATCCCAAAAGCATTGATTACTGTGTAGCAAGCGAAAATCTTCACGCCTGCCGATTTGGCAATCTTACCGCCATCATAGTGAAGTTTGTTTGGTATGGCTAAGCAACTTTGAACAAGCCAAAGAAAAGCTATCGATAAATGAATTATTTCTCCATTATCACTATAGTTGCCCAGTTCAGCTACGAAGACAATTAGACCATAAAGAAAATATCCTGAATTGAATAAAACACGATTTCGCTTCAAGATACCAACGATTGAAGTCAAAACCAGAAGAGAGACAATAATTATAACAATAGTCATTTAGATTAATTTTTCACCCAAGGTATAAAAAAAGATCTTTCTGGTGATTTGTACTGCCATTATTGGTTTTTATTGGCCGCACGTTTGGCTCTTTTGGCTTTGAAGAACGCTTTATTAGCTATGTAAATTGTTTTATGTACTTCACAACAGACCGTTTTGGTCTGTTCGTCTATTAACTGTGTGGTCTTGACAACCTCAATTTCATTTTTCGCTACTACTTCCGTTATAATGCTCTCTATTTCATCGGGTGTATATACAAATTCTGCCCGTAGGGTTCCTTTTCCCGGTCGCAGAAAGCGAATCTCCGCAGATTTGTCCCATACTACATAATCATCACCAATAATATTGATCAATTGTACCATTGGAAAAGGATCCACAGAAGCAAATAGGCTTCCACCGAAAATGGTATTGACGTAGTTTCGATTCTTATAGCTCAGGGACAGTTTGACTTCTATTCGATGCAAATCTTCCGAAACAGTCATCACTCTTCCACAAGAGCGACGATACATCGGACTTAAATTGAATCCATGCTTAAAAAGGAATGCACGATTAAAAAAATGCGCTCCGAAAGATGTCATAGTTTGATAGACAGACATAGCAACTAATTTGCGCAGAAGGTACAGTGAATTTGTTTTAGAAAAAAGACTCCCCAATGAGCGAGCTGTAAACTCATTTTTCAGGAGGAATTAGAATTTATAACTAAGACCCCGAGTGCTATTTTCCTGTTTGAGAGACTTCCCTGGAATAAACCTGACGTTATTCAGCAATACCCCTTTTGAGTAAGAATAAATTTCGAGGTAAGGATCGGTTTACCGAAAGAAAAGTGCCAGGGATCCAATGGCGGTAAGAATCAAAATCAGCTTTCGATAATTCGTATCACGAATATGTTTTACCCAACGAGCGCCCAAAAACAGCCCCAAGCATTCGATAGGAATAAAATAGATGCTGATCTGTAAGCTCTCCCACTGGATTGTTTCCCATACCCATACATGAAAGGGTACTTTAAAAAGGTTGACTAAAAAAAAAACATAAGCAGTGGTTCCTATAAATATATTTTTGGGCAATCGCAACGCTAAAAAATAGATGTTTACAACCGCACCAGCCAGATTTCCAATCATGGTTGTAAAACCGGCAAGCATTCCCAAAGAACCAGCAAACGTCCAATGTGTGGGGACTTTCTTGAGGGGTCGCAGTTCCCAATAACCCATCAAAGCGGTGGAAATCAAAATCAGCGTAGCCATGCTTAATGTAAAAGTAGCCTCCTCAAAATACGCTCCACCATAAGTGGCCAGTACAACTCCCAAGAGCATCCAAGGAATGATCCGGAGTACATACGTCCAATTTGCATGTTTGTTGTAATAAACGATGGCGAAAAAATCTCCAATAATGAGTAAAGGCATGAGGATCCCAGTAGAAGTCCTCGCACCAAAGGCATAGACAAAGAGTACCACAATAAAAACTGCAATTCCTTTGATTCCAGACTTAGAAACCCCCAAGAAAAAAGCTCCTACAGTTCCCAAAAACCAACTCAACAATGACACCTCATCTGCAAGCATTGGCCTAAATATAAAGCGTCTGTTCGAATATCTCTTGGAAAAGAATAACGGATTCCTGCAAAATATAGAATGCTATACCCCGACAATATCACGGATACTAGCGACTATCTCTGGATTGAGTAATGTAGAAGTATCCCCGAGGTTGGAAACATCTTTTTGGGCAATCTTTCGTAAGATACGTCGCATGATTTTTCCTGATCTTGTTTTGGGCAATCCCGGAACAAAGGTAATGATGTCCAGTTTGGCAATAGGCCCAATTTTATCGGAAATCAATCGGTTGATCTCCACTCGCATCTCGTCAGGATTGCGCTGCGCGGCTTCATCTTTTAGGATCACATACCCAAAAAGGGCATTCCCCTTAATGTCGTGAGGATACCCAACAATGGCGGATTCTGCCACCCCTTGGTGTTCATTAATTGCATCCTCGATAGGGGCAGTTCCCAAATTGTGTCCAGAGACTATGATCACATCATCTACCCGACCGGTGATTCGGTAATAGCCCACGGCATCACGGGAAGCTCCGTCTCCAGTGAAATAACTGTTTTCATAGGCAGAGAAATAGGTTTGTCGATAGCGTTCGTGATCGCCCCAAATGGTTCGTGCCATCGAAGGCCATGGGAATTTGATACACAGCCGTCCATCCACTTGATTTTCCTTGATCTCCTCCCCTTTTTCATCCATCAAAGCGGGTTGTATTCCAATAAAAGGAAGGGTTGCAAAAGTGGGTTTGGTAGGCGTTGAATACGGTATTGGTGAAATCATAATTCCACCCGTTTCGGTTTGCCACCAAGTATCTACAATGGGGCTTTCTTTTTTCCCAATATTATTATTGTACCAATGCCAAGCCTCCTCATTGATGGGTTCTCCAACGGTCCCGAGTACTTTCAGTGACGAGAGGTCGTACTTTTCTACAAACGAAATATTTTCTTTAGCCAAAGCACGAATCGCAGTGGGAGCAGTATAAAACTGATTGACTTTGTGCTTTTCGACAATCTCCCAAAAACGCCCAAAATCAGGATAGGATGGAACGCCTTCAAACATAAGGGTCGTAGCTCCATTGGCTAAGGGTCCATAAACGATATAAGAATGCCCCGTAATCCATCCAATGTCAGCCGTACACCAATACACATCTTCTTCTTGGTATTGAAATATATTTTTGAAAGTGTAAGCGGCATAAATCATATAACCAGCACAGCTATGCACCATTCCTTTGGGTTTTCCAGTAGATCCAGAAGTATATAATATAAAGAGTGGGTCTTCGGCATCCATAACCTCTGCCGCACATTCATCGCTAGCGGCTTCCAATAGTGGTGCCATAAAGTGGTCGCGTTCGGCTTTCATATCAATATTGCTGCTCGTGCGTTGGGCTACCAATACAGAAGTCACCTGAGGGCACTCTTCTAATGCCTTATCTACAATCCCTTTTAGGTCAATGCTTTTACTCCCTCGAAAAGAACCATCGGCTGTCAGTACAATCGCCGCATCACAGTCGTTGATACGCGTTGCTAGTGCTGTTGCCGAAAACCCAGCAAAAACGACCGAATGAACCGCACCAATTCGAGCACAAGCCAGAACAGCATAGGACAATTCAGGAATCATGGGCAAGTAAATACAAACCCGATCTCCTTTTTTGACTCCTTGAGCTTTCAGTACATTCGCCATTTTATTGACCTGACGATACAGCTCCATATAGGTAATATGTTGAGCAGACTCAGCTGGATCGTTAGGTTCAAACAAAAGCGCGGTTTTGTCACCTCGAGTGGTTAAGTGCCGATCAATACAGTTTTCGGTAATATTTAGTTGTCCGCCCTCAAACCATTTGACTTCTGGTTTACTGAAGTCCCATGACAATACTGAATTCCAACGCTTGCGCCATACAAAGTGTTCTTCCGCAATTTCTTCCCAAAAAGCCTCTGGGTTTTGAACCGACTTACGATAAATCTGGAAATATTCCTCCAGGTTTTTGATATGATAATTACTCATAATTTGAAGTTTAATGGCACTTGGTTATCTTAAAGCGAGCTTTGAAGATATTAAAATTATTAATGTGTGGCTTCTCCGGCTCCGCTTGGGATTCGAATATTCTCAACCATCGCTTGGACATTTTCGGGAACATCTTTTGTAAATCGGTTTACAACGAGTGATACAGTAAAGTTCACCAACATGGCTATGGTTCCAAAGCCTTCCGGCGAAATCCCAAACCACCATTGGGATTTAAGTCCTTCAACTGCGATCTTGCCACCATCAAAAAGGCCAAACTTAAATTTTAGCATATAGAAAAGCATCAGAGAGGTTCCTACCACCATGCCTGTAATGGCTCCTTCTTTGTTCATTTTTTTGTAAAAAATTCCCAAAACAATCGCTGGGAAGAAAGACGCGGCTCCCAGTCCGAAAGCAAGAGCCACAACGGCAGCTACAAAACCCGGTGGATTGATTCCAAAATAGCCTGCCACACAAACCGCTCCAATGGCGGAGATACGGGCCGCGATCAATTCTTGTTTTTCGGTGATATTAGGATTGAATACCTTTTTGATTAAATCATGGGAAACAGAAGCTGAGATCACCAATAGCAAACCAGCAGCTGTGGAAAGCGCAGCGGCCAAGCCTCCCGCAGCAACTAAGGCGATTACCCAAGCTGGAAGGGCAGCAATTTCTGGATTGGCCAAAACCATAATATCCCGATCTACATGAAGTTCATTCTGTTGTGGATCTGCCGCATAATGGACCAAGCCATCTCCGTTTTTATCTTCAAAAGCCAACAAGCCTGTTTTTTCCCAGTTTGAAAACCACTCTGGCAAGCGGCTGTATTCTTTTCCACTAACGGTATTGATTAGGTTTGTTCGAGCAAAAACCGCTACAGCCGGGGCTGTAGTATAGAGAATGGCAATAAACAAAAGAGCTAAACCTGCTGATTTTCGAGCGTCGCGCACGCGCTTTACGGTAAAAAATCGAACGATTACATGAGGCAGTCCAGCGGTGCCAACCATCAAAGCAGCTGTGATTGCAAATACATCAATCACCGATTTGGTGCCTTGGGTATATTCTGCAAAACCAAGTTGTGCAGAAAGGCCGTTTAGTTTTTCCAACAGATAGACCCCATCTGTTCCTTTAGAGCCCATTCCCAATTGAGGTATGGGATTGCCTGTCATTTGTATGGAAATAAAAATTGCGGGCACCATAAAGGCAAAAATCAAGATACAATACTGAGCCACCTGAGTATAGGTAATCCCCTTCATTCCTCCGAGGACTGCATAAAAGAGAACAATCACCATTCCAATGACGACGCCCGTATTGATATCCACTTCTAAAAAGCGAGAAAAAACCACCCCCACGCCACGCATCTGTCCTGCTACATAGGTAAAGGAAACGAGTAAGGCACAGAGAACCGCAACGATCCGCGCGGTGTTGGAATAATAACGCTCCCCGATGAAATCAGGAACCGTGAATTTTCCAAATTTCCGCAAATAGGGAGCTAGCAATAATGCTAATAAAACATAGCCTCCCGTCCAACCCATCAGATATACAGCCCCATCGTAACCCATAAAAGAAATCAATCCTGCCATGGAAATAAAAGAAGCGGCTGACATCCAATCAGCGGCTGTGGCCATTCCATTGGCCAAAGGAGACACTCCCCCTCCAGCAACATAAAATTCTTTGGTTGAGCCTGCTCGTGACCAGATAGCAATTCCGATGTAGACACTGAACGTTATACCTACTAAAACGTAGGTCCAGATTTGAACATTTTCCATAAATATAGGTTGTTAGTCTTCTTCAAAACCGTATTGACTGTCCAATCGATTCATCCATCGGACATAGACAAAAATGAGAATCACAAAAACATATATAGATCCCTGCTGGGCAAACCAAAATCCAAGAGGGAAGCCTCCGATTTCGATAGTATCTAGACTTTCTCGAAAAAGAATTCCCGCCCCATAGGATACAACAAACCAAATACTGAGAAGAATGGCTAAATAACGAAGATTTGTTTTCCAATAACGAGCCGCTTTTTCTGCAGCTTTTGTTTGAGATTTTTCTGTACTCATTTTTAGTATGGTTTCCCGAACAAATTACTAAAAATAATCTACCTCACTAAAACGAGCTATAGCGCGATTATAAATTTATAATGTATCTTCAGGTCGTTTTCCTAAGATATAGGGAGCAAGAAGATGAAGTTGAATTAAATACGATCCAGCACTATGGCAACGAAATATGTAGACCTCCCCACAGTTAAATTTTTAATGAACCAAGTACAAGACCTCAATACGGTCTTGACCAAAGAACGGTATCAAGACCACGACACCGAGTCGGTTGATCTATTTTTGGATTCGGTAAAGCAATTTGCCGACAAAGAGCTTTTCCCCTATTTCAAAGAAATGGATGAAAAACCAGCCTATCATAAAGACGGTACGGTACATGTTCATCCTCAAGTAGAAAAAATGATGTTAGAAGGCGGTGCCTTAGGATTGATTTCAGCCCCTTTTGACTATGAAGATGGTGGACTACAGATTCCGCTATTGGTTCACACAGCAGCAGGCTATATTTTAGATGCTGCGAACAATCATCTTCCTGGCTATTCAGGACTAACCTCTGGAGCGGCGGAGCTGATCATTGCCTTTGGTAGCAGTGCATTAAAAGAAAAATTCACTCCTAAAATGCTGACCGGAGAATGGGGTGGCACCATGTGTCTCACAGAGCCACAAGCAGGAAGCTCCCTTTCTGATATAGTAACCAAAGCAACCCCTACTGACCAAGGACACTATAAAATTAGCGGTCAAAAAATATTTATCTCTGGTGGAGATCATCAATATGCTGATAATATTGTGCATTTGCTTTTGGCCCGAATTGAAGGAGCCCCTGCCGGGACCAAAGGGATTTCCTTGTTTGTAGTTCCTAAATTCAGACCCGATGCGGATGGAAATCTTCATTCGAACGATGTTACTACCGTAGCTGATTTTCAGAAAATGGGACAGCGAGGCTACTGCACCACTCATCTTGGGTTTGGTGACAAAGACGATTGCGAAGGATACTTAGTTGGTGAGGTCAACAAAGGCTTGCACTATATGTTCCTTATGATGAATGGAGCACGAATTGCTGTGGGACGAACAGCCTCAGCCATTGCTTCAGGAGCTTACTATGCCTCCTTAGAATACGCCAACGAACGTCCCCAAGGAAGAAAACTGTCTTCTGACGGAACCAAAAACCTCAAACAAAAACAATCCCTTATTGTGGAGCACCCCGACGTAAGAAGAATGCTCTTACTCCAAAAAGCCATGGTTGAAGGGTCAATGAACCTAGTCTTTAGAGCCGCGCGATATCACGACTTGGAACATACTGCCACCGATGAAAAAGAAAAGCACAAATACCACACCTTGCTTGAAATGATTATTCCCGTGGTCAAAACCTATCCTTCCGAAGGGGGTATTTATTCCATCAACAATGGATTGCAGGTGCTAGGAGGCTACGGCTTTTGTGCTGATTATATCTTGCAACAATACTACAGAGACATTCGAATCTGCGCCATCTATGAAGGCACGACGGGCATCCAATCCCAAGATTTATTAGGGCGAAAAATGATGCTCAACAATGGAGAAGGTGCCCAATTGTTGATGGCTGAAATCAACGAAACCCTTGAAGCCGCCCTTCAAACTCCTGGATTAGAAAACTGGGCCAAGCAACTGGCCGAACAGCTTCAGCGCACCCAACAATTATTAGAACATCTTGTTCCTTTTGCAATGAAAGGAGATTATGAACGCTTTTTGGCAGACGCCTCTATCTTTATGGAGTTTTTCAGTCTGATTATCATTGGTTGGTCTTGGCTGGAAATTGGTGTGGTCTCCAAACGCGCTTTGATCACAGGCGACACTTCCCACGAAGCAGAATTCTACGAGAGTAAACTCGAAGCACTTGAGTATTTCTTCGTATATGAATTACCGAAAACCAAAGGCCATGCAGAAATATTAATGCATCCTTCTTCAGTAACCATTAAGAAAGAGAAAGAGTACATCAGTTAATAATTCTTATATGCACTTATGAGAGCGAAAATTCATGTCGTCGGTTTGTTTCTGATGTACATTACTACAGCCTCAATTCAAGCGCAAGATTGGCCTGAACTGAACTATTATGCCCAAGCCAATGCTATGCTTTCCGAACCGAAAGCCAATGAAAACCGAGTCGTGTTTTTGGGCAACTCCATTACCCAAGGTTGGATTTACCAACGACCTGAATTTTTTGAAGGCAAATCCTATATCAATAGGGGGCTCAGTGGGCAAACAACCCCACAGATGTTGGTGCGATTTCGCCAAGACGTAGTGGGACTTCAACCCAAGGTTGTCGTCATCCTTGCCGGCACCAATGATATTGCAGGCAATACGGGTCCAACGACCCTAGAAATGATATTGGACAACCTTGCCTCAATGACTGAAATTGCTCGCGCTAATGGCATTAGAGTTATTCTTTGTTCGGTGCTTCCAGCCGATTACTATCCCTGGAGATTCGAAAAAAACCCACAGCATAAAATTCCTGCCCTCAATGCTATGATAAAGGCTTATGCCCAAACCCATAATGTTTACTATTTGGACTACTTTTCCGCATTGACCAACAGTTGCAATGGGATGGACGGTCTGCATTCCTATGATGGGGTTCATCTCAATGAAATGGGTTATAAGGTCATAGAACCCCTCGTTGAACAAGCCATTAAAGAAGTGTTATCCAAGCAATAGTTCGTCTCGCAGGCGTACCAGCAATTCCAAGCTTTCCGGGTTTTTGAGTGCCCCAAGACTGGTGCTCTCTGAAGGCGATCCTCCTAAGAGTATTTTCTTCGCTGGGACCTCCAATTTTTTCCCGCTAAGGGTATAGGGTATTGCAGCTATGGGGAGAATCCGGTCCGGTACATGCCGCGGAGAACATTGCGTACGAATATGTTTTTTGATTTTTTGTTCTAAGGAAACATGGAGTGTCTCCTTGCTAACCACCAAAAGGAGCAACTGCGAAGAGCCGTCTGAAGCAGGTAAGTCTACCACCAAATGATCCTCCAATTCGCCTAGTTGATCCAAGGCACTATACAATTCCGCGGTTCCTATCCGAATACCGTTTTTGTTAAGTGTGGCATCGGAACGGCCCAATACTTTAATCCCTTTTCCTGCTTTTCTTTGAATCCAATCCCCGTGCGTCCACACCCCCTTGAAGGCTTGAAAATAGCTTTGCGAATACCGTTGATGATTCGAGTCATTCCAAAAAAAGACAGGCATACAGGGCATGGGCTGGGTAAGCACTAGTTCCCCCGTTTCATCCCAAACACTTTCGCCTTGATCGTTCCACGCCTCGATAGACGCTCCCAGCATCACGCATTGCAAATAACCCGCATAAACTGGCAATTGGGGATGTCCCCCAAGAAAAGCAGAACATACATCAGTGCCCCCACTGAGAGAAACGATGTGTACCTCTGGAAGCTGTTGCTGTAACCAATGAAAAGCCTCTTCGGAAAGGGGTGCTCCAGTGGATCCGATTGTTTTAAGCACAGACAATTGTGACGCTTGAACGGCTGGTTCTTGGACCTTCATGCTTTGAATTAAAAAAGGAGCTCCCTGCCCAAAGTGATGTATTTGTTTATCGGCGGCAAAACGCCAATGCGCCCCCATATCCGGATATCCGGGTGCCCCGTCGTATATACACAGAACGCCCTTGCAAAGCAGAGATCCTAGGGCATAATTCCACATCATCCAACCGGTGGTGGTATGCCAAAAAAATCGTTCTCCCGGTTGTAAATCCTGATGTAGTGCCAGCGCTTTCATCTGCTCTAGAAGCATGCCCCCTGTACGGTGAACAATTGCCTTGGGTTGTCCCGTTGTGCCCGATGAATACAACACCCAAATGGGGTGATCAAACGAAACCGAAAGCGGATGTAACGAACAAATCGCCTGCGTGTCCAAATCCCAAGAGGAAAAATCAGAGTCAAAAAGCAGCGTCTGCTGTCGGCTGGTAATTTCTCTTCCAATAAGGCAACCTTCTCAGAAAGGGAATGACTTTTGCCGTTGTAGGTATAGTCTCGCATGGCCAAAAGCACTTTGGGGTTTAGCTGACCCAAACGGCTCAAGACACTTTCTACTCCAAAATCTGGAGAGCAGCAACTCCAAACGGCTCCTAGAGCATTGGTGGCTAAAAAAGCCGCAATTGTTACTGGATGATGCGTCAAATAGCCCCCCACACAATCGCCTTTTTGAACGCCTGCAGCCATCAAATCTTCTTGAATAGCAGCCGCTTTTTGAAACAAAGCGTTCCAGCTAATGTCAGTGTCTATTTCATTCTCGTTTCGATAGCAAATCACGGGTTTACCACTTTCAAAATTGCGCTCAATATGCGCCGCATAACTCAGTTCGGCTCCCGAAAACCATTGGGTCTTGTAAAAGGGTAATTGCGAATCCACTACCCGGCTATAAGGAGTGTCAAAGCGAACTTCAAAATACTGGGCAATACACTTCCAAAATTCCGAAAGCGCCGACACTGACCAGTGGTGAAAGTCCTCATAATCGGCGAAAGAACGTCCTGTTTTTTGAGAAACAAAATCTTGAAAAGCTGCTATTTGACTTTTGGGAATCGTTGTTTTTGGGGTCCATATGGGGCGATCGCTGTTCACTTCTAAAAAGATATTTCTCCTCTCAAGATATAAAAAAACCCGGCCTTAGCCGGGTTGTCTTCCTTTGTAAACGAAGGATTACTTTTTTGCAGGGCGTGGGAACCAAATCCCTCCGATAAACATAAATGATATGATGAGCCAAAAAATGATAGACGGTACATCGGGTGCTAAAGCAGGTGGCCCCTCCGTTACACCATATCCGACAAAATCAATCCAGTTTTGTGCGGTAGAGGAAATTGCGGTGCCTGAAGTCTTTAATTCAGACAATTGGTAAGAGAGTCCTTTTTGAGTGGTCGCCAAAAAGGAATTGACTTGAATCCCGAAAAAGGCAACACAAGCACAAAAGCCCGTCATTATAATTTTGGAATACGGGGGTAAATCCAGCTCTTCTCTTCTTCGAATTAAATAAAAAGCTAAGGCTGTAAGCATGACCACCACGACAGTGTAAATGGCATTGTTAATGAAGTTTAACTGTGCCAAATGATAAATTTGAAATTCAGACATATTTGTTGATTTATGGTTTGTTATTAAAGTTACAAAAAAATATAATCGCTCCCAATGAGTAAGAATGTTGAACAAAAAAAGCCATAGCTATAGCTATGGCTTTCGTATCAGTCAAGAACGAGTGGGTGGTTTATTCTTCTGCGGTTTCGGCTTGCAAAAAGGCCATTAAACCTCCAGCATCAAAATAATCGCCTCCGGCAATGATTTTCCCGTCTTTAAAATCCCAGGTGTGGTATGAGGTCACTTCCCATTTTTTACCGGTAGTGGAATCGGTTCCGCTCCATTTTCCATAAGCACGAACACTTCCGTCGGGCAACCCTGTTTCTTGAAGAACTCCAGGGAGATAAGCATCCGCCGTAAAGGTCACGTCTTCCATTGCTGTTTGCCAAGCCATTAGATATTCTCCAAAGGCTTCTTTCCCAATCAATCCAGAACCGTGAAATGCTGGTTGCCATTGAATGTCTTCGTGGATCATGCTCATTTGAGCTGCTGGGTCGGCTTCGGAGCCTTGCAGAGCTAAAAACTTTTCTGCAGCGGCTTTGTTTGCTTCAAAATCAGGATGCAGGCCTTGTTGACAAGAAAATAAAATACCGACAAGCAGTATAAGAATGCTTTTTTTCATCTGTTATTGGTTTATGATTAAGCAACAATATACTGAAAATCAACATGCCTTGTATATTGCTTTAACAAAAACTGGGGTTTGCATGCTTCTTTTGTCTCTTTTGGCTTTAGGAATTCACCTCTGTGGAAGCCATCCTATCAAGATAGATAATCAAAAGAGAGGAGAACAGCATAAGAGCCGCAGGAAGGGATTTCAGCCATTCATCTGCTATGGAAAAGTGAAAATAAATAGCCGCGAGCATCATCAGTGAAATGGTATAGGAAGCGGGTTTCACCAATTTGGAATAACCAATCCCGACAAGCAGCAAAACCGCAGCCAGAACTTTTATAGCACCCACTATATACAAGACCGAAGTGCTCAAGCCATAGGCTGCAAATTCAGAAATCATATCGGATGCATCGCCTCCGCGATATATTGTGTTCCTATTAAAGCGAAATAGCCATACGTTGAGAATTGTAAAAGAGACTACAGCCATCAAAAATTTTTTAATAAGTGCTTTCATGATCAACGGTTTTTCCCTTAAATTACAAAAACAATTTGTTTTAGGCAGAACTCAATCCTAAATAGAATGGATGTAGGTTACCAGATCTAAGTCTTTGTCTAATAAAAATTTTTTCTTCAATCGGTACTTTTGACCCTCTACTGTCCGCACAGAAACACCGGTGAGTTGTGCAATGATTTTGCTGGTTTGGTTCATCTTGATATAACAGCACAATTGAATATCGGTGGATGTTAATTTTCCATGTTTTGTTACCAAAATTTTGAAAAACTCTGGATAGACCTCCTGAAACTGCGCTTCAAATTGAGTGTAAACTGTTTCGGATTTTAGAATGTTTTTAACCACTCGATTGACTTTATTGATCAGTTTGAGATTTTCTTCATGATCTGTTTCGGTTTTATTGACAAGGGTCAATAAGCCATTCAAATGCTGATTTCTTTGGATAATGAAATTTGATTTGTTAAGCAATTCCATTTTTTTGGTTATCAAAGACTTCTGGGCGATTTCATTTTCAAATTCTGCCACAGTGGCTTTTTTCTTCTGGAGCAAATAATTCATCCGAAGGAGGATAAAGGAAGCGATCAGACTAACAATTGCAATTATAAGAAATAAAAAGAAGGTGTTGGCGCGTCGTTCTTCTTTGCTAATCTCTTGTTGCTTATTGTAAAGTAAAAGCCCTGTTTCTAACTCTTTAAGTGCAGGTAATATGGAGTTTTCATCTTCTTTTTGCAATTGAATGATCGAATCTTTCACGGATAAAAGCTCTGGGATCTTTTTCTGTTGTTCGTATATCTTTTCCAATAATTTATAGATTTCCATAGGATAGACCGTTTCCTTAATAATCCCTTTTATATACGCTTCGGCCTCGTCCAACTTCTCTAGAGAAACTAAATTCATTGCCCTGTAGAGTTGCACTTGAAAAAAATCACTTTTGAAATACTCCAACAAAACCGCCGCACTATCTAAGTAAGGGATTGCTTGTTCATAGAACTCCTTTTTGTAGAGATAAACAAAATATAAAAGTTGGGCTTGACCGTGGTATCGTGCAATATTAGACGTGACTATACCCTTACTGTTGAGCTTTTTATTTTGTAGGTAGGTTTCTTGTATTTGTGAAAAATATTTCTGTGCTTCAAGTTCATTATCCTGCAATAATTGGAGAGACATCAATCCCACCTGCGAGTATAAAATATCCTCAACTTTTTTGCTCTTTATTCGCAATGTTAAGGACTGCTGATAAAAGGAGTCGGCACGTTTGAAATTCTTGTCTTGAAGGCTCAGTATGGCGAGATTGTCGAAGGTTGTGGCCAGACCTTGGTTTTTGAAAATCGGGTTTTTGAGTCGTTGGAAGTTTTCTAAGGCAATTAGATAATTGGCTTCTGCCTCTATTGGTTTATTATTTTTCAAATAAATGTTTCCAATGTCTAGGACAATCCATGGGGGAAGCAACGTATGCTTATTTTTCCTTTTCGAGACAGGAGTGGCTTGGAATAGTTCAATGGAACGATTTAAATAAAATATGGCTTGCGAATCCAAATTAGTGCTTTGTAGGGCTTTTGATGTATTGTAATATATATTGATCAATTGCTGACTTGGTTCCCAATTATTTTGTTTTTCGAGTACTTGAAGTGAAAAAGTCAATGCCCTTTTGGGATTAGAAATAGAATACTTTTTTATGGAATCATTGATCGACTTGAGAAATTCAATACTAGTGTCCTGAGCATGCAGTAATCCTTGCCCTAAAAAAAGACAGCCCATCAAGGTAAAATATAAATTCTTGATTATCATATAGTTAATAAAAAAGGCGTTGTTTAAATGTAGTAGCTAAAGCTAGAAAAAAATGGATTTTTTCCCGCTACAACGCACTACTTAGTTGTACTTAATATATACTTCATCATTACTCTATATATACAATATAATCTATTTTTATTAAAAATTAAGTCCATTATAAGAAAGATCACTTTCGTGATGGTGTTTGTAATGGGATATGCTCGGGTATATTCTCAACAGCTACCTCATATCCTTTTTTACAAAGAAAACCTAAATTATTTTAACCCCGCTGTGACTGGTATGGAAGGCTCTCTTTTGCTTATAAATCATAGAAGCCAATGGCTTTCAATTCCCGGTGCTCCAGAGACAACTTCCATTCGATTCAATGCCAATTCTAAAAAAAACGCAAGTTGGGGGTTTATGCTTGAAAGTGATCAAATCTTTATTGAAAATAGAATTTCCATAGCCGGTGATTACAGTTATCAGATTAGTTTGGATGAACGATCAACTTTGAATTTTGGATTGCGAGTCGGCTTTTACAACAGCTTTTTTGAGCTTGAAAATTTAAATCGAATCTCAAATGAGCCTAATGAAATATTGGAGGCTGTATCTCCCTACATTGGAAACATCATTGGAGCTGGAATTCACTACAACAGAACTGGCGATACCGCAGATTATTTTTTGTCTGTGGCTACTCCTAACCTTGTAAACTTTAGGCGCTTCAAAACAACCTATAATATATACACCCAAGCCCGAGACCAGCGCCATTACTATGTAGTGGGAGGGGTTCAGATTGAAACGCCTTTGATTACACTGATTCCTCATTTTTTGATGCGCGCTGTTCAAAATGCACCTGCACTCTATTCGGGCATGCTGGGTCTGAATTACCAAAACGACTATGAACTGGGACTAGGGATTACAAATAATTATTATATGAGCGGCTATGTGCAAGTGAAAAATCTAAACAACTTCTCGGTTAGTGCTGGATATGAATTTGCGACGCGACTAAACGAAACATCCCTTCGTGCTGGAACCATTGAAATGAATTTGAAATATAAATTCGGAAATAATAAAGAATCCTTTACTACTGATGAAGAAATAAAAGCTACCCTTGAATAACAACAATAACATAACACCTATTAAAAAGCTCCTGTTATGGGGGCTGGCTGTGTTATTGCCTTTCATGGTTTCGTTTACCAATGAGATCGCTAAGTCATCGTTCGATTCTATGGCTTTTCCTACTCTTACTTCATTTTCCGACAACGATACAGACAACCAGTTACAAAGCGCTAGTGAAGTTGTATTTACAGCAGTATTCCAAAACATTGTAACGATTTCACCTACCATCGAAATTCCAGGCGCTGTGACCGGTGGTGAAATGATCACAAGTGATCGGCTGACATGGTATTATAGTTGGAATATCAATGACTCGGGAGCTTCAGATGGTGATTATTCTGCAAGTCTTCAAGTGACTGATCCTGACAACATGGCCACTAGCACAGTCGGATCCAGTATTGATTTTACCCTCGACACTAGTGTTCCTACGGTTGTGCTTACTGATACGGATTCAGATGATCGCTTAACTATCTATGACAATATCAGGATCACTGCGGCTTTTAGTGAGCCAATGGCCAATTCGCCTCTGATTAATATTATTAGAGGTAGCACTACTGTGACACTCACTGCACTCACTCAATCCACGACCTCGATCTGGTATTATGATTGGGCCTTGACCACTCCAGCGGCTGGAATTCCAGAAGTTGGGTTTTACACAGTAACTGTTTCGGGAACCTCTACAGGCGGTAAAATTTACCCAAATGCAGACGTAGACAACATTTTATTTGAATTATTGGATGACTCTGATGGAGATCAACTAGCCGATGGTGGGGCTGACAAGGATGATGATAACGATGGTATTTTAGATTCAAGGGAGGGCAATGGTGATATTGACGGCGATGGTTTTCCCAACAGATTAGATCCTGACTCTGATGGTGATGGATGTCCTGATACAATAGAAAATAATTACTCCGATCCAGACAATGACGGGGTTGTTGGTACTTCTCCGGTACAAACCGATGATGATGGAAAGGTTACTACTGATGCCAATAATAATACCTTCAGCCACGGTATCGTAATTTATCGCAACACATTTTCAGATGTCGACAACAATACTGTTTTCGATTATCTGGAGGCCCCCTTGATTACCCTGGCCAGCGATACGGCAACAAAAACAGTACGAGACGATGGAAGTTTGACATTGACCGTGACCGCTACGACCTCCAACGGTTCTTTTTCTTATCAATGGCAGTATAAAACCTCCAGTTCGGATGAAAACTGGATTGATCTTGCAAATACTGATTTCTTTGCCAATAACGTCAATACTAGAATCTTATCAATTACGGCTAGTGCATCAATTAATCTATACGTTTTTCGCGCAGTTGTGACGCCCAGCTGTGGGCCAATTCAGTTTTCATCAACTACTGAATTGGATGTTTTTATCGATACTGACGACGACGGACTGAGAAATTCTATTGACCCTGACGATGACAATGATGGAGTAGATGATCTTGATGAAATTGGAAATTGTGCGGATGGAACCAATAACACCAATCCTTTAGTGGCAGACACTGATGGTGACGGATACAATGATTTGGTTGATGTTTTTCCTTGTGATAACTCGGAATGGGAGGATTGTGAAGGGGATGGTCAGGGTGACAACTCTGATACTGACGATGACAACGATGGTGTGGCCGACTCATTAGACCCTTTCCCATGTGACGCTTCGGAGTCTGCAGATTTTGACTCTGATGGTGTGGGAGACAACGCTGATATCGATGATGATAATGATGGTATTTTAGACGTCTATGAAGATACCGCCGCGGGGGGGGACGATGATATAGATAATGACGGGATTGAAAACAGTAAAGATTTAGACTCTGACGCGGATGGTTGCTATGATGTTACAGAGGCGGGGTTATCTGATCCAGACAGCAACGGTGTTTTAGGTAATGGAGCCGTTGTAGTAGACTCACAAGGAAGAGTAACTACTGACTCAATTAGCACAACGTTTACAGCTGGCAATAATGCATATTTATCTACTACAAACTCAGCCTCTATACTCGACTTAGATTCAAACAATATCAAAGATTTTCTTGAACTGCCAGACATAAATATTAGCGGTCAACCCCTATCTATCTCTGTAGCTCAAAACACAGGCTCTTCATTTACAGTTACGGCCACTTCTGCTGTAACCTCCCTATCCTTTCAGTGGCAACTTACTTCTTCAAACTTTCCTGTGTCTTGGGTAGATATATCTAATTCTGGATCCTACTCTGGTAGTAATTCATCAACGTTAAGTATTTCTCCTACTCTTATAAGTTTTGATGGATATCAATACCGTGTACTTATAACCAATAGCTGTGGAGCCTACACTGTTACTTCCACTCAAGCAACCCTTACAGTTGAAATTGATACCGATGGCGATGGGGATCCGGATAGTACTGACCTAGATGATGATAATGACGGGCTCAGTGATGCCTACGAAATAAGTGCCCAATCCAGCACCACTACCGCTGTTACTTGTTTAGATCCTAATGATCCGGATTCTGACGATGATGGTGTAATTGATGGACAAGATGCTCTGCCTTGTGATGCCTCCGAAACCGAGGATTGTGATAATGACGGTATTGGTAATAATACAGATACTGATGATGACAATGATGGCGTTTTAGACGCTGATGATCTCTATCCTTGTGACCCTACTGAGTCTGCAGATACTGACGGTGATGGGGTTGGTGATGGAGATGATATCGATGATGACAATGATGGTATTCTTGACACCTATGAGAATACAGCTGGAGTAAACAATGATGTCGATGGAGATGGAATTGTCAACAGTAAAGATTTAGACTCCGATGGTGATGGTTGCTATGATGTTACAGAGGCGGGGTTATCTGATCCAGACAGCAACGGTGTTTTAGGTAATGGAGCCGTTGTAGTAGACTCACAAGGAAGAGTAACTACTGACTCAATTAGCACAACCTTTACAGTTGGCAATAATGCATATTTATCTGCTACAAACTCAGCCTCAATTCTGGACTTAGATTCAAACAATATCAAAGATTTTCTTGAACTACCAGACATAAATATTAGCGGTCAACCGCAATCCATCTCTGTAGCTCAAAACACAGGCTCTTCTTTTACAGTTACGGCCACTTCTGCTGTAACCTCTCTATCCTTTCAGTGGCAATTTGCTACTTCAGCAACTGCTACAACTTGGGCGGATATATCTGATTCTGGGTCCTACTCCGGAGGTAGTTCGTCAACGTTAAGTATTTCTCTCACCCCTATAAGTTTTGATGGATATCAGTACCGTGTACTTATAACCAATAGCTGTGGAGCCTACACTGTAACTTCCACTCAAGCAACTCTCACGGTTGAAATTGATACCGATGGCGATGGAGATCCAGATAGTACAGACCTAGATGATGATAATGATGGGCTCAGTGATGCCTACGAAATAAGTGCTCAATCAAGCACCACTACCGCTGTTACTTGTCTAGATCCTAATGATCCTGATTCTGATAATGACGGTATAATTGATGGTCAAGATGCTCTGCCGTGTAATGCCTCCGAAACAGAGGATTGTGATAATGACGGTATTGGGAATAATACGGATACTGATGACGATAACGATGGGGTATTAGATGTAGCTGACCTCTACCCTTGCGACCCTAGTCAGTTTGCTGATACAGATTTTGACGGGATTGGAGATGGGGATGATATCGATGATGATAATGATGGTATTTTAGACATCTATGAAGATACGGCCGCTGGAGACAATGATATTGATAATGACGGAATTGTCAACAGTAAAGATTTAGACTCTGACGGTGATGGTTGTTTTGATGTCACCGAGGCTGGTCTATCCGATCCCGATGGCGATGGAATCCTAGGAGATGGATTCAACCTATCAGATTCCTCATCCTATAATTTTATTAATGGTTTACAGTTAGGTGAATATTTAGGAGATTCTAATATGGGGAATGATGTATACCCCAATAGAAATGGTCAAGCTGTAGATATTTCATCTGACGGAAATACAGTGGTCGTTGGATCAATGTATTATAGTCACAATAGCGTGGGTAATACGGGTCGGGCATCAGTTTATAAACGCACCCCTAATGGAACGGCTTCTTGGACTCAAACGGGAGAATTTTTTGGAGATACATTACAGGATAAATTTGGAAATAGTGTGACAATCAATGGTGATGGAACCATTATTGCTGTTGGGGCCTATAAAGATGACCTTAATGGAGCAAGTGACACAGGTGCTGTATATGTTTATCAGTATAACTCCGCTACAGCGACTTGGACCCAGTTAGGAGCAACGGTCTTGACTACCGATAACACTGGTGGAGAATACTTCGGTTTTGCTGTGTCTTTAAATCACGAGGGAAATCGTATGGCCGTTGGAGTTCCCAACAATGATGATACAGCTTATAATGCCGGAGAGGTTAGGGTTTTTCAGTATAATAGCGGCACCTCTACTTGGGATTTGATTGGAGATATTAATGGAGAGACTGGAGGAGATTATTTTGGCTTTGCTGTTAAAATGAACAAAGCAGGAGATCGATTTGTGGTCTCAGCCCCATATGGAGATGTCAAAGACATTGATGGTGGAGAAATCGCTGTATATCAGTACGATGGTAGTAGTTGGTCTAAAGTTGGTAATGCAATGCCAGGGTATACACCATATGATTATTATGGAACCGTAGCCATAAACGGTGCTGGAGACAGAATCGCTTTCGGAGAGAGTAAGACAGGTCATAACAGGGTCTTTGTATACGGTGAATCCGGCGGGGTTTGGAGCCAACTTGGAACAAATGGTAGCGGTAATAGTTCCATATACAATTCTAATGGCAATTTTGGTGCTTCCCTTGACTTTAATGAAAAAGGAAATATTCTAGGGGTTGGAACAAATAACAGGGTGTATCTATATGAATATTCCTCCTCGGTTTGGACTCAAAAGGGGGATTATAGAGACTATGGTAACTCATTTGGAAGATCATTAGCGCTATCTGCATCAGGTAATAATTATGCAGCAGCTCAGACAGATTGGGATCAGCCATATACAAATTCGGGGCGAGTTGTTATTATTGGAGAACCCGTTACTGTATCAGCCTCTGGAACAGTGATCTCTGATCCCAACGGCAACAGCTTTACCCCTGGAACCGATGCGTACTTATCTGCTACAAACTCAGCTTCTATTCCAGACTTAGACTCTAACAATACCAAAGATTTTCTTGAAGTACCTGAGATTACCATCAGCGGTCAACCTCAGTCAGTTAGTGTTATTGAAAATAATCCATCATCTTTTACCGTAACCGCTACATCCGCAGCTACTTCATTTACCTATCAGTGGCAGTATGCAACATCTGTTACGGCAACCACTTGGAATAATATTTCTGATACAGGATATTACTCCGGTTCCAACTCTCCGACGCTTAATATTTCAGTGTCTCTGCTTAGCTATAATGGGTATCAATACAGGGCACTTCTAACCAATAGTTGTGGTGGACATACCGTTACCTCAACTCAAGCTACTTTAACTATCGTTTTGGAAGATTGTGATAATGATGGCACTCCCAATAACTCGGATACTGATGATGATAATGATGGTGTTTTGGATGATGATGATCTCTATCCCTGTGACCCCACTCAGTTTGCTGATACCGACCTTGACGGAATTGGGGATGGGGATGATATCGATGATGATAATGATGGTATTTTGGACGTCTATGAAGATACTGCTGGTTCCAGCAACGACATTGATGGAGATGGTATTGTAAATAGTAAGGATTTAGACTCCGATGGCGATGGTTGTTTCGATGTCACCGAGGCTGGTCTGTCCGATCCCGATGGCGATGGTATCCTCGGTAATGGATTTAATCTTACCGATTC
>Ga0257126_1000885_pt1 | contig 22922 bp, 2 predicted proteins | sample SI060_120mmetaG_FD_190151 | JGI IMG/M metagenome (GOLD analysis project Ga0257126, IMG submission 190151) | Marine microbial communities from Saanich Inlet, British Columbia, Canada - SI060_120m | ecosystem: Environmental > Aquatic > Marine > Inlet | place: Canada: British Columbia | collected... | reverse complement strand
TGAAATCATCGTGGAGTCCCACGTATGACTGCCTGATACCAAAACGGGTGGGTCACCGGTGCTGGCTGTGGCTCCATTGCCTAACTGATTGTTGTTGTCATTTCCCCAACACTTCATGGAAGCGTCGTCAAGAATGGCACAGGTGTGGGCGTATCCAGTACCGAGCGCAACTGCCGTTCGGCCAGTTCCAAGGCTGCTGGTGAGCGTTGGTGAGTGTTGATCTGATGTTCCCCCGTCACCCAGTTTGCCAATGGCTCCATCCCCCCAACATGAGACTGAACCGCTGTCAAGAATAGCGCAGGTGTGGGCGAATCCAGTACCGAGCGCAACTGCCGTTCGGCCAGTTCCAAGGCTGCTGGTGAGCGTTGGTGAGTGTTGATCTGATGTTCCCCCGTTACCCAATCGTCCTTTACTTCCCAATCCCCAACAGGAAACTGAACCGCTGTCAAGAATGACACAAGAGTGATGTTGTCCAGCAGAAATCGCTACGGCCGTACGGCCGGTACCAAGGCTGCTGGTGAGCGTTGGTGAGTTTTGTTGTGATGTACCTCCGTTACCCAATTGTCCATTATTTCCGTGCCCCCAACAGGAAACTGAACCGTTGTCAAGTATGACGCAGGTGTGAATGCTTCCAGCAGAAATCGCTACAGCCGTACGGCCGGTTCCAAGGCTGCTGGTGAGCGTTGGTGAGTTTTGTTGTGATGTACCTCCGTTACCCAAACGTCCATCCGTTCCCAATCCCCAACAGGAAACTGAACCGCTGTCAAGAATGACACAAGAGTGATGTTGTCCAGCAGAAATCGCTACGGCCGTACGGCCGGTACCAAGGCTGCTGGTGAGCGTTGGTGAGTTTTGTTGTGATGTACCTCCGTTACCCAATTGTCCATTATTTCCGTGCCCCCAACAGGAAACTGAACCGTTGTCAAGTATGACGCAGGTGTGAATGCTTCCAGCAGAAATCGCTACAGCCGTACGGCCGGTTCCAAGGCTGCTGGTGAGCGTTGGTGAGTTTTGTTGTGATGTACCTCCGTTACCCAAACGTCCATCCGTTCCCAATCCCCAACAGGAAACTGAACCGCTGTCAAGAATGACACAAGAGTGATGTTGTCCAGCAGAAATCGCTACGGCCGTACGGCCGGTACCAAGGCTGCTTGTGAGCGTTGGTGAGTTTTGTTGTGATGTACCTCCGTTACCTAATTGCCCATTAAGTCCCTTTCCCCAACAGGAAACTGAACCGTTGTCAAGAATGACGCAGGTGTGGGTATATCCAGCAGTGATCGCAACGGCGGTCCTATCCGTGCCAAGATCAACCCAAACGGGTATGTGTTCATCGCCTGTTCCACCATTGCCTAACTGTCCGTAGAAATTCTCTCCCCAGCACATCACAGAACCATTGTCAAGAATGGCGCAGGTGTGTTGGTATCCTCCAACAACCTGTTTGTTGGAATAGACTGAAGTGCTGTTTCCTGTACCCAAATCGTAGGACAGCGAAGGTGGTGCGTTGACCGAAATGGTCAGTGTTGCGGTATCTGTACCATGTGCATTTCTTGCGGTAATGGTGTAGATCGTGGAGGTGGAGAGTTCTCTCGGTGTTCCAGAAATTGTTCCAGTGCCCCAATCCAAACTCAAACCCCTTGGAAGGTCGGGGCTTATGGAATACGGAGCTGTATCTGTGCTAAGGTAGTAGATGCCACCATCCATGCCCGACAAAACATATACGATGTGTACGCTGTTATTGCCTTGATTGACTGCAATCGAAGTCCCCCAAGCCGCGCCATTGCGCCCGTCAGCAGTAAGTATCAACCAAGAACTTGAGTGAAGTAAACAGGATGAAGTGCACGTAGCATAAACGAGGGCAGAATTTAGAGGTGTAGAACCGGTGGGATCTACTCCTCGATATACAATATGTGGATTATTGTTTGAATCAACAGAGATGGAAGGGTTCTGTCCCAAAAAAGTTGAAGAAGTATGGGAATCAATGCTCACGTTGGACCAGGAAGAGGAGGATGTACACAATGTGGCACACTTGCCGTAATAGACTTCATTGCTGTTACTTGCCCTGGTAGCAATATGCAATGCATCGTTTGAATCAATTGCGATGGACAAGTGTCTCACATCGACATCAGGGTGAATATCTGTTGTTGTTGTCCATGAGGATGTCGAAGAACAAGAAGATGAGCATGTTGTATAGTTGACCACATAATCGCTTGTTCCAGATGGCAAATCCGTGTAAACAATATGAACATCATCATTCGAATCGACCGCAATGGCGGTTTGCATAACTCCTGCTCCGATTCCGCCTATAGATACATCCGACCAGGAAGATGCTGAACCACAAGAAGAAGCGCATGTAGCGTACTTTAGCTCATCGTTAGTAAGATCCAGATAAGAGATATGCAATGCATCATTTGAATCGACTGCGATGGAGGTTTGCAGACCTACATCATCTGTCGCATCGATGGTGATGTTTGACCATGAAGATGATGATCCGCACGATGAGGCGCATGTGGCGTACTTGAGGTCTCCCGATAATGCGCCCGCAGCATTCTTGAGGCCGTAATAGGCGATATGCACGCCGTCTTCCGAATCAACAGCAATCGACTCGTAACTACCCACCCATCCTTCAGTATCAACGCTTAAGTTGACCCAAGCCCCACTGGCGTCGGTCGAATAGTAGAGGTCTCTTTCGGCGGCATTGTAAAAGGAAACATGCTTGTACCCGTCTGAGTCAAGAACCATAGAGAGAGCTTGATTGACATTACCGAAGTCTATCGCCATCGGAATCCCGAGCGCACCACCTGAATTTGTCACGGTCAGTGGCGTCATGGCGGTGTTGTTGGAAAGAGCGAGCGTGCTTGAGGAATAGGAAATCGAAGGTGCAGTTGTCTGCATAGGGGTGTTAACCTCTCCAAGTTCGCTTTCAGCGTCTTCAACAAGCCAAGGGGCTTTGTTCAGTTCTACAAGGCCCACAGAAAGGGACATTGAGACCATTAAAACGGCAAGAAGGAGTGATTTCATGGATTTTAATCCAATTCTACTGTCTGGAAGCACAGAGATGGCTACATTCATGTGCGCGCTAACGACGAACTGACTATCATAGTTGACCCTATAATTTCGCACAAATGGTTGTTCAAACCCTATCAAAACGAGCCTGCCTACGATGTCAGGGAGCCCTCTCAAGAAAAAATAAGTATGGAAAAATAAGCATTCAATTTGCTAACGGTACAGAATAACTATACCTCGGACTTCAAGTCAGCGTGCATGCCATGGGATTCCTTAGCGTACTTACTGGCATTACTTCTTGCCGGGTTAATCACACCCGGACCGAACAACATCACCTGTACAGTTCATGCAGTTGTGCATGGAAAAAAAAGTAATTTACCATTGATTGCTGGAATGGCTTTCGGCTTCATGTCCATTCATTTCATCTGCGGTATGGCCGTTGAATCGTTTGATGAAGAGGGAACAGTTCGCACCGTAATGGACATCGTTGGGTCGTTATTCATGTTTTTAATCGCCTTCGGCATTTTATATCTTGGACGTTCTGAAAAAATACAAAACTTTCCTGAAGTGGTTCCTAAATTAGGATTCAAAACAGGCGTCTTGATGCAATATGTTAATGGCAAGGAATGGGCCATGGTATTCATGTTAATGACGAAATTTTTGGACGATTTTGGGGGGGGTGTCAGAGGGATTTTGACAATCACCACCATTACTACAACCGGCGGGATTCTAGCCATGTTGGTTTGGTCGAATCTTGGTGAGAAGATAAAATCGAAAACGGACGAACCAAAGTTTATCAAAAAAGCATTTACTGTCCTAGGAAGTTTACTTTTCGTATTGGCGACAGTAATCACGATGAGAGGGCTATGAACGAGACGTTTGTTCTGCCCAAGAATTGATGATAATGCTTTCAGCGAATTGTAAATGTTCTGCAACGGTTCCTTGTTTAACACCCAAAACTTCGGCAATATCACTTTGATTGCATCTTCGAGGAGCGCTGTAATACCCCATCTCAACTGCAGTTTTAATCGCTAAGTGACGCTTGTTGGTCAGTTGCGGGGCAGACATCCAATCGCCGACAATCAGCTTTGAAATTCGCATATCCATCTTTTCAGGAATCAATGCTTCTAATTTGTCCTTGATTCTTTTCAGTCCAGACGGCGTGCCATGTATTGTCATGAAGAAACCACTTTCTCTTGAGAGATACGATGGTGGCATAATCCACGCTTCATCTTCAGCTCCAATGATGAGTTGAATCGGTCCGGGAGTTTTCGCTTTCAAGTATGCATAATCATCGCCTACTTGGAGAATTTTATCGATAATCAAACTCCCTTTAATCTGATCTTTGATGTTCATAATGTCGACGCCATCGTGTTCTACCCTGAGAATACATGTTGGGATGGAGTCCACGACCCCTGTCCCAGTAACCATTTCCACTTTACTGAAGAACTTTGTAAGAATATTCCCCGGTAAATGCATGGCTTGCTCATGCTGAATACGAATCTGAAAATACCTCATGTCACCGCTTGGTTTTAATCCACCCATACTCTCACTTCCGTTTGAAATAAAATTCAATCTGAATTCCTTGGGGAATTCCAACAATTCGACTTCTCCAAATGCTCCCCGAACTTTCGTTTAACAGGACGCCCATGGAAGAGGTAAAGGTCGGATAGAATAGAACCTTTCTAGAGAAGCTCCTTGTGAGATGCTGAAAAACCCACCGTTTCTAGGTGCTCGTTTTTCACAGTAAAAGCGCTTCGTCAACCCTCAAACATGAGAATCTCACTTTTTATTGCTGTGCAATTCACGAGCCTGCTTCGCCCATTCGTCTCGCTTGACACGTCCAGGGAAGAACTCAATGGCCTTGTTGACCTGTTCTTCAATTTCAGGTGTCATGTTTCCGACTTGTTCAAAGGTGTAGATACCAAGCGCATTCAACTTCTCTTCGATAAACGGACCGACCCCCTTGATTGTTTGAAGATCGTCTTTTTCATCCAAAGTCGCTACACCAAGCGTTGCGAAGTCGATGGATTCTGCTTTCTTAGAAATACGTTCAAGTTCTTCGGCTTGTTGAAGAGCTTTTTCATCAAGTTTGATATCTTCACCGAGCAAAATCTTGGCTTGGTTTGCCCACTGGTCACGCTTTACACGGCCTGGGAAGAACTCGATGGCTTCGTTTACTTGTGTCTCAAGTTTCGAATCCATGTTGGCGATTTGGCGGTAGGTAGTGATGCCAAGAGCGTTCAACTTCTCTTCGATAAACGGCCCGATTCCCTTGATGACTTGGAGATCGTCTTTGACCGTAACTACGGTCGCCGTACCAAAGACGCGAGTTACGCCTTTCACACCGGTAAGAGCATTGCCGTCCTTGCCAGTCCATGAGATGACAGAACTTCCACTCTCGTCGGTGATGGCAGCTGAACCTGCATCTTCGAATTCGGAGGCATCAGATACTTGCAAAGTCGTTGCACCTTTCTGAACTTCAGTCTTCAAAGTCGAAGTTGTGGCTTTTCCAAGAGTCTTGAAGTCAATGGTATCTGCACGAGATTTGACTCGCTCCAATTCCTCTTGCTTCTTGACGTCCTGAGTTGCAGGTTTCTTCGCTGCTTGCTTCTTAGCAGCATCGGCTGCGGCCTTTGCCTCTGCTTCTGCCTTGGCTTTGGCTTCCTTTGCCTTAGCTTCTGCTTCCTTTGCAGCCTTTGCATCCGCTTCTGCCTTTGCCTTGACATCCTTAGCGGCCTTTGCGTCTGCTTCGGCTTTTGCCTTGACATCCTTGGCGGCCTTTGCATCTGCTTCGGCCTGTGCCTTGGCATCCTTTGCATCCTTTGCATCTGCTTCGGCCTTTGCTTTGGCTTCCTTAGCGGCCTTGGCATCGGCTTCGGCCTTTGCCTTGGCTTCCTTAGTAGCCTTTGCATCCGCTTCGGCTTGTTCATTGGATTCATTTGATAGATTCACTATGCCGTCATCTTCTAAGTCTTCAACAATGGACTCAACCGTACGACCGGTTGCATCAGCAATAATTTGAGCCTTGTCCAGTGTTTCTTTATCGACCTTGGCAGCAACTTTAGCCTTCTTTTTCGACTTGTCCTTGGATTTCTTATCGCTTGCTATTTCAACAGCCCACTTGAAGTAAACAGAGCCATTTCCTACCTTGAACAGCGTTTCGTAAGATTCCGAGGCATCGGAAGGAACATCACGGTCATCAAAGGCCAATCGATACTTGAGTACACCGTCTTCATCGGAGATGAGTTGTCGTGCGAGTGAAACATCGTCATCCTCCAGTTCATCAGCCTCAATATGGTGGTTGACAACCTTGAATCGACCTTCATTGTCTGAGTTGTATTCGTCCCGAGCATCGTATGCACCAGAAGGTTCTACTTCCTTCGTCGTGAATGCTTCCTTGCTGAAGACGAAAGATCCAGAAGTGACGTTGGCCACTGGTGTAACCACGAATGGATTTTCTCGAGTACCTGAACCACTCTTGCACTTCGGCTTGGAAGTTGTGTGTTCTGGCTCTGCGTCGAGTAGAACTGACTTCTTTCGGCGTAGGAGGAAGGCCAGGAGGAGCAACAGGAGAAGCGGTAGGCAACAGAAAGCGTACATCGAATTCGAGTCTGAATCGTTACTATCATTGTCCGAGTCTGGTGTCAGTTCAGGTTTCTCCACTCCAAGAGTGACTATGTACGATTGACTGTATCCTGAATTGTTACCCCAAATGGTGTATGTCGTCAAATCCCATTCCACTGTAGGCGTTCCACGGATGCTTCCATCGAGTTGTGCATCACGAGCAGGACTCCATCCGAAGATCAAACCATCAGGTAGTTCACCTTCGAGTTCCCAAGTCGATACTTCACCAGCACCGGTGATGTTTGGAAGCAGCGGAGTCATTTCCTCACCAATTATTAGCGTCAAGTTGTTTGACGGATAAGTGAGGTTGAACGGTAGGTCCGACAGTTCATCCAATGAATCACAAATGAGGTCCGAATCGGTGTCTACAGGTGTGCTGGCATTACTTAGAGCGTCAGTACCGCATGCACTTTCATTGACATCAGACCATCCGTCATCGTCATCGTCGGTGTCTTCGTTGTCTCCGGTTCCGTCACCATCAGTATCAATGGATTCGTTTTCATCAAGTGGGAAAGCGTCATTGACGTCAAGGATTGAATCGCCGTCATCATCGGTGTCTTCGTTGTCTCCAGTTCCATCACCATCTGTGTCGACGGATTCTGATGCATCAAGTGGGAAAGCATCGTCAACATCGAGAACGGAATCGCCATCGTCGTCAGTATCCTCAACAAGAGGCGGGGTACTGGTCGAGGTGCCGTTTAATTCGTCTGGCATTCCATCACCGTCGGTGTCGATGGATGCGGATTTGTCGTTAGGGAATGCATCTGGGCCCATGGTGCAAGTTCCATTGATGGCTGTTGGTCCGTCACAGATTCCATCGTCGTCTGTATCTGCATTCAATGGGTCTGTTCCTGTACTGTTGACCGATGTGTAATTGCCAGTGTTGTCTTCAACGCTGTTGAGCAAGCCATCGCCGTCGATATCGTCGTCGAGAGCGTCGCATACACTGTCCCCATCGAGGTCAAGTGGTACGGAATTCGAGTCGAGCGAGTCTGAAAGACAATCTCCTTCATCGGCATCAGTGAATCCATCGCCATCGTCATCCATGTCTTCGATGAGGCCGCCTGTCGAATTGTAGTTCTCAGGCAATTGGTCTGGCATGGAATCGCCATCGGTGTCGGCAAGAACTTGAAGTTGCACAGTGAAACTGTCGTTGAACAGGCTCGAGTTCGAGTAGATTGTGAAGTTCGTAAGACCAATCACTTCAGTAGGAGTGCCGTATATCGTTCCATTCGACTCATTGAACATCAATCCTTGTGGTAGTGCAGGATGAATCTCAAACTGAGAACCACTGATGGTTGAAATCGGAGCGATAGCTTTGATGGTCGAATTATCCAGCATGTAGATTGGGCCAGCAGTTGTATCGTAAACAGTGTCTTCAACGGTGATGTTCACGTAAACCATCATACTTCCATCGTCATTGGATGCAGTGATTATGTAGAGCGTTTGGCTGGTAATTTCAACAGGTACACCGCTGATACGACCAGTTGAGTTGTCAAACGAAAGGCCCGCCGAAAGTTCAGGTGTTATCGACCATTGTAGAACTGCTCCACCGGTGGAAAGAGGAACCATATCGACAACACTGGAATTACTGAGCAATTCGAAATCACTTGGAACATACTCTACGATTGGAACGCTGTCAAGCACGGTGATGTTGATGTATGCAGTAGCAGTTCCGCCAGAGTTCGTTGCATTCACAGTGAACATGGTGCGAACGAATAATTCGATTGGTGTTCCGCTAAGAACACCAGTTGAGGTGTCAAAGGCAAGGCCATTTGGTAATGCTGGGCTGATGGTCCAAGAGACAACCTCACCTGCACCGGTCAATGTAGGTGCAAGTGGTAGGTCGTTGCTCACCGTGTTGTTGATCATGCTCAAATCGTCTGGCGTGTAAGCAACGTTCGGAACAACATCGATGACCGTGATGTTGACGTACGTTGTTGCTGTCCCACCGCTGTTCGTACCGTTAATGACAAACATGCTTCGGGCGAGCAATTCTGTTGCTGTTCCGCTGATGGTACCGGTTGAGGTATCAAACGCAAGTCCACTTGGTAGAGCAGGACTGATGGTCCAGGTGACAATCTCGCCTGCACCGGTCAAGGACGGTTCAAGTGGTAGGTCGCTGCTTACCGTGTTGTTGGTCATGCTCAGATCGTCTGGCGAGTAAGCAACCGATGGAACAACATCGATGACGGTGATGTTGATGTATGCAGTAGCAGTTCCACCGGTGTTCGTTGCATTCACAGTGAACATGGTGCGAACGAATAATTCGATTGGTGTTCCGCTAAGAACACCAGTTGAGGTGTCAAATGCAAGGCCATTTGGTAGCGTTGGACTGATGGTCCAGGAGACAATTTCACCTGCACCGGTCAAGGACGGTGCAAGTGGTAGGTCGCTGCTCACAGTGTTGTTGGTCATGCTCAAATCGTCAGGCGAGTAAGCAATTGTCGGGAGTTCATCAACGACGGTGAGGTTGATGTACGCTGTTGATGTTCCGCCGGTGTTCGTTCCGGTAATGGTGAACATACTTCGAGCGAGCAATTCTGTTGCTGTTCCGCTGATATTACCGGTTGAGGTGTCAAACGCAAGTCCACTTGGTAGAGCCGGACTGATGGTCCAGGAGACAATCTCACCTGCACCGGTCAATGTCGGCGCAAGTGGTAGGTCGCTGCTTGCTGTGTTGTTCGTCACCGAAACGTCATCTGGGGAATAAGCAATTGTTGGGACCTGATCAACGATGGTGAGGTTGATGTACACTGTTGCTGTTCCACCGGTGTTCGTTCCGGTAATGGTGAACATACTTCGAGCGAGCAATTCTGTTGCTGTTCCGCTGATGGTACCAGTTGTGGTATCAAACGCAAGTCCGCTTGGTAGAGCAGGGCTGACGGTCCAGGAGACAATCTCACCTGCACCGGTCAATGCCGGTGCAAGTGGTAGGTCGTTGCTCACCGTGTTGTTGGTCATGCTCAGGTCATCTGGTGAGTAAGAAACCGTCGGGACTACGTCGTTGACCACGATGGTGATTGTTGCTGTCGAAATGCCACCAGAGTTTGTTGCTGTTACTGTATAAGTCGTTAGCGAAGAGAGTTCAGTAGGGGTTCCACTGATTTCACCAGTTGAGCTGTCCAAGGTAAGACCTGCTGGAAGCGACGGGGAAATCGCCCATGAAACAACAGTTCCGCCGCTCGAAGTCGGTGTGTCTGCGGTCATGATGGAATTATTCGTAAGGACGTAAGGACTTCCACCGTAGACGACGGATGATGGTATCACATCGTTTACAACCAGAGTAATCACGACCGAGTCGCTACCACCAGTGTTGCTTGCAGTCACAGTGTATGTGGCGGATGATGTAATCGCTGTTGGCGTTCCTGAAATTTCTCCTGTCGAAGAATCAAGAGCGAGACCTGCTGGGAGCGTTGGAGATACCGTCCATGAAGTGATAGCACCGCCGTTTGATGTCGGAGTGTTCGCAGTCATCGTAGTCCCTACGGTGAGTGTAAACGGACTTCCACTGTAGTCGAGAGATGATGGTATGATGTCGTTGACAACAATGGTCACGGTAGTCGTTGCACTGCCTCCGGTATTGGTTGCCGTCACTGTGTATGCAGCAGATGAAGTGATTGCTGTCGGAGTTCCAGAAATAGCACCAGTAGAGGTGTCGAAGGAAAGACCTGCTGGGAGCACTGGCGTGATCGACCAACCCGTGACAGTACCACCACTCGAGGTTGGAGTCGAGGTGGTCATAGCTGTATCTTTGGTTAGAGTAAACGGATTTCCACTGTATGTAATTGCCGAAGGAATAACGTCGTTGATGACGATGCTCACCGTTGCGGTCGAACTACCACCGGTGTTGACGGCAGTAATTGTGTAGGTCGTAGATGAAGTAAGCACTGCGGGAGTTCCAGAAAGAGTACCGGTCGAAGTGTCCAAGGATAGGCCTAATGGAAGAGCTGGTGTAATCGACCAAGTATCAACTGATCCACCGCTGTTCGTTGGTGTAACAGATGTCATGGCTGTACCTTTCGTCAATGTGAACGGAGTTCCACTGTAGACAATCGAGTAAGGTGTGACATCGTTGACTTGGATTGTCACTGTTGCAGTATCGCTTCCTCCTGGGTTCGTTGCAGTAATGGTGTACGATGTTGAAGGTGACACGGTGGTTGGTGTACCACTGATAGCACCGGTTGAAGTGTCAAACGAGAGACCCGCAGGAAGCGTTGGTGTGATCGACCAAGAGGTGATTTCACCACCGTTCGCAGTTGGAGTGACCGCTGTCATGGCGTTGTTTATCGTCAAGGTAAAGGAGCTCGGACTGTACGACAATGAAGATGGAGAAGCAACGGTCACGAGAAGTGTGAGGGTTGTCGTTGCGCCGCCACCAGAATTGGTCGCTGTTACGGTGTAGACTGTTGCAGAGGATGTCGTCGTAGGCGTACCTGAGATAACACCTGTTGTGGTTGACAAGGTTAGACCTGCTGGAAGTGTAGGAGAAATCGTCCAAGAGGTGACGGCTCCACCTGTTGAAGATGGTGTTGCAGCAGTCATCGTCGTACCGTTTGCCAAAGAGAAGAAACTCGGACTGTAGGAAACTGACGATGGAGGTATGTCGTTAACCTGAAGGGTGAACGTGGTACTGTCACTGCCACCGGCGTTGGTTGCCGTTAGTGTGTATGTTGCAGAGGAAGATACAGCGGTCGGTGTTCCAGAAAGAGTACCTGTTGATGTGTCGAACGCGAGACCTGCTGGGAGCGTTGGAGATATCGCCCAGAATGTTGGAGTTCCACCGCTGAAGGTTGGTGTAGCGGAGGTCATTGCGGAGCCTTTCGTCAACGTGAACGGACTAGCACTGTACGCAAGCGAAGATGGAGCAGCGTCGTTGACCAAAATCGTGATCGATGCCGTAGCACTGCCACCTGTATTGCTTGCAGTAATTGTGTACGTACCGTAGGCCGTAATCGCTGTTGGCGTTCCTGAAATTTCTCCTGTCGAAGAATCAAGAGCGAGACCTACTGGGAGCGATGGAGAAACGGCCCAAGAGATGACTGTACCGCCACTTGATGTAGGAGTCACTGCTGTCATTGACGAGTCTTTGACTAAAGTAAAGGAACTTGGATTGTAGGTAATTGATGAAGGTACAACATCTTTCACTTCAATCGTAATTGTGACCGAATAGCTACCGCCGGTGTTGGTTGCTGTCACCGTGTAAGTGGCGGAAGAAGTGATCGTAGACGGCGTTCCAGAAATAGCCCCAGTTGAAGAGTCAAAAGACAAGCCTGCTGGGAGCGTAGGAGTAATCGACCAAGAGGTGATTACGCCGCCGCTAGCGGTTGGAGTCGCTGTCGTCATGGTGACATCTTTGGTTAATGAGAACGGGTTTCCACTGAAAGCAACTGACGAAGGTGCTGCATCGTTGACCACAATGGTCACCGTTGTAGTTGCACTGCCACCGGTGTTGGTAGCTGTCACGGTATAAGTCGCAGAAGAAGTGATCGCAGTCGGCGTTCCGGAGATTTCACCGGTCGAAGTGTCAAAGAGGAGACCTGCTGGAAGACTTGGCGAGATTTGCCAAGTTACAACATCTCCACCACTGGACGTAGGCGTCGATGCAGTCATTGCGATGTCTTTGGTCAGGGTAAACGGATTTCCGCTGTATGCAATGGATGAAGGAATGACATCGTTGACAACAACAGTTACCGTTGTGGAAGAACTACCGCCGGTGTTCGTGGCGGTAATTGTATAAATCGTAGATGAAGAAACCGATGCGGGAGTTCCGGAAAGAGCACCTGTTGACGTATCCAAGGACAGACCCGATGGAAGAGCAGGTGTTACCGACCAAGAATCAACAGCACCACCGCTAGCGGTTGGAGTCACAGTCGTCAAGGCAGTACCCTTGGTCAAAGTGAACGGGGTACCGCTGTAGGATACAGCGTAAGGCGCTACGTCGTTGACCTCGATGGTAACTGTTGCCGTACCAGTGCCACCGGCATTGGTTGCAGAAACGGTGTATGTTGCGGTAGAAGTGACAGCGGTTGGCGTTCCACTGATTGCACCTGTTGAAGAATCGAGAGACAAACCTGCTGGGAGCGAAGGAGTGACCGACCAAGAAGTAACGGCGCCTCCGCTTGCTGTTGGAGTCACGGCTGTCATGGCTACATCCTTCGTTAAGGTGTGAGAGCTTGGACTGTATGTCACCGAGGAAGGTGCTGCATCGTTGACGAGAATTGTCACAGTTGTCGTAGCACCGCCACCAGAATTGGTCGCAGTAACCGTGTAAGTGATTGCGGTAGATGTTAAAGTCGGCGTTCCAGAAATCGCTCCAGTTGAAGTGTCAAAGGAAAGTCCTGCTGTGATGGTAGGTGAGATCGACCACGAAACGACGGCACCGCCACTCGAGGTCGGCGTTGCAGTAGTCATTGGAGAATCCTTTGTCAATGAGAGGAAAGTCGGGCTGTAAGCGACTGAAGACGGTGCCACATCGTTGACTTGAATTACCACTGATGCTGTAGCGCTGCCTCCGGCGTTGGTTGCTGTAACCGTGTAGGTTGCAGAGGAAGAGACATCAGACGGTGTTCCGCTGATTGTTCCATTCGAATTATGGAAAGACAGGCCGGTTGGAAGTGTTGGGGAAATGGACCAGAAAGTAACGGCTCCACCGCTTGCGGTTGGTGTAGCCGAGGTCATGGTGACTCCCTTAGTAAAGGTAAACGGACTACCACTGTAAGTGATGGAAGACGGTGTCGCATCGTTGACGATTATCGTCACTGTAGCAGTATCACTACCACCCGTGTTGCTTGCAGTAATTGTGTAAGAAGCATAAGCAGTAATTGCTGTTGGTGTGCCGGAAATTGTTCCAGTCGAAAGGTCAAAGGAAAGACCTGCTGGGAGCGATGGTGAAATCGACCAGGATGTGATCGCTCCACCGCTCGATGTTGGAGTAACGGTGGTCATTGCAGTATCTTTCGCTAAGTTGAATGAACTAGGATTGTATGTGAGGGACGATGGGGCAGCATCGTTGACGACAATTGTAACGGTCGTAGTTCCACTACCGCCTTCGTTGCTCGCAGTCACGGTGTAGATAGCAGAGGACGTGATTGCTGTTGGGGTTCCGGAAATGGCTCCAGTCGATGTATCGAACGATAAGCCAGCAGGGAGGGTTGGTGTAATCGCCCATAAGTCAACAGTACCTCCACTCGAAGTTGGAGTGGCCGTCGTCATTGCAACATCTTTCGTCAAAGTGAGTGTACTGCTGCTGTAGGCTACTGAAGATGGTGGTGCATCGTTGACGGCAATGGTCACCGTAGCGGTTGCACTACCGCCAGTATTGGTTGCGGTAACGGTGTATGTGGCGGATGCAGTGATTGAGGTTGGCGTTCCTGAAAGAGTTCCAGTCGATGTGTCAATGGACAGTCCAGTAGGCAACGTTGGTGACACGGACCATGAAACAACAGTGCCACCACTCGAAGTCGGAACTGCGGCTGTCATAACAGAGCCCTTGGTCAGGGTGAACGGATTTCCACTGTATGCTATTGACGAAGGAATGACATCATTGACGACAATGGTTACAGTTGCAGAAGTACTACCACCGGTGTTGGTTGCTGTCACCGAGTATGAGGTTGAAGTGGAAAGAGCAGTCGGTGTTCCGGAAATCGCACCGGTCGAAGTCGAGAAGGACAGACCAGCTGGGAGCGAAGGTGTAACCGACCATGAATCAACATCACCACCGCTTGCAGATGGCATAACGGTGGTCATTGCAGAACCTTTGGTCAGAGTAAACGGTGTGCCGCTGTACGAAACTGAGTATGGAGCGACATCATTGACCTGGATTGTTACGGTTGTCGTATCGCTGCCACCGGCATTGGATGCGGTAACGGTGTATGTTGTCGAGGCGGATACAGCAGTAGGCGTCCCACCAATCGCACCGGTCGAAGTCGAGAAGGACAAACCAGCCGGAAGAGATGGAGTAATTGACCATGAAGTAACGGTACCGCCGCTCGAGGTTGGAGTGACTGTTGTCATAGCGTTACCTCTGGTCAAGACCGATGAACTTGGGCTGTAGGAAACTGAGGTTGGGGCCGCATCGTTAACCAAAACCGTAACTGTAGCAGTTGAACTGCCTCCAGTGTTGGTCGCAGTTACCGTGTATACGACCGCAGCAGAGGTTACTGTTGGCGTTCCGCTGATTTCACCGGTCGAGGTAGAGAAGGTAAGACCTGTAGGAAGTGACGGAGAAATCGACCATAACGTAACAGTCCCACCGCTCGATGTTGGAGTTGCTGCAACCATTGCAGTGTCCTTTGTTAGCGTGAGGAAACTTGGGCTGTAAGCAATCGAAGAGGGTGCAACATCGTTCACTTGAACCGTCAATGTTGCTGTACTGCTACCACCAAGATTGGTGGCGGTTACTGTGTACGAAGTTGATCCAGAAATCTCGGTCGGGGTTCCAGAAACTGTACCGTCTGTCGTCGAGAAAGCAAGACCTGCTGGAAGTGTTGGCGAAATAGACCACGACGTAACCGCTCCACCGCTTGACGTAGGTGTGACGGCTGTAATTGCGACATCTTTCGTCAGGGTGAATGAACTCGTACTGTAGGTGATTGATGAAGGCGCAGCTACCGTGACTTGAATCGTCACTGTTACCGTTGCGCTTCCACCACTGTTGGTCGCAACAATCGTGTATGTAGCACTGGATGAGATTGCCGTCGGAGTACCAGAAATGGCTCCAGTGGATGTATCAAGAGACAAACCGGCAGGGAGCGTAGGTGAGACGGACCATGATACGACAGTACCGCCGGTCGAAGTTGGTGTTGCTGTAGTCATAGCAGAATCTTTCGCAAGGGTGAAAGAATTCGGAGAGTAACTAACACCTGAAGGAGCAACATCGTTCACTTGAATCGATACTGTAGCGGTACCGCTTCCACCAGCGTTCGTAGCAGTGATAGTGTAAACCGCTGAAGAGGATACCGCTGTAGGAGTTCCACTGATGGTTCCAGTTGATGTGTCGAAGGAGAGACCCGATGAGAGCGCCGGGTATATCGACCAAGAAGTGACGGTTCCACCGCTTGAAGTTGGAGTGACCGATGTCATGGCGTTGTTAATTGTCAAGGTAAAGGAACTCGGACTGTACGACACTGAGGATGGTGCTGCATCGTTGACCACGATGGTCACTGTAGACGAAGCGCTGCCTCCGGAGTTGGTTGCAATTACGGTATAAATTGCTGAAGCAGTGATTGCTGTTGGAGTTCCTGAAATTGTACCCGTTGAAGTATCGAAGGACAGACCTGATGGAAGTGTTGGCGAAATAGACCAGGAAACGACGGTTCCACCGGCTGAAGCCGGTGTGACTGAAGTCATCGCAGAGTCCTTTGACAAGGTGAATGAACTTGGACTGTACGTAATCGATGATGGTGCAACATCGTTGACCTGAATTGTCACTGTAGCTGTATCGCTACCACCGTCGTTGGTCGCAGTAATCGTATACACTGCGGATGAAGAGACGGTAGTAGGTGTTCCACTGATGGCGCCAGTATTGCCTGAAAAGGACAAACCTGCTGGAAGGGTTGGCGTAATCGACCATGACGTGACCGTTCCACCACTTACTGTAGGCGTATTCGTAGTCATGCCAATATCTTTGGTAAGAGTCATCGAACTCGGACTGTAGACGATGGAAGAGGGCGCAGCAATGTTAACCTGAATCGTCAATGAGGCAGTTGCACTACCACCGGTATTGGTTGCAGTCACGGTATATGTTGCCGAAGAAGATAACTCAGTTGGTGTTCCGGAAATTGAACCGGTTGAAGTTGAGAAAGCAAGACCGGCAGGGAGCGAGGGAGTAATCGACCAGGATACAACAGTACCACCGCTTGAAGTAGGCGTTGCAGCGGACATTGCTTGGTCTTTGGTCAACGTTAAGGAACTTGGGCTGTAGGTTACCGATGATGGAGCAGCATCGTTGACGACAACGGTGATCGTAGCAGTAGCACTACCTCCGCTGTTGGTTGCTGTAACCGTGTAAGTGGCAGAAGAAGTAATTGCGGTTGGTGTTCCGGAGATTACACCGGTCGAAGTGCTCAAGGAGAGTCCTGCTGGGAGCGATGGGGAGACAGACCAAGTGACGACTGTACCGCCGCTTGCAGTTGGTGCTGCTGGAGCCATTGCAGCGTTTTTGGTTAGCGTGAATGGACTTCCGCTGTAGGAAATCGAGGAAGGAATCACATCGTTGACCTGAATCGTGATGGTCGTGGAATCGCTACCACCGGTGTTGGTTGCTGTCACGGTGTACGTTGCTGACGCTGTTACCGCTGTCGGAGTTCCTGAAATCGAACCGGTTGATGTATCAAAAGACAGACCAGCAGGCAGCGATGGTGAGACCGACCATGAAACGATTGTACCGCCGAAGGCGGAAGGTGTTGCCGATGTCATTGCAGAATCTTTGGTCAAGGTGAACGGGCTTCCACTGTAAAAGACCGAAGATGGTGCTACATCATTGACCACAATGATCACTGTGGTCGTTGCGCTACCGCCGGTATTGGTTGCTGTCACTGTGTATGTTGCAGATGCAGTAATCTGGGTTGGCGTTCCAGAAATGGCTCCAGTTGAGGTCGAGAAAGCAAGACCTGTTGGAAGTGCGGGTACAACCGACCATGATGTGACAGTACCACCGCTCGAGGTAGGGGTTGCCGTGGTCATAGCTGAATCCTTGGTCAGCGTGAAAGAACTTGGACTGTAGGCGACTGAAGATGGAATGATGTCGTTAACAACAATTGTCACGGCAGTGGTTGCACTGCCACCGGTGTTGGTTGCTGTAACGGTATAGCTCGCTGAGGAAGTGACTGATGTCGGCGTTCCGCTGATTTCACCGGTCGAAGTCGAGAATGTAAGACCTGCAGGGAGCGATGGAGAGACGGACCAAGAGACTACAGCGCCACCGCTTGAAGTAGGAGTGGTTGCGGTCATTGCAGAATCCTTGGTTAGCGTGAACGAACTTGGACTGTACGTAATCGAGGAAGGGATAACATCGTTGACGACTACGGTGATCGTAGCAGTCGCACTACCACCGCTGTTGGTTGCAGTAACCGTGTATGATGCAGACGAAGTGATTGCGGTTGGCGTACCGGAGATTACACCGGTCGTAGTGCTCAAGGAGAGTCCCGTTGGGAGCGATGGAGACACAGACCATGTGATGACTGTGCCACCGCTTGCAGTAGGTGCTGCTGGAGCCATTGCAGCGTCTTTGGTTAGCGTGAATGGACTTCCGCTGTAGGAAATCGAGGAAGGAATCACATCGTTGACCTGAACGGTGATAGTGGTCGAGTCACTACCACCGGAATTGGTTGCTGTCACCGTGTAGGTCGCAGATGATGTGACTGCAGTAGGTGTTCCTGAAATGACACCTGTTGAGGCGTCAATTACAAGACCGTTAGGTAGCGTTGGTGATATCGACCAAGAGATGACAGTGCCTCCGAAAGAGGAAGGTGTTGCCGATGTCATTGCAGAATCTTTGGTCAAGGTGAACGGGCTTCCACTGTAGAAGACCGAAGATGGTGCCACATCGTTGACAACGATGGTTACGGTTGCAGTATCACTGCCACCGGCATTGGTTGCCGTAACCGTGTATGCGGCTGAAGAGACAACTACAGTCGGCGTTCCACTGATTTGTCCAGTTGATGTATCGATGCTAATGCCATTTGGAAGGGAGGGAGAAACAGACCAAGATGTAACTGTTCCACCGCTAGAAGTCGGGGTAACTGAGGTCATAGCAGTGCCTTTCGTTAAGGTGAAAGAACTTGGGCTATAGGTGATTGAAGAAGGGGCTGCATCATTGACCACAACGGTGATTGTTGCAGTGGCACTTCCACCAGTGTTGGTAGCCGTTACAGTGTATGCGGCAGAGGATGTGATTGTTGTTGGGGTTCCAGAAATGGCACCAGTCGAAGTATCGAAGGATAAGCCTGCAGGTAGAGTTGGTGTAATTGACCATGAAACAACAGCGCCTCCACTCGAAGTAGGAGTTACTGCGGTCATCGTCAAATCTTTGTTCAGTGAGAGAGAACTTGGACTGTAGGTAATGGATGATGGCACAACATCGTTGACAACGATGGTTACGGTTGTCGTAGCGTCACCACCGGTGTTGGTTGCAGTAATGGTATACGTTGCTGAAGCTGTGATTGCTGTAGGTGTTCCACTGATTACACCGGTCGATGAATCGATAACCAATCCTGCAGGGAGCGATGGATCAACGGCCCAAGAGATGACTGTACCACCACTGGATGTTGGCGAAGCGGCCGACATAGCCGAGTCTTTTGTCAATGTGAACGGACTTCCGCTGTACGAAACTGAAGATGGGATTATGTCGTTGACAACGATGGTCACGGTTGTTGTGGCGTCACCACCAGTGTTGGTGGCCGTAACGGTGTAGGTTGCTGAAGGGGTGACGGCTGTAGGTGTTCCAGATATTTCACCGGTTGAAGTATCGAGAACAAGACCTGCCGGGAGCGATGGATCAACAGCCCAAGATACGACTGGACCGCCACTTGCGGTAGGTGTAACTGCAGTCATGCTAGAGTCTTTCGTTAGGGTGAATGAACTGGTACTGTACGAAACTGAGGATGGAATGATGTCGTTGACAACGATGGTCACCGTTGTCGTAGCGCTGCCACCGGTGTTGGTTGCGGTAACGGTGTAGACGGCTGAAGAGGTGATTGCGGTAGGCGTACCAGAAAGTTCACCGGTGGATGAGTCAATGACGATGCCTGCTGGCAGCGTTGGAGAGACTGTCCAGGTCACGACTGGACCGCCACTTGCGGTTGGCGTAGTTGCAGTCATGCTGCTGTCTTTGGTCAAGGTGAATGAATTCGGGCTGTAAGCAACCGATGATGGAATAATGTCGTTGACAACGATGGTTACGGTTGTCGTAGCGTCACCACCGGTGTTGGTGGCCGTAATGGTGTAGGTTGCTGAAGATGTGACTGCGGAAGGCGTACCACTGATTTCACCGGTCGAAGTAGAGAATGCAAGACCTGCAGGGAGCGATGGATCAATGGCCCAAGAGATGACTGTACCGCCGCTGTATGTTGGCGTCGACGCCGTCATAAGCGAATCCTTCGTTAATGTGAACGGACTTTCGCTGTATGAAACTGAAGATGGAATAATGTCGTTGACAACGATGGTCACGGTTGTCGTATCGCTACCACCTGTGTTGGTTGCGGTAACGGTGTAAATTGCTGAGGAAGTGACCGCAGTAGGTGTACCAGAAAGTTCACCGGTGGATGAGTCGATGACGATGCCTGCAGGTAGCGTTGGAGAGACTGTCCAAGTAACGACTGGACCGCCACTTGCAGTAGGTGTAATTGCAGTCATGCTGCTGTCTTTGGTCAACGTGAATGAACTTGTACTGTAGGTAACCGATGATGGGGTGATGTCGTTGACAACGATGGTTACGGTTGTCGTAGCGTCACCACCGGTATTGGTTGCGGTAACGGTGTAAACGGCAGAGGAAGTTACTGCTGTAGGTGTTCCTGAAATCTCACCGGTGGAGGTAGAGAATGCAAGACCAGCAGGGAGCGATGGATCAACAGCCCAAGAAATGACTGTACCACCGTTGTAGGTTGGTGTTGTTGCAGACATAACGGAGTCTTTGGTCAGGGTGAATGAATTCGGGCTGTAAGCAACCGAGGATGGAATAATGTCGTTGACAACGATGGTCACGGTTGTCGTTGCGTCACCACCGGTATTGGTTGCGGTAACGGTGTAGACGGCTGAGGAGGTCACGGCAGTAGGCGTTCCAGAAATCTGACCGGTTGAGGTAGAGAATGCAAGACCTGCTGGGAGCGATGGATTAACCGCCCAAGAAGTGACTGTACCGCCGTTGTAGGTTGGTGTTGTTGCAGACATAACGGAGTCTTTGGTCAGGGTGAATGAATTCGGGCTGTAAGCAACCGAGGATGGAATAATGTCGTTGACAACGATGGTTACGGTTGTCGTAGCGTCACCACCGGTATTGGTTGCGGTAACGGTGTAAACGGCAGAGGAAGTTACTGCTGTAGGTGTTCCTGAAATCTCACCGGTGGAGGTAGAGAATGCAAGACCAGCAGGGAGCGATGGATCAACAGCCCAAGAAATGACTGTACCGCCGTTGTAGGTTGGTGTTGTTGCAGACATAACGGAGTCTTTGGTCAGGGTGAATGAATTCGGGCTGTAAGCAACCGAGGATGGAATAATGTCGTTGACAACGATGGTCACCGTTGTCGTGGCGTCACCACCAGTGTTGGTGGCCGTAACGGTGTAGGTTGCTGAAGAAGTGACTGCTGAGGGCGTACCACTGATTTCACCGGTGGAGGTAGAGAATGCAAGACCAGGAGGGAGCGATGGAGAAACAGACCAAGAGGTGACTGTACCTCCGCTGTAAGTTGGCGTAGATGCAGTCATGAGCGAATCTTTCGTCAAAGTGAACGGGCTTTCACTGTACGAAACTGAAGATGGAATCACGTCGTTGACAACGATGGTCACCGTTGTCGTCGAACTTCCACCGCTGTTGGTAGCGGTAACGGTGAAGGTTGCTGAAGAGGTGATTGCTGTAGGTGTTCCGCTGATCACTCCGGTTGAAGAATCGATAGCCAATCCTGCAGGGAGTGTTGAAGAGACAGACCAAGAAATAACCGTACCACCACTGGATGTTGGGGATGCTGGAGACATCAAGGAACCCTTCGTCAATGTGAACGGACTTCCGCTGTACGAAACTGAAGACGGAATAACGTCGTTGACCACAATGGTTACTGTTGTTGTAGCGTCACCACCGGTGTTGGTGGCCGTAATGGTGTAGGTTCCTGAAGATGTGACTGCGGAAGGCGTACCACTGATTTCACCGGTCGAAGTAGAGAAGGCAAGACCTGCTGGGAGCGATGGATCAACAGACCAAGAGATGACTGTACCACCACTCGAGGTCGGGGTTGAGGCCGTCATGGTTGTACCCTTCGTCAGGGTAAACGGACTATCACTGTACGAAACTGAGGATGGAATGATGTCGTTGACAACGATGGTCACCGTTGTCGTAGCGCTGCCACCGGTGTTGGAAGCAGTAACGGTGTAGGTAGCAGAAGACGTAACAGCTGTTGGGGTTCCGCTGATTTCACCGGTGGATGAGTCTATGACGATGCCAGCTGGTAGCGTTGGAGAGACTGTCCAAGTAACGACTGGACCACCACTTGCGGTTGGCGTAGTTGCAGTCATGCTGCTGTCTTTGGTCAGAGTGAATGAATTCGGGCTGTAAACAACCGAGGATGGAATAATGTCGTTGACGACGATTGTGACCGTTGTCGTTGCGCTTCCACCGGTGTTGGTGGCCGTAATGGTGTAGGTTGCTGAAGAGGTGACTGCTGAGGGAGTACCACTGATTTCACCGGTCGAGGTCGAGAAAGCAAGACCTGCTGGAAGCGATGGAGAAACAGACCAAGAGATGACTGTACCGCCGCTGTATGTTGGCGTTGATGCCGTCATGAGGGAATCTTTCGTCAAAGTGAACGAAAATTCACCGTATGAAACTGAAGATGGAATCACGTCGTTGACAACGATGGTGACCGTTGTGGTTGCGCTACCACCGGTGTTGGTGGCCGTGATGGTGTAGGTTGCTGAAGAGGTGACGGCTGTGGGTGTACCAGAAATTTCACCGGTTGAGGTTGAGAATGCAAGACCTGCTGGAAGCGTTGCATCAATAGCCCAAGAGATGACTGTACCGCCGCTGGATGTTGGCGTCGATGCAGTCATGAGCGAATCTTTCGTCAAAGTGAATGGGCTTTCACTGTACGAAACTGAAGATGGAATCACGTCGTTGACCACGATGGTGACCGTTGTCGTTGCGCTACCACCGGTGTTGGTTGCGGTGATGGTGTAGGTTGCTGAAGAGGTGACTGCAGTAGGTGTTCCGCTGATCACACCGGTCGATGAATCGATAACCAATCCTCCTGGGAGCGAGGGTGAAACTGCCCAAGAGATGACTGTACCACCACTGGATGTTGGCGAAGCGGCCGACATAGCCGAGTCTTTTGTCAATGTGAACGGACTTCCGCTGTACGAAACTGAAGACGGGATCACGTCGTTGACAACAATGGTCACCGTTGTTGTAGCGTCACCACCGGTGTTGGTGGCCGTAATGGTGTATGTTCCTGAAGAGGTGACTGCGGAAGGCGTACCACTGATTTCACCGGTCGAAGTAGAGAAGGCAAGACCTGCTGGGAGCGATGGATCAACAGACCAAGAGATGACTGTACCACCACTCGAGGTCGGGGTTGAGGCCGTCA
>Ga0257126_1000883_pt1 | contig 22936 bp, 25 predicted proteins | sample SI060_120mmetaG_FD_190151 | JGI IMG/M metagenome (GOLD analysis project Ga0257126, IMG submission 190151) | Marine microbial communities from Saanich Inlet, British Columbia, Canada - SI060_120m | ecosystem: Environmental > Aquatic > Marine > Inlet | place: Canada: British Columbia | collected... | reverse complement strand
TTTAATATGTCTTTCATCTTTTAATTGCTTGAACAAAATTAAAGGATTGTTCCGTTTTGAAGGGCGTTTGATGAATGGAATTAATCATTTTCTCAATATGAAATTGATCTCCAATTTTTCTTTCTAAATCGTTAAATGAATACCTTTTTACATCAAGAGCACAACATCTTGTGGGACCATTTTCAGCAAAAGTACCAAGCACTAGCCTTCCATCCGTTTCAGTACCATTGTTTAAAGATTTTAAATAGGAATTAATTTCTTTCTCTTTTCTTAAAAAATGAAAAACTGCTCTGTCATGCCAAATAGAATATTTTCTCTCCGGAAAGAAATTTATAATATCTGACACAATCCAATTTATCTTATTAGCATTTTTAGCTAATCGAATTTTTGCTCTTTCAATTGCTACTTTAGAAATGTCTAGCACAGTCAAGTCAGTGTATCCTTCATTTAATAAAGAGTCTACTAAAAAACTATCTCCACCTCCAACATCTATAATTGGAGAATCTTTTGCAAGATCCAAGGATAATATAAAATCTAGAGATATTTTAGGAATAGGTTGGTGCCAACTAACTTCTTCTAAGCTTTTAGTGGAATAAATATTATCCCAATGTTCTTTTTTGGACATAATCACTTAACAACTTCTCCATCCCATGACAACATTCCTCCCATTAAATTATAAGTTGTAAAACCTTTGTCATACATATACATACAGGCTTGAGCACTTCTTTTTCCACTTCTACAATAAAGAAAATATGTGTTTGATTTATCTAACGAATCTATTTCACTTAAAAAATCTACTAAAGACAAAAAATTGATTTGTTTAGCATTAGGTTGAATACCTTCGGCCCATTCTTCCGGTGTTCTTACATCAATTACAACTGCATTATCAGTTTCCTTAACTAATTTCTTCCAATCTTCTTTTGTAATATTTTTCATATGATAAAAATTTAATTTGTACAGATATTTTCTTTAATAGGAATATCTGTATTTCTAATTGAAGAGAAGCCTCCAAGAACATCTATTAAATTGTGATAGCCTTTTGATTTTAATATTGAATTAGCAATAATTGATCTATAACCGCCTGCACAATGTATATATACTTCTCCATCTTTATCATACATATCATAATTAGAATCAATATCATTTAGTGGGGCATTTATAGCATTAATAATATGTGCAGAATCATATTCTGTAGATTTTCTCACATCAAAAATTTTAAGTTGATTAGATAAATTAATTTTTGCAAAATCGTTAGCAGAAATAGTTTCAATGGAAGCAATAGGCTTGTCAGCCAATTTCCAACTTTCAAATCCTCCTCTTAGAAAACCAATAACATTATCAAATCCAACTCTAGAAAGCCTTGTAATTGCCTCTTCAAGCCTATCTTCATCAACTATTAATAAAATGGGCTGATTAACATTGGAAAGGATCGCCCCAACCCAAGGAGCAAAACCTCCGTCAAGTCCAATAAAAATAGAATTTGGAATATGTTCTTTGACAAAAGAACTTTGGTGTCTAACATCAAGCATAATTATGTTATTTTCTTTTGAAGCATTTTCAAATTCTTCAACTGAAAGAGCTTTTTTACTTTTTTTAAGAATAGCAGATAAATCATCATAACCTTCTTTGTTCAACTGAACATTTAATGGAAAATAAGAAGGAGGTTCTTGTAAATCATGTGTTAATTCAGTAATAAATTCTTCTTTAGATAATGAACCGTTAAGCACGTAATTAATATCTTTTTGATTTTTTAAAGTATCTACTGTTTCTTTCATCATATTTTTTCCACATGCTGAGCCAGCACCATGACCGGGATATATTAAGATATTATCGGGCAACGGTTTAATCTTATTATTTACAGATTCATAGAGTACACCAGCTAACTCTTCTTTGGTCATTTGCATATCTTTTTGAGCTAAATCTGGTCTTCCCACATCGCCTAAAAAAAGTGTATCTCCAGTGAATAAACAATGCTCTATACCATCCTCGTCCTTTAACAAATAACATGTGCTTTCTAAAGTATGCCCTGGTGTATGCAAAACAGTGATACTAATATTGCCAATCTTAAATTGCTGATTATCTTTTGCTATAATACAGTCAAAATCTGGATTTGCATTTGGACCATACACAATATGAGAATCAGTTAATTTTGATAGCGTAAGATGTCCGCTAATAAAATCTGCATGAAAATGAGTTTCAAACACGTATTTTATTTTAGCATTACCATCTACAGCTAAGTCTGTATAATGAGACACATCTCTAAGAGGATCAATAACAGCAGCTTCACCATTACTTTCAATATAATACGATCCTTGAGCAAGGCAATTGGTATAAATCTGTTCAACTTTCATCTATTCAAAATTTTCAATTCAAAAATAATACTATTACTATCATTAAAAAAAGGAAAACCTATATAATCTCCTTTAAAATAATACTAACTCCCATTATTAAAACAAACCAACCAAAGCCTTTTTTAAGTTTATTACCTTCAATAAATTTATTAAAATACAATCCTGTAAAAATCCCAATTATAGATAAGAAAGTAAATCCACCTAAGAACAACCAATCAATGATTATATTATTATTTTGAAGATCACCTATAAATCCAAAAAGTGATTTAATGGTAATAATCATCAAAGATGTTCCAATAGCATTTTTCATTGGCAAGCCGGCAAATAAAACTAATGCTGGAATGATAATAAATCCACCCCCTGCTCCAACTATTCCAGTTAAAATACCAACACTAAAACCTTCAAAAATTAAAATATAGATATTATGACTAGATTTTTTATTGATATTCTGTTCATTTTTATCTTTAATCATAAAGTAAGAAGCAAAAATCATAATGAGGGCAAAAAACATCATTATTCCCATATCTTTTGTAAGAGAAAATTCTCCTAAGTTTAAAATTATATCTGGAATAAGATCTAATAGAAATCTTCTTGCAATATACACTCCAATAAAAGCAGGAATTGCAAAAACAAAACCTGTTTTATAGTCAACAAGATTTTCTTGAGCATTTTTAATTGCCCCAAATAATGCAGCAATACCAACGACAAATAAGGAATAAGCTGTGGCCAATACAGGCTCTACATCTAAAATATAAACAAAAATCGGAACTGTAAGTATCGAACCTCCACCCCCAATTAGTCCAAGGACAATACCAATTAATAAAGCACCAAAAATTCCAAATAAATTCATTTATATGACTTAGCTGATTTAAACAAATTTAAGAAAAAGGTATTAATACTGTTCTGAGTATTATTATGTATTTTATTAAATAAATTTTGTGATGTTTAAATAATTTGCTTTCTTTTGAATACTTATAATTAATGAATAAAAAAATGAAAATCACAAACCTATTATTAGCATGTAGCATTTTAATAATTTCATGTTCTTCACCAGAAAAAAATATCCAATATGAAACGAAAGTATTACTAAATGGAATCACAACAGATGTCATTGGAGAAGCAATTAATTTTCCTGATTCAAATGCAGCCATTACCTCTGCTATAAGAGTTTTAACTCCAGGAGAAACAACTGGAACGCATATGCATGAAGGAATACCTGTTATCTACATGATTGAAGGTGAAATATCAATTAAATCTGAAAATGGAGAAGTACAAAAAGTTATTAAAAAAGGAGAGGCTTTTATAGGTTCTACAAATAGTTGGCATGAAACTATCAACACTGGAAAAACAGATGCTGTTGCTCAAGTAGTATTTATTGGGTCAACTGATTTAAAAAACACAGTTAACAAAGAATAAAAAATTCTCTTGGAAAAATTGATTGATTTTTTTTTGGGATTACTTGTTTGTATCCCCCTTTTACCATTTAATGATTTGATTTTAAAATGGGCAAAGAAAGACCCTCAAAAGTCACTAGCAATAGTTACGTTTATGATGGCTATAAATGCAATCATAGTACTTGGATATGGCTATATAATGAAGCCCGAAGAATCTAAAATATTTATACTTGGATTATTTGTGGCTATCTTATTAGTCATGTTTAGAAAAATAAAAAAACTTATAGGCCAAGACAAATAAAAAAATGCTACAAAAATACGACCCAAGAAATAAAAATATCAAAGTTTGGATTGATGGCACTCTTTACAAAAGAGAAGATGCTAAAATTTCCGTTTTTGATAGCTTATCTCAAGGTGGTGATGCTGTTTGGGAAGGACTTCGTGTTTATGATGGGCGAATCTTTAGTTTAGATGAACATTTAAATAGATTAATGAATTCTGCCAAAAGTTTAGCATTTGAAAAAATACCTTCAATTGTATTTATAAAAGATGCAATATTTAATACACTAAAGGCGAATAAAATGTATGATGAAACTCATATAAGATTAACGCTCACACGCGGTAAGAAAATCACATCTGGCATGAATCCTCAACTTAATCAATTTGGTTGTACTTTAATTATACTAGCAGAGTGGAAACCAGCAATCTATAGTGGTAAAAAATTAAAATTAGTTACATCTAGTATTAGAAGAAACTCCCCGTTATGTTTAGATTCAAAAATTCATCATAATAATTTACTAAACAATATCCTTGCAAAAATTGAAGCAAATCATGCCAAAGCGGATGATGCATTAATGTTAGACTTAAACGGATTTGTAGCAGAGACAAATGCTACGAATATTTTCATGATTAAAAATGGTGCGGTATTTACACCATTTGCTGATGCTTGCCTTCCTGGAATAACAAGAGGGTTGATTATTGAACTATGTAAAGAAAATAAAATACCAATTTTTGAGAAAAACATCTCAGTAACTGAATTTTATAATGCAGATCAAGTTTTCACTACAGGTACTATGGGAGAACTTGCTCAAGTCATCGAAATTGACAAAAGACAAATTAATAATACCGGAAAAGTATTAAACACTATTAATGGCTACTTTAAAGTGTTAACTGAAACAATAGGAGAAAAAATAATTTAATTTTCTTTCTACGTGTAATTACTTATTTTTTAATAAAAAATTGTTTTATATATTTGATTATTAACATTTTGTAATGATCGATTCTTTTGTAGCATTTATTATAAATACTCTTTTTGGAAGTATTTATTCAATTCCATTTTTATATATTATTTGTATTTTAATCATTAAAATATTTAGAATTTGGAAGCACAAAAAAAATATTAATAATAAAGTTAATTGCCCATACTGTGAAAATACCGTTAAAAGAATATCATCTAATTCTTTAGACGCATTATATACTAAATTAAGTTTTAACTTATTTAAATTTAAAAGGTATTCTTGCTTTTCGTGCTATTGGGAGGGAAGGCTTTGGTAAATTAAGCTATTCCTTTTTTGTAACTCTCTAATGCTCTTTGTCGAGCATATTTATGATCAACAATATAATCTAGATACTGATCACCCTTAAATTCATTAATCCATCTTTTTACATACACATACTCTTTATCAAACTTCTTTTGCTGTGTAAATGGATTAAAAATTCTAAAATATGGAGCTGCATCGCATCCAGTACCTGCTGCCCACTGCCAATTCCCGTTGTTTGAAGATAGCTCATAATCTAATAGCTTTTGACTAAAGTATTTTTCACCCCATCTCCAATCAACTAATAAATGCTTACATAAAAATCCCGCTACAATCATACGCACTCTATTGTGCATATATCCAGTTTTATTTAATTGTCGCATTCCCGCATCAACAATAGGATAACCAGTCTTACCCTCACACCATTGCATAAACTCATCTTTATTATTTCTCCAAACTATATTGTCATATTTTCTTTTAAAGCTATTAGAAACAACATGAGGAAAATTAAATAATATTTGCATGAAAAATTCTCTCCAAATAAGTTCTGAAAGAAAAACAGGGTCTGAATCTGAAATTTGTCTAATAATTTCCCTAACACTCACTGTTCCAAATCTTAAGTGGACACTCAAATAGCTTGTGTTATCTAAAGCTGGGAAATCTCTATTATCTTTATACGAGCCTAGAATATCAAGGCTATAGTCAGAAACTTTAATTTCTGAATCAACAAAACCAATATCTTTCAAATCAGGGAAATAAAAAGTTTCTTTGAAAAAGTTGTCATTACGCAAACTAGTATTAACTGAAATTAATGATGTGTTAAACTTTGTCAGCCACTTGTTTTTAAATGGTGTATATACAGTGTAGGGATTACCATCGTCCTTTAAAATTTCTTTTGGACCAAATATTACATGATCTTTAAATTGCAAGTGGGGTATATTAAATTTCTCTAAAGAATCTGTAATTTTTTCATCTCTTTCTAAAGCATATGGTTCGTAATCTAAATTAGAATATAAAGCACCTATATTTTTCTTTTGTACTAAATCTAATATTAACTTTTCAGGATCTCCGTGTAGAACCAGCAGAGAAGAGTTAAATCTTTTTAAGCATTTATTAATTCCAATTAATTGATTGTATATAAAACTAATTCTCGCATCATCTTTTGCTAGTTTTTTTATAATATTATTATCAAAAATAAAAATAGGAATGATGCTATGTGATGAATTTAATGCTTGAATTAGAGCTGTATTATCCTCTAGTCTCAAATCTCTTCTGAACCAAAAAATATTTGATTGCATATTTATAAGAATTTCTTAATTAATTTAGGTAAATATAATAAGTCAAAAACAATAGCTATGACAGCAGATACTATAGTTATAATACTTAACTGACTTACTGATTTAAATTCAGATAACAGTAATGGCAAAAGGCTTACTATAACAACAATAGTTGTTTTAATAACTGCACGAGCAGTAATATTCATAGAATTTGAAATTGCTAATTCCTTATCCATTCCTCTACCAATATTAAAACGATAGGAGCTTAAAATATGTATTGAATCATCAACTATTAAACCAAAAACTATAGCAAAGATGAATGCATTAGATAAACTAAAGTAAAAATTTGTTAAGCACAAGATGCCTATTGCTACTAAAATTGGAAAAACGTTTGGGATTAGTGCAACAAAAAAATAATTAAGATTAAAGCCGTTTATTAAGACAAATAAAACGCCAATAGTTAAAATTGCAATAAGTAATCCGTATAAGATTTCTCTAGTTAGCTGATTACTTACTTGGTCAAATAAATAACCAGCACCACCAACTTTTAGATCTAAAGCCAATTCTTTGGCTTTTAACTTAATCTTTTCAAAAACTGCAAAACTATACTTTGACCCCAAGTCATTCATTCTAGTTTGTATCTTATAATTATCCTTTGTAATTTTCTTTAACATACTTTTATTTACAAATTCAGGGTTTTCAACTAAGCTAGTTAAAGAAAAATCTAATGAAAAGTCATTGCTTTGAAGAAATTTCTCAAAATTTAATAAGCTTTTAATATTAACATTTTTTTCAATTGGAATTTTAAATGTTACCGGCTTTATGCCGCCAAAATTATCATTAAAGAAACTCATTTCTTTGTATAATCTAGAATTTGTATTAACCTCATCAGTAAGATAATTATCAATACGAAAATTAGAAACACCATATATAGATAAAGCGAATAATGAGATTAGAAGGATATAAAAACTAAACTTATTTTTATAATTTACAATAAATGAAATAAAATTATTAATCATTTTATTAAAGAATTGATTTCCCTTAATTAAATGAAAATTCAAATCAACACATATTGAATAACTAACCAAAATAATAAAAAGAGATACTATTATTCCTAAAGTTGTTATAAAGCCAAAGCGTGTAATTGGCAAGACATCCGAAAAACAGAAACTTAGAAAACCAATGGCCGTTGTTAAAGAGGTTAGACCAACGGGTATACCAATATTTTTTATCTTTTGTTTGAAAAACTCCTTCTTGTCACTAATAAAAACCTGATTATCGTTTATTAGGTGCATTAAATCAGAAACACATACAATAAAAATAATTGCAGGCATGATAATCATTACAAGCTCAATTCCTCCATAAATAAATTGAGAGATGGACATGCTAATTACCACACTAAATATAACGCTTAGTAATGTTAAGAAAACAAATTTAAGATTTAATGTAAAAACCCATAAAATCAAAAAACAGAAGAAAGCACTTAATATTGTAAGCAGAAATAACTCTTTGACAACATTTTCCTGCATGTAGAGTTCACTAGGAATTTGTCCCGAAACAAATACATTTTTTGGATTAAGATTTTTGAATTTTTTCTTAATATTAAAAATCAAATTTTCTTGAACATCACTTTCTAAATTATCTTGCATTTCAAGAATGAAAAATAGTTTCTTAAAATCGTTTGAAAGAAACAAACTTGATTTCTCTTCAAGTTTTGCTAATGAAGTATTATATTTAACTTCAGAATCTATATTTAAGACGTTAAAAGAATGAAAAAAGAGACCTGAAAAAAGCATTCTCTTTTCACTAAATATACTTCTTTCAAGTTTAATTAACGTGTCATTACTTATTAGCTTATAAGTAGAATCAATTTTTTTAATTTTTTGATAGGAAATTTCATCTTCAAGCTCAACTCCCAACAACAACAAATTCTTGTCATTAAAAGATTCTTTTAATTCAATTTGAATATCATCAGCATATTTTAATATTCTTTCAGTATCAAAAAATATTTTAGGATTTGAAATTAAATAAAGGGAGTACAAAAAAATCAGAAATATAATAGAATAAAAAATATATTTATATTTCCAGATAAAATCAAGCATGTAATATTAAATCTTTAGAGAAGACATTCCTCCATCAATATTAAATACTTGCCCACTTACCCAGCTTGACTTGTTTGAAAGTAAGAACTCAATGGTATGAGATATATCTTCAGATTTTCCAGTTTTTTTAAGTGGATGTCTATCATTCATCATCTCTTTTTGTTTATCATTTCTAAAAAATCTTTTAGCTAATTTAGTATTAACTAATGAAGGAGCTACACAATTTACTCTAACTCTTGGAGCCCACTCCGCAGCTAAACTAATTGCAAGTGCTTCAAGTGATGCTTTACACATTGAAATCGATGAGTGAAAAGGCATACCAAGTTTTGCTGCTACTGTGCTTATAAAAACAAGAGAGGAACCATCAACGAGATTTGGATGATAGTGCTTTAATATTTTTAACAATCCTAATACATTTATATCATAATCATTTTTAAAATCATCTAAACCTAATTGCTTGAAAGGCTTAAGAACAATTGTTCCTGGGAAATATACTATTCCTGAGATATTCTCAATTTCAATATATGTGTTTGGATCTTGTAAATCAAAATTACTAATATCACTATAGTCTTCATTAGAGCTAAGTCTAATAAAATCGTAATCATTTTTGTAGGTTTCATATAAATGACAAGCAATATCACTACTTGCACCAACTAATAAAGTTTTCATCTTTTTTTTCAACAAATATAACTATTTTTAAAAAAGATTATATATTTAGTTTAAAAATATTATTTTTACATAAATATTATAAATTTGTGCAAAAGACACTACAATGAGTAAATATCCAGACAATATTGTTTTTGACTATAATAAAAACGAATACAACGCCTACAAAAAAGAGTACCCAACGACATCTTCTGCGCCAAACTTTTCGGTAGATTTAATAGATAAAACACTGCCTCATGAATGTAAAAATTATTTTGAAACTCAATTAAAGGAGCTGCAAAATAAATATCAAGAAATTAAGGAAGAATATGAATGGACAGAACTTATATACAAAGCAAGCTACAGATTCAAGCCAGATATAGGAGCTACATACCATCTGTACAAAAAAAGTGAAGATACAAATTTTCTTAGCCTAATTGAACCTGAAAATTGGAACGCTGAATATCTTGGAAGCTTTAAGTTATTATCTTACGGAAAGTGGGTTAAAATCTAAACACTCCAGTTATCTACAACATTTTTTTCTGCATTACCAACCATTTTTGTTGTTTCAAATAACGAAATAAAATGATTATCATCTCTATTAAGAAATATGTATGGTGCCATTATAAATAATAACCATATATCCTTACTAACCTTATTTTCAATTATTTCTTTAGTAATGTCATTAATTTTAGTTTCTAACAAGCCGCTTACAAAATTCTCATGTTCTGATTCACTACTCTTAACAGACCAAATAAAACCTATTCTTTCAAGAGATGGAAACATTATGTTAAGATAGAATTCATAAAGCCCAAACTTTGTAAAACCAAGATATATTGTAGCATCAAATAAGTCTCTATCATAATTTAGTGCAGACCTTAATATTCTAGCTATAAAAATTTGAGGATTTGTATTGTCCTTATCTTTAAACTTATCATCAACTAATTTTTGAATATCAACGTGAGATTTCTTTGAAATGCTAGATATTTTAATTTTCTCGCTAAGCAAAGCCTTTGTATTGATGGCACAAATAAGATCTTCTTTAGTATAAAGTCTTATGTTAGTTTTGGTGCGTTCAGCAACTAAAAAATTATATCTTTCCTCCCAAGATCTTAATGTAATCTTGTTGGTATCACTAATATTAGATAATTGAGATATGTTGTAATTCATTATAGTTTTTTTTCAAATATCTTAAAAAAATATAACATTTTAACAAAAAGATTAAGAAAAAAATTAAAAAACAATATATTTGTATAAATAATCAAACAAAAAATTATACAAATTGTCTGTAAAAATTCAAAAATATAAAAGCGGAATTTACTCATTAAAAGTAAAGCAAGTAATCAACCAACCTATTGAAGAAATATGGAGTTTCTTTTCAAGTCCAAAAAATCTTAATGAGCTAACTCCAAAAAATATGAATTTTAAAATAATTTCTGGTAGAGCTGATGATTTTTTTCCTGGCAAAATCATTAGCTACAGTGTAAATCCGTTTAAATATTATAACTTGAAATGGGTTACTGAAATTACTCACATAGAAAAAAATAAATTCTTCATTGACGAACAAAGATTTGGGCCATATAAAATGTGGCATCACGAACATCACTTTAAAAAAAACAAAGACAATACAACAACTGTCTACGACAAGGTAATCTACAAGCTTCCTTATGGAGTTTTTGGTGTAATTGCACACAAATTATTTATAAAGAAACGATTAGTTGAGATCTTCCAATTCAGAAACAAAAGAATTAAGCAATTGTTTATCGACATTATTTAAAAGATGAAACTTAAATTTATGATTATCACCATCTTGATGCTTATCAGCAACTATTTATTTGGTCAAAATAGAAACTCTACTCATTATAAATTATTAAAAACTGTAGAAAATGTTGAGATCCGAGAATACAATGAATCAATGAATATTAGCTATTATGATGAGTCATCTGAAAATTACTTTCAAAAGCTAGCAAATTATATTTTTGGCGGTAATGAACAAAACCAAAAAATAAGTATGACATCGCCGGTTACTATGAGACAATACGGTGACAAAGAGATGATCTTTAGGCTTCCAAATAATTTTATGATTGACAAAGCCCCAACACCTGAAAATAAACAAATTAAAATTTTTAAAATAGAATCTAATATTAAAGCTACTATAAAATATTCTGGATATTCCAATCAATCTATTGAGAAGAAAAAAACTAAGGAATTAATTGATACTTTAAATAAAAATAATATTAAATTTAAAGAAGATTTTGAGGTAGACGTATACAATTCTCCTTTCCAATTTATAAATAGAAGAAATGAAATTACTGTTAGTATTATCTCTGATTTTTAATTTACAAAACAACAATATGAGCGACAATCAAAATGAAATTATTCTTGGTGGTGGATGTTTTTGGTGTGTTGAAGCAGTTTTTGATGGAATTAGGGGTGTGGAAAATATCACTAGCGGCTACTCTGGCGGAAAAATTAAAAACCCATCATATAAAGAAGTAAGTAGATCACTAACAAATCATGCAGAAGTATGTAAAATCACTTACAATAAAGAAATCATTTCACTTGAAGATATATTAGAAATATTCTTCTTATCACATGACCCAACAACATTAAACAGACAAGGAAATGATATTGGAAAACATTATCGGTCAATTGTTTTTCACTCCAACAAAGAGGAAGAAAAAATTATTCTTGAGTACATTAAAAAAATTAACTCAACATTATTTGACAATAAAATTATAACTGAAGTCGCAAAATTCGAAGCATTCTATTTAGCTGAAGAATATCATCAAGACTATTTTAAGCTGAATGAAGATCAGCCATATTGCAAGCTTGTAATCTCTCCAAAAGTAAACAAGGCAAGAAAGCAATTATTTAAATACTACTAGCAATGCCAGAAGGACCTGAGGTTAAAATAGTAGCTGATTTCTTAAATAAAAAACTGAAAAACAAGACAATAACTGATTTAAATTATTGCTCTAAACCATACAAAAAAAAGTATGGCGAACTAATAAAGGAACTTAATCAATTCACTCCAATTAAATTCGACAAAGTCTTTTGTGTTGGCAAAGCAAGTTTTTTAAAAATCGACAAACACCATTATTTTTCATATCACCTTGGAATGACTGGCAAATGGTCTGAGATTAAAGAAAAGCACTCACACCTTATAATCAAAACAAATGATCAAGATAAATTGTACTTTACTGATACTAGAAGATTTGGAAATATCAAGCTATTAAACAAAGACGATCTTTCAAACAAATACCCAAAAGATAGAGACCTCCTAAATTACAACACTTCTACAAAGAAAAACGTAGATTATTTAATAAAAAATATACAAACAAATCAAGAGGTTTGCAAAGTATTATTAAATCAAAAATACTTTTGTGGTGTTGGAAACTATCTAAAATCAGAAATTTTATACCATTCAAAAATACATCCCCATAGAAGTTGGTCAAGTCTTAACAAAAAAGAAATAACAAATTTATGCAAATTCTCAAGAGAAATAATGAAAAAAGCATATTTGAGTGGTGGTGCAGAATTAAGAGATTTTAAAAATCCCAAAAAAAGTTCTAAACTTAAATTAAATGCCTATGGCAAAAAAATTGATTCAAAGAAAAGGTTAATAGTTAATGACATCACAAAAGATCAAAGAAGAACATATTGGTGTCCTAAAATTCAGAAGCTCTAAGTACTATATCATCGTAATAATTAAGCCTGTAGACATTAAAAACATTAAAAATGCAGGTATTAATTTTTTAAATGGATCTTTGATTTTTAAGTGCATCAAAATAGATCCAACCATAACTACACTCATCAAACACAAACCATAAAATACAATACTACTTAAGTTCATTCCACCTAAAATTTCAAATGTAATGTCTGAAATCAATACACTTAGTATTAAAACTAAAGAAAGAGAAATTTTAAAAACCCCTATTAAAAACATAAATGATTTTGAAAGACCATAATTATGAAATTCTTCAAGCATATTGTTAGCTGTACCTCCTCGATATTCAGTTTTCTTATTATATCTTAAAACCCAAACATTTATTAAGCCTAAGCCAATAATTAATTTAATTATATCAGTATAATCCATTTTTATTTTATTTACTAATCAAATATAATATTTTAATCAATAATAATTTTTTTTGAGACTTTTCCTGAATTATCTTTTTGAATTAAAAACTCATTTTTATTTCCTTTAACTTCTTTACCCAAAAGATTAAATGATTTAAACACTTTTTTATTACTTTGAATTTCATCAATATTTGTACTCATAATATTAATTTGTTTATTAATTGTATCAGAAATACACCCATAATTTGTTTGGCAAAGCAATGACACATTATATGTTCCTATTTGTTGATATGTATGCGAAGGATCTGTATCAACTGAATATGTCCCATCTCCAAAACTCCAAAAACAATTTTCATAATTTGATGATGTATTTGTGAAATTAACACTATTGCCATTTACTGAAAACTCAAAATTTGATTGAAAAATATTCCAAACCTGAATACTATCTAAAACTGTTGATGAGGCAATCTGTTGTAAGAACAGGGCCTCAGAAGATGAAATGGCATTTGGCCAATAAGTACATGATACTGAGCTTTTCTTAAAAATTGTAGAATAAAAAGTACAAGCTGCTAAATATGACCCATAAATACTTGGATGACTATTATCAGGACTGTATAAATCAATAGTGCTATCTTGAAAAATTGAATTTTTAAATGAAATTCCAACAGGAGCAACTGTTGCTTCATTATCAAAACCCATATCTAGGTAACTATCTCTAAGTCTTTCTTGCATACCTAAATAAGTACAAACAGGAGGGTAGGTAGCGCAGTTAGACTGATCCCCATATTTTCTACCCCAAGTCATATAAAAAAGCGGCTCAGAACATAAATTATTAGATTGTATTTCAGTAACCAATTGACTTGCATATGGGTATACGCTAGCAGCAACATATGTTGGACTTAAAGAGGGGCGCTGACTTTGGTCTTGAAGAACAACATAATCCCAGCTTTGTTGGTTTATTTTATTAAGTGTTGTTTGGTTCTGTGAATGCGCATATAAAGAAGTTCCTCCCGGAGTACTTTGATCATAATTAACACTATCCCCAAAGGCATTGGCAATATTAGATAACATTTCAGGTAAGTTATTATAATATGTATAACTATTGCCTATAAATAAAATATCATAAGACTGACTAAAAGAAAAAATCGGAAATAATAAAGTAATGATTATTAATCTCATTTTATAAACGCAATTGCATAACTAAAGAAATAATAGAAGATGAATTATCATCAGAATTAGTATTTCTAGAATATGTTGTACTTAACTTTAAATTATTTTCAATGAAGTACTTTGAAAGACTAAATTTCAAATCATTATTTGAGCTAATAATTGAATTTAAATTTTCCTCATACTCGGCAGAAATCTTTGAATAAGCTAAATCTAAACCAAAGTTATTTGCAAAAATATAGCCCAAACTAAAATTTACTCCAGAGCCTAAAGCTAAATATTCACTTATGCTGGTAGGCTGAAGTAAAGAAAATGCAATTGGATCAACATAAATCTGTTCTAATGATGATGCACTTGTATTTACATATTCAGCTAAAAATGACATTCCCCGATATTTCAACAAGAGATCAAAATAAAGCTGTCTGTAATCAGGAAGCTGTATATCACCATTAACATTATACAGAAAAAAATCACCATGCCCCTCCCCAACACTATTAGAGGCGCCGTCATTATAACTTGCTGCTAAACCAAAGACCATTTTTAATGTCTTTTCCCTCTTAATATCATAAACTTGTAAATTATTACCATCTGAAAAATAGCCTAAAGGATAAAAGTCTAATCTTCCAAAATATTTAAAGCCACCGTAATCAACATCACGTGAATTTGATCCAAAGGAACTTCTTCCATCTCCAGATGTCACACCCAAACTTGGATTCATATTAAAATCACCAATTGAGTAACTCAAATCAACAAACAATCCAAACTCTCTACCTGTTTGACTATAAGAACTACTAAGAGCACTTCTATCACTAAATTGATTATTATCTTCTGTAAATAACATTGACCTATTATTTGCACTAATTAGTTTTTGACCAAATGAAAAATGAATATTATTATTAACATGATAAGCTACCCAAGCATCCAATAAAGGAGATGACAAACTAAAATCAGCTAGCATTAAAAAAGAAACTCTTTCTGGCTTTGAAAAACCTGAAAAAGTGAAGAAAGTGTGTTTAGAATTAAATAAAAAATCTGTATTATCTAAACTATCAACTGCAACAGAAAAAGTTGGCTGTATCATTCCGCTTAATTTAAATTGATAATCATTTCCAGAATTAATAATCAAACCGTTTCCAAGTGAAAAATCACTTGAATTCGAACTATTATAATTCTGAGCAGAAAGATTACATATCAATACTGTTCCTAAAATAAAAAAAACTATTTTTTTCATAATTTATATTTTTGAGTTAAACGATAAACCGGTAAAACATCTCCTTTAAATGTTGGTATTACACTATAGCTAACAAAGCTATTTGGAGCCTCAGGCTCTAAAACTTCTATTGCAAGATTTGATTTACGCTGATCCATAGATAGAATCAGGTAATCACTATTATTTTCCAAATCTATGTTTTCTATTTTTGTCTTTACTTTTTGCATGTAAACTCCTTCATACTTCATTTTTTCTTTAAAATAATCTTCAACAATATATTGCTCAACATTATATAAATTCTCCAGCTTAAGATCTTCTAGTTTAAAGCCCAAAAGATTTAGTTTCTCAATTATATCATGCTGATTTTTTTTGACAATATATGCTTGAGGTCTTGTTCTTGAATCAATAGCTACAGCATCTAACTTATCATGAATTACTACCTCAAAAGTTATTTCTTCAGATTTGTCTAAATCTAAAACCTGAATGTCTTTTTTATAAATATTCAACTTACTTTTTAAAACTGCGAAAGATCTATCTTTTTTTGCTTGCTCTATAACCTGCTTTACCTCATCAACATTTGAATAAGAGGTTTCCAAATAAGAAAGTGCAACTAAAAAAGTAGAGTTCACTCTTCTTTTAAAAGATTTTTTCCCAATTCCCACTCCCCTTACCTCAATTAATGAAGATATAGAATTAGTTAATGCAAAAGCTGTACAGCTAGATCTTGAACTGTTTGATCCTTGTTTGAAATGAATACTGCCCTGAAATTTATGAGAGGACAAATAATCATGATGCCTTAAGTTATTTTTTGTTAAAAAAGATCTGGCATTTTCAACAAACCTAAAATTAGTATACTCTCTTAAATTCTTTGGCACATTTAAATTACCGGTATACAAAAACATTACATCATAAATATTAGATATTCCAAAAGTACCAAGCTTAGCAAAATCTTTTCTAAAAGGTGTGTATTCATGAAAATCAACACTTACTTCTGATTCAAAATCACTAAATGCCTGTTTCAGACATTTGCTTTCTTTAGCTAATAACTTTGTATGATCTCTGTTTAAATCTAATCCATTTGATGCGTATCGATTATTTTTTTCATAACCATCAATATTTGCCATAGGAATAATGGCTAATGTTATACGATCGAGTAATTTATTGTACTTACTGTTATTTAGAATTTGATCAATTAGATATAGAATCCCTTCTGTACTTGCTGGTTCGTTACCGTGAAGACCCGCTTGAAAGAAAACTTTTACTTTATTATTATCATTTTTTCGATTAAAAAATAAGATCGGTATTTTTTTTCCTTTTTGACTTTCACCAACAAAATCTAATTTAACTTCATCTTTATGATTAGCTATTTTTTCTTTTAAAAAAACCATCATTTCATCATATTTAGTAAAACCCTTCTTCTTATCAAAAGCAGGTGTAATTATTTCAATATTTGGATCAGGAAAGAATTTCTTTGTAATCTTTTTAGATTGAGGATTTAATTGTGCAAAAAGAATTGCTGGCAAAAAAATCAAATACAAAATACACTTTCCCTTCATCAAATTAAAAGTTAAAAGAGCTAATTAAACGAAATAACAATTCACTTCCTTGAAATGGAATATTTTGATAGGGCTCATTTATATCTCCAGTTTGTTGTGGATATGTTGAGTTCTTATCTACCTCAACATATGTTATGGCAGCTTGAATTTTAAATCCATAATTTCTAGAAAAATATTTACTTATACCAAATGTATAGTAGTTAGGTCTATTGTAAAAAGTTCCATTATTTAAGAACGAAAACTCATCGCTATCAATATGAGTATATCTAGCATCTAAAGAAAACATATTTTTAAACATATAGCCTAATTGTAAATTATATGCACTTCCAAGCATCATTCTACTGTTAATATAATTTTCTATATTTTCTTCTCCATTAATTAAAAAAGATGGAGAATTTGTACCATTATTTCTAACTCTTTGAGTAATATTATCTGGAACAATTGAAGTTGTACTTTGGTATTCGCCAAGTAAAGAAAATCCTTTATACTTTAACATTAAATCAGCCCCCATTTTAATAAAGTCTGGCAACGATTCATTACCTAAAGAATCAAGATATAAAATTTGGCCACCCTCTCTACCTCTTCTACTGCTTATTCCATTATTAAAACTATAATTTAATCCAACAACTAATTTTAAAGAACGCTCCCTCATAACATCTGTTTGGCGAAACTGCCCCATATTAGTAAATAATCCAAATGGAAGAAAATCTATTCTTCCTCCATATTTTAAACCGCCAAAATCTTTAGTAAAATTATTCATGCCATCTCCAGATGTTATCTCCAAATAATTTCTTAAAAAGCTTCCGTTTTTAAAACGAAAATCTCTTTGAAGAAAAAAACCAAAATCACGAATGCTTGCAAACGATGATGTTAATCGACTTCTTTCAACTAGCTGTAGAGTAGCAGAACTCATTGGCAATTCTCTGTTGTCTGATCTTAAAGACCTTTGTCCAAAGGTTAACTTAGTTCTTTTGTTAATTGAATAAGTCAAAAAAGCATCCAATAATAAATTAGAACTTTCATCTCCAGTTTCTGAAACTCCACTAAGATCAAATTGAATTCTATAACTTAAATTGTGTTCTGTATTATTTCCAGACAATCTTAATCTTAAACGACGCAAACGAAATCTATTATCATTGTAATTTTCACCCAATGAATCATTAAAAACAAATCTAGACTCAACAAAAGGCTGGATATAACCACCTAATTTAAAGCTGTGATCGTCTTCCCCAACAAATTCTAATCCTTCACCAAAATTATAAGTATTAAATGATGCATTTTGACCATTAACACATAAAGAAAAAAATAACAGGATAGTAAAATAAATTAATTTCTTCATCTTAATTATTTCTCAAAACTTCCTTTAACAACTAATGCTCCTTCTTGCATCATAAATTTTCCGTTTGCTATTACTGTATTTAGTTCTAAGTCAGAGTTTAAAAAACACAGGTCGGCGTCACTATTAACTTTAACTTGTCCCTTGTTTTTCAGACCTAGATTTTTTGCTGGATTAGATGTTATGAGTTTTAGTGCATCTTCAAGAGGAATACCCCCAAGCTTATGTAAATTTATTACTTCTTCAAAATTCTTATCAAATGGGGCAGATTTAAAACCAACCAAATTATTATTTTTATCTAGCTTATCTAAACCTGCATTACCATCACTACTGAAAGTCATATTATCAATCGAAACATTATTGTCTAAAGCATACAAAACAGATTTATAAGGATCTGTATATTTAGATGCTCCTGTGGTAATATCGATCATACCTCCCATTTTAGCAAATGAAATTGCTTGATCAAAAAGTTCTTTTGTACGCCCAACATGTGTAGGTGATATATGCTCTATAGGAAATTCATAATTCTCTATAATTTCAAAAAGAAGATCCATTTTTGATGATAGAGCTCCTAAGTGTAAGTGGAGTATCCCTTTTTTACCGGAAAGCATTCCTCCTACTCTAACATTCCGTAAAAGTCTTAATAGCTCTAAGGCCGAAGGATAGGACGATCTAATATCCGAAATTGCAATCTTACAACCGATTACACTATCAATATATATCATATCTTCCTGTAGAGAATTCATTAAATACACTTTATCAAGACCATAATAGCCTGTGTACATGTATGCTGTGATACCTTCTTGGTTTAAAGCTTGTGTTTTACTAAACAATGTTTTTATACTTCTAGTAGAGCCATCAGTACCTAATAAACCAACTACTGTTGTTGTTCCACAATTGATTAAATCTCCAAGGTTAAGTTGTGGTGTCATTGAAGCAAAACCGTGTTTTCCTCCTGCACCTATCACATGAATATGTTGATCTATAAAGCCAGGAGTTGTAATAGCTCCTTTAGCATCCCATACTTCTGAAAAAACAGAGTGATTTACAATTTCATCATCTATAGCAACAATCTTTCCATTGGATATTAAAATATCTTTTTTTCCTAATGATTTAGGAGAATACAGATTTGTGTTTTTAATTAATAACATAATAACTTTTTATATAAAGTGATAAACAATCATAACAATTAAACCAACAAGCATTGGTATTAAATTTCTTTTAACGATCTGCATTGAAGAGACTTGAGCAATTTCAGCAGTTGCAATTAAAACTCCGGAAACGGGAGAAATTGTTCGCCCCATGGAAGCTGCTAAATTCATAGGTAATATAAATTCTATTGCTTGAATATTAAAACGTTGAGAAATTTCTGGTGCCAAAGGACCGAAAGAAAAAAAAGCAGCATTTCCACTACCCATTATCATTGCAGATAAAAATATTAAGATTACCATAACAACACCAATCCCAACAGCAACTAAGCCTAAATTTTCAGAAATATAAATTAATGCATTTATAAAATTTAATGACAATAGTCCTGAAGCAAAAATATCAGCAACAATAATTAAGGTTACAACAGATTTGAAAATATTCCCCATTCCAGACCAAAAAATATTTAAAGACTTAAAAACCTCTTTTAAATTTCTTTTAAAAATTAACTCAAAAACAATCGCAATAAATACACTAATAAACATAGCGGTGGAAGTGTCTAAAACTATAGATGAGTTCATAATTTTAGAGAAAAAAATCAATAAAATAATTGGCAAAATTGGTATCAAAGAATAAACAATAGGAGTTGATTCATCACTATCAATCTTTTTTTCAATTCTGACATTATCATTAGTTTCCTTTGAGTCATAGTATCTATTAGTAAAATAATAAATAACTATAAAGACTAGACTAATTGGCAAAGCTAACTGTATTTGATCATAAAAATAGGTTACTATCATTTCAGAATCTCCATATGCAAATTCAGCTGCTTTATTAGACATCGCTGAAGCTGGGCCCATTCCAAGAGCTGTACAAGCAGTAATTACAGAAACTGCTGATAATCTACTAACTCCAAGATTTACAAGAACAGGGAAAACAGAAGCCATTAGTAGCAAGCCTAAACCGGCTGCAGAAGGAATACATATAAACAATAATTGACCAATTGGAATTACCAAGACAGCTGCAATATTTGGGTTTTTTTTAAAAATATTAAGTGGTTTAGTAACTAGATTTACTAAAGATGTCGAGGCACCAATTTTATTTATATAAGCAACAAAGCCACCAATTGTCATTATTAGTAAAGAAACCTTAGCATGCTTTACTTGAAATAAAAAAACAATATATTTTATAAAATCTAAGAAGTTATTTATGGAATTAGATTCTCCAGATGTTGATTTAAAACCAATTTTCATTTTCCTCTCAAGACCCTCAAGATTTAAAAGGCTATTAATTTCATATCCTAAAAGCCAAGAAATCATCATCATTATAAGGCCAGAAAAAAGTAGAACAGCATGAGGATTGTATTTTTTCAATAATAATCTAACTACAATAATTATAAAAAAAAATGCAATAACTGGTCCCGTAAAATCCATTATGAGTTTTTAAAATAAAGTTCCATCAACTTTCTTTCCTGGAGAAAAAAATCCATTAGATGCAGAATTATGTTGTACGAAATCAGAGCTACATATATCAGGCAATCTTGTGTAGGATTCATCTGGATTATTGGATAAAGCTTCAATATCAAATACAATTAATATTTCTCCAATATCATTTTTAATTGTTAAAGTGTCTGATGCATTATTTAAATTTAAAACTGCAGCTGAAGCCGTATGAACAATTGCATTACCAAAATCTCCATTTACAGTACCGCCACCAAAAACAATATACGCCTGGTTGGAAGATAAAACTGTTCCTTGTGGCACAACATGATTTGGCATTCCTTGATTTAAATTTGTATTATCATAAAACTCATAACCACTTATGTCTAAATTTGAATTTGATACATTAACTAATTCTACAAATTCATCTTCATTTGCATCACGAGTACCATCACCATTGGCATCACCATCTGTTCCAGCAGGTGGATCATATAAAACCTCATTTAAAAGTAAGCTTTCGTATTTGCAACAACCATTATCTGAATTTGCATCAGAATTATAGTTAACTGCATTTGCATCGGTACAGCCTAAAATAGTATTAATTGGTGGTGTAACTACAGGAGCAACATCTTCTGTTTCACAAGAAAAAGAAAAAACTATTAGACTCAGTAAGAAAAATTTATTTTTCATATCTAATTTTTAATGAATTTTTTTTGAATTTTAACTCCAACATTATCAAATAAAGATAAAATATAAAGACCTTTTGGAAGATGAGTGATTTTAATTTTTTCGTTTTTTAAATTATAATTACTAATCTTTTCTCCCATTATATTATGAATTTCAATAAAGTCAATTTGTAATTCTGAATCTAAAAAAATAAAATCAGCACTTGGATTAGGATATATAGAAAGTAACTGTTTAGATTTCTCAGTAATGAAAACACCTGCATCACAGCTAGGGTAAGGGCAAGATGAGGTTTGGGTTGTTAATGAGCCGATTGTACATTCTACCCCTCCAAAAATCCAATTTCCCCCTGAAAATGTTACACTTCCAGATGGGTCCTTATATGCCCATGAATCTAAATATTCCCATGCTGTTCCAGTTCCATCAACATTTACATCTCCAAAAGTCTCAATAACAACACTATCTTTAAATAATTCTATAGCATCGTTTCCATTTTGCGAGATAGCATTAGTAGCTAACATTACATAATCATAATCTGAATAACAAATATTTAAGTAAGTAGCCATCGCTGAAGTATCACGGGCAAGCAATAGGTGATCTCCGGCTTGAAGACTTATATTAGGAAATGTAAATTCTTGACCATCTCCCCCGTTACCATTATTAGCAACACCAATTCCATAGTCACTTAAATCAGTGATATTATTATTTACAATAAGATGAATTGCTTTTCCAGTATATCCTGCAGATATTAAATCAAAATCAATTATTCCCTTTAATTCTAAATCATTAGCATTGCTTCCTAATGATACAAGAGTAATAAATCCAATTAAAATTATTTTTTTCATATTTATTGTAGAATTATTTTTTTATTAATAGTTCCTTGGTTGTCTGTTATCTCTAAGAAATATACGCCTCTAGCATTATTACCAATACTAATCTGTTTTGTATACTCCCCAACAAACTGCTCAAGGTTTTCGGTATATACCACCTCTCCTACTATATTCAATACTC